>WNFL01162904.1_pt2 | contig 15240 bp, 12 predicted proteins | sample 5400361 | NCBI WGS metagenome assembly WNFL01 (sample SAMN13153351, study PRJNA577476) | soil metagenome | isolation source: 40 cm soil on Douglas fir-dominated hillslope | place: USA:California | collected 2013-09-17
ACGTCGCCCGGCGCACGCCCCACCACCGCCTCGGCCTTGGCGCGCGAGAGACGCGTGACGTAGCGCCCCGGCTCTTCGCCCGGGAGCACATGCTCGTCGACCTCGGGGGCAATGACCCGAAAGGGAATGTGGAGCATCTCGAGCAGCTGCTTGCGACGGGGGGAGCCCGACGCGAGGACGATGGGATTCACTTTTCCAAGAGCAAGGTCACCGGCCCGTCGTTCACCAGCTCGACGTCCATCATCGCACCGAACTCTCCCGTCGCGATGGGGATCCCACCCGCCTTCTCACGGAGCACGGCGACAAAGCGCTCGTACAGGGGAATCGCGACGTCCGGCGGGGCGGCGTCGATGAAACTCGGCCGGCGGCCCTTCTTGGCGTCGCCGTAGAGCGTGAACTGGGAAACGACGAGCACCGCGCCACTCACCTCGGCGAGGTCGCGATTCATCTTCCCCTCGGCGTCCCCGAAGAGCCGCAGGCCGAGGATCTTGTCGGCCATCCACTCGAGCGCTGTGTCGTTGTCGGCGGGTGCGAAGCCCGCGAGGACGAGAAAGCCGGGCCCGATCTTCCCGGTAACCCGGCCTTCCACGCGAACCTCCGCGCGCTTGACCCGCTGGAGCACGACTCTCACTCGACGGTCACGCTCTTCGCCAGGTTCCTCGGTTGGTCGACATTACAGCCCCGCCGTACCGCGATATAGTAGGCCAACAATTGGAGCGGCACCACGCTCAATACCGGCGTCAACAAATCCAGCGTCTCGGGGATCTCGATGCGGTGATCGGCGAGCTTGGCGAGCGCGGTGTCGCCTTCCGTGACGATTGCGATCACGCGCCCCCCCCGCGCCTTCACCTCCTCGACGTTGCTCACGACTTTCTGGTGCACGGCGTCCTTGGGCGCGATGAACACCACCGGCATGAGGTCGTCGATCAGCGCGATGGGACCGTGCTTCATCTCGGCCGCCGGGTATCCCTCGGCGTGGATGTAGGAGATTTCCTTGAGCTTCAAGGCCCCCTCGAGCGCCACGGGGAAGTTGTAGCCACGCCCCAAGTACAGCACGTTCGTCGCGCGCTGCAGCCGCTCCGCGATCTGCTCCACCAGCGGCGCCTTCGCCAGCACCTGCGCGACCAGCTCGGGCAGCCGGGCGAGGGCGCGCACCACCTCGCGACCCTGGAGGATCGAGAGCGCATGCAGCCGGCCCATCTTGAGCGTGAGCAGCGCGAGCGCCGCGATCTGGCTCGTGAACGCCTTGGTGCTCGCCACCCCGATTTCAGGTCCCGCGTGCAGGTAGATGCCGCCGTCCACCTCGCGGGCGATCGTGCTCCCCACGACGTTGACGAGCCCGAGCGTGCGGGCACCGCGGCGCTTCGCCTCGCGCAGCGCCGCGAGCGTGTCCGCCGTCTCCCCAGACTGGGAGATGCCCACCACCAGCGTCCGCTCGTCCACGATGGGGTTGCGGTAGCGGAACTCTGAGGCGTACTCGACTTCGGTAGGGATGCGGGCCAGCTCTTCCATCATGTACTCGCCGATGAGTCCTGAATGCCACGACGTGCCGCAGGCGGTGATCACGATGCGTTGGACCTTGAGCAGGTCCTCGTCGGCGATGTTGAGCCCACCCAGCCGGACGGTGCCCTCTTCCTCGAGGAGGTGGCCGCGCAGCGTGTTCCGGATGCTCTCCGGCTGCTCCATGATCTCTTTGAGCATGAAGTGCGCGAATCCGCCTCGCTCGATCGTCGCCAAGTCCCAATCCACCTGCGTGATCGCCTTCTCCTTCTCGACCGCGGCGAGGTCCATGATGCGGTAGTCGCCGGGGCGCACCTCGGCGATTTCGCCCTCGTCCAGGTACACGACCGACCGGGTGTGGGCGAGGACCGCCGAGGCGTCGGACGCCACGAAGTTCTCGCCGTTGCCGATCGCGACGAGCAGGGGCGAGCCGCGCCGCGAAGCCACAATGGTCTCGGGCTCGCGGCTCGACACGACCGCGATGCCGTAGGTGCCCTCGACCTGCCGCAACGCGCCGGCCACGGCGTCGACCAGAGGCCGGCCCTGGGTGTGCAGCTCCTCCACCAGATGCACGAGGACTTCGGTATCGGTCTCGGAGCGAAAGACGTGGCCGCGCTTGGCGAGCGCGGTGCGCAACACGCCCGCGTTCTCGATGATGCCGTTATGCACGAGCGCCAACGTCCCGTGGTGGGGGCGCCGTGCGTGGCCCAGCGCGTGTGGGCGATCGCCGTGTGGCCGGGCGGCGGCTTGGGACCCAGCTCGCGCTCCAGCATCGCGATCTTTCCGGCCGCCTTGAAGATCTCGACGCGCCCATCGTGTACGAGCGCCAGTCCCGCCGAATCGTAGCCGCGGTACTCGAGCCGCTTCAATCCATCGAGTACCAGCCCTGCCGCCGCGCGCTTCCCCGTGTACCCTACGATGCCGCACATAAACGCCGTCCCTCGTCGATCAGTCGCTCCGCGTCCGCCTCAGTGGGCGCCTCCGCGATCAGCCGGATGATCGGCTCCGTGTTGGACGGCCGCACGTGTAGCCAGCGGTCGGGCCACGCGAGTCGCAGGCCATCCTGGGTGTCCACCGTCGCATTCGGGAAGGCTCGGCGCAGCCCCTCGTATACCGGCTCGAGTTTGGGCCCGCGCGGCACTTTCGCTTTGACGATTGCATACCGGGGGGCACTCGCGACGACCTCGCTCACCGACCGGCGCTCGCGCGCGAGCAGCGCCAGCACCAGCGCCGCCGCGACGGGCGCGTCGCGCCCCACGTGCAGCGCCGGGAGCATCACGCCGCCGTTCCCTTCCCCACCGATGGGCGCTTTGAGCGCGATGATCTTGCGCGCCACGTGCGCCTCGCCGACGGGGGAGCGAACGACCTGGGCGCCGCAATCGCGGGCGGCATCCTCGACCACCAGCGAGGTCGAGAGATTGCACACCACCGTCTTCCCCTTGCCCTTCTTCCCCAATATGGCCCGGACCGCGAACGCGAGCGTATAGTCCTCGCCGATCGGCCGGCCTCGCTCGTCCACGACGGCGAGCCGGTCCACATCGGGGTCCACCGCGATACCGACGTCGGCTTTGTGGCGCCGCACCAACGCGCCGAGTGCCTTGAGGTGCTCGGGGAGCGGTTCCGGAGGCCGCGGGAAGAGGCCGTCGGTCTCCAGATTGATGGCGGCGACGCGGCAGCCCAGCCGCTCGAGCAGCTCGGGCATCACCACGCCCCCCGCGCCGCGGACGGTGTCGAGCGCAACCCGGAAGCGGCGCCGCCGGATCGCCTTCACGTCGAGCGCCCGCAACGCGAGCAGCGCGTCCAAGTGGCGCTCGACCGTGTCTGGGTCGGCCTTCACCTCGCCCACCGTATCGTATCCGGCGCGCCCGATCCGGCCGTTCTTCGCCAGCTCCCCCACGCGCGCGCCGTCCTCGACACCCAAGTAGATGCCGTCGGGGCCGACGAACTTGAGCGCGTTCCACTCGATGGGATTGTGGCTGGCGGTGAGGATGATCCCTCCCGCGGCGCGATGGTGCTCGACCGCGAGCTGTACGGTGGGGGTCGGGACGAGGCCCACATCGATCACCTCGCACCCGACCGACATGAGCCCGGCGGTGGCGGCACGGGCGAACATCGGGCCTGAGGTCCGGGCATCGCGTCCCAACACGACCCGCGGGCCCTTACCCGTCCCCCGTCCCCCGTTCCCCGTCCCGCCTTTCGCCCACGTGCCGAAGGCCGCGGCCCAGCGCGCGACCACCTCGGGCGTGAGATCGATGCCCACGAGCCCCCGCACCCCGGCGACACCCACCATGAGCGTGTCGGACATCAGACGCGGCGCGCCTCCATCGCCCGGACCGGCAGGCGGAGGGGCTGGAGTTGGGGCGTAGGAATCGGGAGCGCGCCCAGCCCGGGGAACGCGCGCTTGAACGCCTCGACGATGTCCGCATCGAACTGCACGCCCTTCCCCTCCTCCAGCTCCTTCACCGCAGTCGCGACCGGCAGCGAGGGACGGTAGGGTCGGACGCTCGTCATCGCGTCAAACGCGTCGGCGACCGCGACCACACGCGCCTCCAAAGGGATCGCCTCGCCCGCCAGCCCGTCTGGGAGGCCCTTGCCGTCGAACCGCTCGTGGTGCGACCGCACGATCGACAGCGCGCCGGGGGCGTCACGCATCAGCGGGCCCAGGATACGCGCGCCGATGACCGGGTGCTCCATGATGTGACGGTACTCCACTTCGGATAGCTTGCCGGCCTTGTGGAGGATGCCTTCGCTCACGCCGATCTTGCCCACATCGTGTAGCTCGGCACCCAACGCGATCGTATCCACGAGGTCCTTGTCGAGCTGCAACGCGCGGGCGATGCTCACCGAGTAGTTGGACACCCGCATCGAGTGGCCGCGGGTATAGCCGTCCTTCGCCTCGAGCGCGTGCACGAGCGCGTGGACGCCCTCGAGGAACAGCTCCTCGATGCGTCGCGCCTGGGCTTCGACGCGCTCTTCGAGATGGTGCTGATAGCTCTTGTTCTCCTGGATGAGGCGGCGCTTGTCGAGCGCCTGCGTGACGCGCGCGCGCACTTCGTCGAGGTGAAACGGCTTGGCGACGTAGTCGAGCGCGCCCATCTGGAGACAGGCCACGGCGCTTTCGACTTCGGCGACGGCGGTCACGACGATCACCGCGGTCTCGGGCCAGCGCGCCGTCACCTCGCGCAGCAGCGTGACGCCGTCCATTTCTGGCATTCGCAGGTCCGAGATGAGGAGCGGCACCGGCTCCTGCTCGAGCAGCGCCAGCGCCTCGACGCCCGAGCCCGCCTCCCGGCACACGAACCCCTCCCCTTCGAGGAGACGGATCAGCACACGGCGGAGGCGCGGCTCGTCATCCACGACGAGGCATCGCATTCCGGAGAATGGCGACATCGTGCGCTAACAGTATGCGTCGCTTGCCCCTGGCGGAAGGCGCCCTTACGTTCCGACCATGACGCGAATTGCCGATCGCGACCTCACGCTGCGCTTCGCCACCCGCACCGTGCATGCCGGCCAGGTCCCCGAACCGCTCGCCGGCGCCGTCATGACGCCGATTTATCAAACCTCGACGTACGTCCAGCAGGGCCTCGGCAAGCACAAGGGCTACGAGTACGCGCGCACCAGCAACCCGACGCGCGAGGCGCTCGAGCGGAACGTGGCGTCGCTCGAAGGCGCGCGGCACGGCTTCGCGTTCAGCTCCGGACTCGCCGCGCTCGACGCGGTGATCAAGCTGCTGTCGGCCGGCGATCACGTGGTGAGCGGCGAGAATGTATACGGGGGCTCGCATCGCCAGATGACCCACATCTGGGCGCGTCTCGGTCTGACATTCACGTTCGTGGACGGCGGCGATACCGCCGCGGTGGCGGCGGCGGTGACGCCCAAGACGAAGATCGTCTACGCCGAGACGCCCACCAACCCGATGATGCGGCTGTGCGATCTGGCGGCCACGGGCGAGATCGCGCGCAACGCCGGCGCGTTGTTCGTCGTGGACAACACGTTCGCGACTCCGTTTTTCCAGCAGCCCCTCCAGTTCGGCGCCGACATCGTCCTGCATTCCACGACCAAGTACTTGAACGGGCACTCCGACATGATCGGCGGCCTGCTGGTGACGAGCCGTGACGATCTGGCCGAGCGCCTCGCGTTCCTCCAGAACAGCTCGGGCGCGGTGCCCGGGCCCTTCGACTGCTGGCTGGCCTTGCGGGGCACCAAGACGCTGGCGTTGCGCATGCGCCAGCACGACGCGAGCGGCCGCCGCATCGCCGAGTGGCTCGGCACCCAGCCTCGCGTCAAGCGGATCTACTACCCGGGGCTGCCGTCGCACCCGCAGTTCGAGCTGGCGCGGCGGCAGATGAAGGGGTTCGGCGGCATGATCAGTATCGAGCTGGGGGACGTCGCGTTCGCGCGCCGCTTCGTGGAGCGCACCAAGATCTTCGCCCTCGCCGAGTCGCTCGGCGGCGTGGAAAGTCTCATCGGCCATCCCGCCTCGATGACCCATGCCAGCGTGCCGCGCGAGATGCGCGAGCGGATGGGGCTCACCGACAGCCTGGTGCGGCTATCGGTCGGGATCGAGGACGTGGACGACCTGATCGCCGACCTCGGCCAGGCGCTGGGAGATGATTGATCCACGGGGCAACGGCAGCACGGGCGCGGCACGTTGTAGGGGCACGGCAGTGCCGTGCCCCTACCCCACGAAACATGACCCCCGGGAATTCGTACGTGATGGCATCCCATTGTAGGAGAGACACATGACCGACGCGACCGGACTCCCTGCCGCGCGCCCGCGCAAGATTCTGACCCAGATCGCCCCCGTGACGTGGGAGCACCCCGCGGACCGTGCCGCGCTGCAAACCCTGCGCTCCGTCCCCGGATTCGACGAGGTGGTGAAGAAAATCGTCGGCTTCTTCGGTGAGCGCGGCATCCGCCTCCTCTTCCAGGCGAACGCGGTGCGCGTCGGCCCCACGCAGTTCCCGCGCCTCAACGCCCTCTACACGGACGTGCTCACGTCCTTGGATTGGCCGGAGCGCCCGGAGTTGTTCGTCTCCCAGACGCCGTTCGTCAATGCGGGGGCGTACGGCATGGACCATCCGTTCATCGTGATCAACTCGGGCGCCTTGAAGCTGCTCGACGACGATGAAATGCGGACGCTGCTCGGCCACGAGCTCGGGCACGTGATGAGCGGGCACGCGTTGTACCACACCATCCTGGTCCTGATCCTGTTCGTGGGGTTGAATTTCCTGCCGTTCCTCGCGGGCCTGGTGCTCGCGCCGATCGAGTTCGCGTTGCTCGAGTGGTTCCGCAAGAGCGAGCTGTCGTCCGATCGCGCCGGGCTGCTCGCGGCGCAGGATCCGCGCGCGTCGATGCGGATGTTCCTCAAGATGGCGGGCGGCGGCGACATGAAGGAGATGGATCTCGACGCCTTCCTGCAGCAGGCCAAGGAATACGAGGAGACGGGAGGCGCGCTCGACCGCGTCTTCAAGATCCTGAACACGCTGCCGCAGTCGCATCCCTTCAACACGCTGCGCGCCGCCGAGCTGGAGCGCTGGATCCTTGGCGGGACGTACGAGAAGGTGTTGGGGGGCGAGTACACGCGCCGCGGCCCCGAGGCCGAGCAACGCCCCATCGAGAAGGACATCGACGACGCCCGCGAGCACTACATGAATGAAGCCAAGGCGGTCGTGAACGACGTCGTGGACACCGCCAAGCGGGCCGCTCAAGCCTTCTCGGACGCCTTCAAGAAGAAGTGAGAATCCTGGTCGTCGGCGGGGGAGGCCGCGAGCACGCGCTCTGCTGGGCGCTGCGACGCGACTCCCCCGACGCGGCCCTCTTCGCGGCGCCCGGCAATCCCGGCACCGCAACACTCGGCACCAACCTTCTCATCGCTCCGACCGACGTTGACGCACTCGTCGCCGCCGCCGCCCAACACGACATCGACGTCACGATCATCGGCCCCGAGGCGCCGCTCGCGGCCGGCCTCGCCGACCGGCTGCGCGCCGCGGACCGGGCGGTGTTCGGACCGAGCCAGGCCGCGGCGCGGCTCGAGTCGTCGAAAGCCTACGCGAAGGAAGTGATGCGCCGCGCCGGCGTCCCTACCGGCGCGAGCGTCACGTTCACCGAGCTCGCCCCTGCGCTCGAATACATCCAGACGCATGCCGAACCCCTCGTCGTAAAAGCATCGGGGCTCGCCGCCGGGAAGGGCGTCCTCGTGTGTGTCACGCGCGCGGAGGCCGCGGACGCCGCCCGAGCCATGCTGACGGGCAGCGCGCTGGGCGAGGCCGGCCGCGAGGTCGTCATCGAGGAGTTCCTCGAAGGCGAGGAGCTGTCGGTGCTCGCGCTCACCGACGGCGAACACATCGTCATTCTGCCGCCGGCGCAGGATCACAAACGCTTGGGCGACGGCGACACCGGCCCCAACACGGGCGGCATGGGCGCCTACTGTCCAGTCAGCCTCGCGACGGCGCCGCTGCTCGCCCGGGTGCGCCGGGACGTGATCGAGCCGGTGCTGCGCGAGATGGCGGCGCAAGGCGCGCCCTACGAAGGGGTGCTGTACGCCGGCCTGATGCTCGCAGCCGACGGCATGCCCAACGTCCTCGAGTTCAACTGCCGCTTTGGCGATCCCGAGGCCCAGGCGATTCTCCCCGTGCTGCCGAAGGGCGCGACCAAGCACTTGCTGGACATCGCGTCCCGCCGCTGGCACCCGAAGCGCCACGCCATTGCGCCGGCGCGCGCGGCGGTCACGACGGTCCTCGCGGCGCGCGGGTACCCCGAGAAGCCGGAGCGCGGAGCCGCGATCCACATTCCCAAAGACCTGGGAGCCGACATCGTCGTCTTCCACGCGGGGACGGCGCGTGACGCGGACGGCACGATCCGCACGTCCGGAGGCCGGGTGCTCAGCGTCACAGGACTCGGCGCCGGCGTACCGGCGGCGGCGCGGGCGAGTGCGGCGGCGTGCGAGCGGATTGCATTCGAGGGGAAGACCTGGCGGCGCGACATCGCCTGGCGCGAGCTGCAGCGTGCCGGAGCTGCCTGAAGTCGAGACGATCGTCCGGGGGCTCGCCCCGCGGCTCGAGGGCTATCGCATCGTGCGCGCGCGGCTCCACAAGAGCGACGTGTTGCGCCGCGTCTCGAAGCCCCGGCTGCTGCGCTCCCTGCGCGGCAACGTGTTCGAGGAGGTCACCCGCCGCGCCAAGCACGCGGTGTTCCGGCTGGCGAGCGGCCACCGCATGATCGTACAGCCCCGCATGACCGGTTCACTCGTCGTGCACGATCGCGCGCTCACCGCCGAAGAGAAGAAGTACGCGGTGCTGGTCTGCACCTTGGATGACGGCCGGCTCTTCGTGTACCGCGACGTGCGCCGTCTGGGGACCGTTTGGCTGCTCGACGAGCGCGGTTGGTTGGCGTACACAGACCGGATCGGCCCCGAGCCGCTTGACGAAACGTTCACGCCGTTCGTCTTCGCCGACCGGCTCAAGGGCACCCGCACGGCCGTGAAGAAGGCGATCATGGACCAGCGCCGCGTCGCGGGCGTGGGCAACATCTACGCCAATGAGGCGCTGTTCGACGCGCAGGTCGATCCGTCGAAGCCCACCAACCAGCTGTCGCTCGAGGAGTTCGCGCGGCTGCACGCCGCCATTGTCGACGTGCTGCAGCGGGCGCTGGCGTCGTCGGGAACGACGTTACGCGACTATCGCACGGGCACGGGCGAGCGCGGCAACTTTCAGTTCGAGCTGCGGGCCTACGGTCGCGGCCGCCAGCCCTGCGTGCGCTGCGGCAAGAAGATGGTGACGACGCATACGATCGACCTGCGGGCGACCACCTTCTGCCCGTACTGCCAGCGCTAGGCGAGGAGCGAGCGCCTGGTGTAGGTTTCTTGTTCTCACCCCACCGAGGCTTTCGCATGCGCTGGTCGTCGTTCCTCCTCGCCGCCCTCACCGCCGCCGCGCCCGTTACCGCGCAGCAATCCCCCGCCTCACCCGGCGAGGGACTTCCCGTGGTGAAACACGTCTTGCCCAACGGCATGACGTTCCTGTTCCTGGCGCGGCGGGGCGCGCCCACCGTCTCGTTCGTCACGCATTTCCGCGCCGGGGGCGTGGACGAATGGACCGGCATCTCCGGGACGGCGCACCTGTTCGAGCACATGCTCTTCAAGGGCTCGCGCACGATCGGGACGAACAACCTCGCCGCCGAGCAGGCGCTGTTCCCGATCATCGACGCCGCGGCCGATTCGTTCACGGCCGAGTTCAGGAAGGGCGCGATGGCCGACAGCAGCCGGCTGCAGCGTCTGCGCGGGCGGATCAAGGAGCTCGAGGACTCGGCGCGGACGTTCGTCGTGAGCAACGAGCTCGACCGCATCCTCACCGAGAACGGCGCCGTGGGGTTGAACGCCAGCACCTCGAACGACGTCACCAACTATTTCTTCTCCCTGCCCGCCAACCGGGCGCAACTGTGGTTCATCCTCGACAGCGACCGCTTGCGGAACCCCGTGCTGCGCGAGTTCTACTCCGAGCGCGAGGTGGTCATGGAGGAGCGGCGCCTCAGGACCGAGACGCAACCGGTCGGCATGCTGCTCGAGGAGTACCTCGAGGCCGCGTTCCGTGCGCACCCGTACGGTCGGCCCGTGGTGGGGCATGCGAGCGAGATCCAGGCGGTAAGCCGGACCTCGGCGCTCGAGTATTTCCACCGGTTTTACGGCCCCAACAACGCCGTCGTCGCCATCGTGGGCGACATCAACGTCGACTCGATGAAAGCCTGGGCGACCCGCTACTTCGCCGACATCCCGGCGGGTGAGCCGCACCGCGCGGTCGTGACGCAGGAGCCGCCGCAGCACGGCGAGCGGCGCATCAACGTCGAGTTCGACGCCAGTCCACAGCTGCTCATCGGGTACCACGTGCCGAGCGCGCAGCATCCCGACGCGCCGGCGCTCGCGGTGCTAGGCCAGGTCCTCACCGCGGGACGCACGTCGCGGCTGTTCCAGCGCCTGGTCATTCGCGACCGCGTCGCCACGACGATCGGGGCGTTTCAGTACCCCGGCAGCCTCTACCCCCGGATGTTCACGTTCCAGGGTGTGCCGATCGCTCCGCACACCACGGACGAGATCGAGAAGGCGGTGTACGAAGAGCTCGATCGCATCCAGCGCGAGCCGCCCACCGATGTGGAGCTGCAGCGCGTGCGCAACCAGGCCGAGGCCAGCAGTATCCAGCGCCTGCAGTCGAACTTCGGGCTCGCGTTCCAGCTGTCGAACAGCGAGGCGCTGTGGTACGACTGGCGCCAGACCTTCCGCGATCAGGCCGCCCTGTCCCGCGTCACCGCGGCCGACGTGCAGCGCGTCGCCCGGACCTATTTCACGCCGACCAATCGGACCGTCGCCACGCTGGTGCGACCCACCAAGCCGGCCACGGGAGGGAACGACTGATGCGCGCGCTGCTGCCGTTCGGAGCCCTGCTCCTCGCGTTCGTCCCCGCGACTGCCCAGCAACCCGGGCCAGATACGCGTGCCCAGATTCAGGCCCTCCAGATCGCGCCCCTGCGCTTCAATCCACCGCAGCCCAAAAAGGTCACGCTCTCAAACAAGGTGGTCGTGTATCTGCTGGAGGACCACAGCCTGCCTCTGATCAGCGTGCAGCTGGCCTCACGCGTCGGTGTGGCGAACCTCCCCGACTCGCTGTGGGGCGTCGGGTGGCAGGCCGACGGTCTGCTCCGCACCGGAGGTACCACCCGGCTCACACCGGACTCGGTCGACAAGCTGGTCGACTTCTACGCGCTCAACATCGGCTTCTCGACCGATCACGAGCAGAGCACCGCCACCCTGTCAGGGCTGTCGCGCTACACCGATCAGCTGCTCGGCCTCGGCTTCGAGATGATGAAGAGCCCACGGGACGACTCCTCACGTGTGCGCATCACCGCCGCCGGCCAGCAGGAGAATTGGCGCCGCCGCAACGACACGCCCGGCTCCGTCCTGGCTCGCGCCTGGAGCCAGGTGGTGATGGGCGACCATCCGCTGGGCCGCAGCCTCGTCACGCCTGCCGAGATCGCCGGGTTCACCCCCGAGCGGTTCCGCTGGGTGCAGCAGCGGCTCTACTGTCCGCAGAACTTCGTGATCGGCGTGTCGGGCGACTTCCAGGAACGGGACATCGTCGCGTCGCTGGAGCGCCAGTTCCACGACTGGCCCCCCTGCCAGCCCGGATTGCGCGCGCTGCCGCCCGTCGCGTACGCGGCGGGACCGAAGCTGGTGCTGGTCGAGAAGGATGTGAATCAGACCAACATCCGCATGGGCCACGCGGGCGGCCTCAAGGAGGCGGACACGCCCGACTACTTCGCCTCTCAGGTCGCCGACTTCCTGCTCGGCGGCAGCGGCTTCACGTCGCGGCTGATGTCGCGGGTGCGGAGCGATTCGGGGTTCGCGTACGGGGTCGGGAGCACGTGGGGCGCGAACACCAAGCGCGAAGATCTGTTCCTCGCCGGCGCGCAGATTCGCGCCGAGAAGACGGTGGCGGGGATCAACCTGATGCGCGCCGTGATCGGATCGATGGCCACGGAGCCTGTGACCGCGCGGGACGTCAAACTCGCGCAGGACAATGAGGTGAACAGTTTTGTGTTCCGGTTCGAGAATCCGGCGCAGATCGTCGGCCAGCAGCTCGCGTACGCCGTGGACGGACTCCCAGCCAACTGGTTCGATGTCTACTTGCGCGGTATCCAGGCCGTCACACCCGAACAGGTGCGCCAGGCGTCGCAGCGCTACCTGCACCCTGACAGGCTCGTGATCCTCGTGGTCGGGAAGCCGAGCGCGTTCGACAAAGCGCTGAGCGAGATTGGGCCGGTGACGGTGTTGCCGGTGGACTCGATTAGACGTTAGCCGCACGCCCCAGTAGGGGCACGGCATTGCCGTGCCCCTACCGACGGTGGGTCAATCCACAAACGCCCACAACAGCGCCCGGCTGGGGCGGTCGAGGGCCGCGGGCCGGCCGAGGTGGTACAGGTCCCCGGTCACGTCGCGGATCAGCAGGCCGCCGTGCGGCAGCGTGCGCGGCCAGTCATCGAGGCGCGTCTGGAAGACCCTCGCCCCCTGCCTGGTCTCAACACGCCAGCGCCGGATCTCGACTTCCTCTTCGATCTCCAGCACTCGCGTGATTTCGAACACGAACCCGGCCAGTGCGAGCGCCGTTTCCAGCGCCGCGCGGGAGGCGGCGTCGAGCTCCGCGGGGTCGCGCACCAGGGCGAACTCCTCCTCGTCGCCGTCCCGCAGCGAGAGGTAGCGCCCGGGCTCGGACCACGGGAAGCAGCGCCGCACCCACACGGCGCGCTCTTCGTCGCCGCGGATAGCCCAGAGCCGGCCGTCGGGGCGCTGCTCGAGACTCAGCATCGCGCCGCGCCGACCCAATAGCGTTGTCTCCATGACCCCTCCCTTCATTGGAGCTGCAACTGCAGCTCGTAAAGACGCCGATACTGGCCGTCCGGTTTCTGTAACAACTCGTGATGCGTTCCGTGCTCGACGAGGCGCCCGTCCTCGATCACGAACAGCCGCGACGCCTTGCGCAGCGTCGAGAGCCGGTGCGCGATGGCAAACACGGTTCGCCCCGCGATCAGCCGCTCGAGCGCCTGCTGGATCTCCCGCTCCGTCTCGGTGTCGACGCTGCTCGTCGCCTCGTCGAGAATCAGGATGCGTGGGTCGTGCAGGATCGCCCGCGCGATCGACACGCGCTGACGCTCCCCGCCCGACAACGTGTGCCCCCGCTCTCCCACGACCGTGTCGTAGCCGTGCTGCAGCTTCGTCACGAAGTCATGCGCGTTCGCCGCCTGCGCCGCCGCGATCGCCTGCCCAAGCGACGCCTCCGGCAAGCCGTAGCGGATGTTGTCCAGGATCGTCCCGTGGAACAGGTACGGGTCCTGGAGCACCATGCCGATCTGGCGGCGGTAGTGCCCGGTATCGAGCCGCCGCAAGTCCACACCGTCGATACGGATCGACCCGCCGGTCACATCGTAGAACCGCGCGATCAGGTTCACGATCGTCGTCTTCCCGCCGCCCGATGGTCCGACGAGACCGATCAGCTCTCCCGGCGCGACCTCGAAGCTCATGCCGCGGAGTACCTGCCGGACGCCGTCGTAGCCGAACGTCACGTGCTCGAACGTGACTCGGCCGTGCACCGGCCGGAGCTGCACGGGCTCCGGGTCGTCCCGCACCTCGGGCTCCGTGTCGAGCACCTCGAACACGCGGTGCGCCGAGGTGGTGGCTCGGTTCATCGTGCGGGCGATCTGTCCGATCACCTCGATCGGGCCGATGAACATCGTCGTGTAGAGCAGGAACGCCGGCAGCGCCACCCCGCTGCCCAAGAGCCGCGGCAGGGCGAGGCCCCACACGACCACCGTCGTGCCGTGCACCGCCAGCATCAGGAGCGGCCAGAACGTCGTCCACGTTTCGTGGATGCGGTTGAACTCCGCCGTCACGTCCTGGTTGCGCTCGCCGAAGCGCTGGATCTCCCGCTCCTCCTGGTTGAACGCCTTCACGACGCGGATCCCGGGAATCGTATCCGACAGGACGTCGGACACGCGCGACCACTTGCGCCACGCCCGGATGAAGAGCCGGTTGATCGACTCGCCGTGCCGGTAGATCAGCCAGCAGAAGACCGGCACCGGGAGCGTCATCGCCAGGCCGAGGCGCCAGTCGAGACTCAAGAGCACGGCGCCGAGCCCCGCGAGCATCACGAGCGACAGCGACACGTCCACCACCCCGAACGCCAGGAAGTCCCACAGCCGATCGGTGTCCGCCGAGACGCGCGTGATCAGGCTCCCCGTCCGCTTGCGCGAGAAGAACGCGAGCGACAGGCGCTGGATGTGCTCGTACAGCTCGGCGCGCAGATCGCGCGCCACCCACTCCCCCAGAATCGACATCAGCCGCAGGCGCACGACGGCCGCGCCCTGACGGATGATGTACACGAGCGCCATCGCCCCCACCGCCAGCCACGCGATCGTCCCCCCGCGGCCGAGCGAGAGCGCGCCCTCCTGCGCCGGCCGCACCACGCGGTCGATCAGGTATCCCGCGAGGTACGGCGGCACGAGGCTCACCAGCGTGATCAGCGTCGCGGCCGTCATCCCGAGCGCGAGCTGGCGGCGATAGGGCCGGAGGTAGCCCAGCAGTCTACGGATGACCGCCACTTCCTTGCCCGACACGACGGCCTGCGCCTCCCGCACCGGCCGCGCGACGGCCTCGGCGTACGCCCGGTCCGGGTCGACCGGCGGGATCTCGCGGCCCTCGAGCTGCTCCTCGAGCACGAAACGGATGTTCTCGAAGGCGCGCCGCTGGCGGTGCGTGTAGCGCACCAGCGCGAGCGCGGGCTCCCCAGGCGCGCCCAGCAGCGTCAGCGTGTTGGCCGAGAGGCCTGGAGCCTCGCGCACGGCCTCGATGCGCGAGCGCTCGACGCTGTGCACCTCCCAGGCGCCCGACGTCTGATCGAGGGCGCGGCGCGCCACGGCGACGTGCCGCGGGCCGAGCGCGACCCACGATTGAGCGAGCCGGAGCGTGTGATCGAGATCCCCCAGGGCGTAGAGCTGGACCGGCGCGCCGTCCCAGGCCACCTCGATTTGCCGGCGCAGCTCGGCCGGGAGGCGCAGGGGCTGGTCCAGGTAGCGCCCGATGATTTGGTCGTCGAGATGCTCAAGCGTGCTCATGTCCGTGGTCCTTGTGTGGTGCGAAACAGAACGGCCCTCCAGGTCTTGCGAAGCACCCGGAAGGCCGGATCACGGCGTGAGAACG
>WNFL01230736.1_pt1 | contig 15233 bp, 10 predicted proteins | sample 5400361 | NCBI WGS metagenome assembly WNFL01 (sample SAMN13153351, study PRJNA577476) | soil metagenome | isolation source: 40 cm soil on Douglas fir-dominated hillslope | place: USA:California | collected 2013-09-17
GACCGTCTTCCGCAACCTGGCCGAGGGTGCGATCCTCGTCGTGCTGGTGCTCTTCCTCTTCATGCTCTCGCTGCGCGCCTCCCTGATCGTGGCGGCCGTGATCCCGCTGTCTCTCCTCGGGTCGTTCTTCTATCTCTACTCCCGGGGCATGTCCGCGAACCTCCTGTCCATGGGGGCGGTCGACTTCGGGATCATCGTGGACGGAGCGGTGATCCTGGTCGAGCACCTGTTCCACAGGATCGAGGGTCCGGCCGGAGGCGAGGAGACGCTGGTCGCGCGCATTCTCGAGGCGGCCCGCGAGGTCGCGAGGCCCACCCTGTTCTCGATGCTGATCATCATCGCCGCCTATCTCCCCATCTTCTCGCTCGAGAGGGTGGAAGGGCGGATCTTTGGACCGATGGCCCACACGGTCGTGAGCGCGTTGCTGGCGGCGCTGCTCGTGAGCTTCACGCTCGTGCCCGTGCTGGCCCTCCTCGCCCTGCGTCGGGCCAAGCGGCGCCTTCCCGACTCGCCGATCCTGAAGGCGGCCCGGCGCGCTTACGAGCCCACCCTCGCTTTCGCCATGGCCAACCCCGGCCCCGTCCTCACTCTGGCCGTCGGCTTGTTGGCGGCGGCCCTCGTCCTCTTGCCGCGCCTCGGCACCGAGTTCCTTCCCGAGCTGAACGAAGGGGCGCTCTACACGACGTTTACGCTTCCCGGGAACATCTCGCTGACCACGGGAAGGCGCCTCGTGCCCGAGCTCCGGGAGCGCCTGTCCCGTACCGCCGAGGTCACGGAGCTGCTCACCCAGATCGGCCGCCCGGAGGACGGCACCGACCCCACCCTCCCCAACAACCTCGAGATGTTCGTGAAGCTCAAGCCCATGGGCGAGTGGCGTCACCGCATGAGGACCTTGGACGACCTGGTCGCCGAGATGGAGACGAGCCTCGCGGACGTCCCGGGAATCGAGTACAACTTCTCACAGCCCATCCGGGACAACGTCAACGAGAACATCTCGGGGCAGTTCGGCCAGATCGCGGTGAAGATCTACGGAGACGACCTCGACACGCTGCAGCAGGCCGCCCAGAAGACCGAGGAGGCCATCGGGGGGGTGGCCGGCGCGGCCGACCTTGGGATCGTGAAGTCGGGGGAGATGCCCCAGATCGCCGTCCAGCTCGACCGCGAAGCGTTGGCCCGTTACGATCTCGACTTGGGAGACGTCCAGGACTACGTCGAAACCGCCATGGCCGGCCACGCCGCTTCCCAGCTCTGGGAAGGCGAGAAGCGCTTCGAGGTGACGGTTCGACTTCCCCAGGCGACGCGCGGGGACGTGGCGTCGATCCGGAGCATCCGGCTGCCCCTGAAGGACGGCGCCCTCGTCCCCATCTCCGCGGTGGCCGACGTGCGGATGGGCACCGGGAGGGCGGCGATTACCCGAGAGAACGGACGACGCTACGTGGGCGTGCGGATGAACGTGCGCAACCGGGACATGGGGTCCTTCGTCAGGGAGGCCCGCGAGAAGGTGGCGGCGGCGGTGCCCCTTTCCGCCGGCTACGAGATCACCTGGGGAGGCGAGTTCGAGAACCAGGAACGGGCCATGGCCCGCCTCAAGGTCGTCATCCCTCTCGCCCTCCTTCTGACCTTCCTCCTGCTCTTTTCCCAGTTTGGCTCCGTCTCGGACTGCCTCGTCGTGCTGCTCAACGTTCCCTTCGCCCTGCTGGGGGGCGTCGTCGGATTGGCGCTGGCAGGGATGCCGCTCTCCGTCTCGGCGGCCGTTGGCTTCATCGCCTTGCTCGGCCAGGCGGTGCTGAACGGAGTCCTGGTGGTCTCCGCCATCCACGGCCGCCTCGAACGCGGGGAGGAGCTGCGCCTCGCCGTCGTGGGCGGCGCCAACGACCGCCTGCGGGCCGTGCTGATGACCGCGTTGCTCGCGGCCCTCGGGCTGCTGCCGGCGGCGCTGTCGCGGGCGATCGGCAGCGAGACCCAGCGCCCCATCGCCGTCGTGGTGGTGGCGGGAACGATCTCGGCCGCGGCCCTGACCCTGATCGTCCTGCCGGTGACGTACTGGTGTGTGGGTCGGCTGCGCGAGCGGCTGGCGGGCCGAGCGCTGGCGCCATCGGAGAACACGGCATGAGCGACGCGCGGCCGACGCCCCGGCAGGCGTCCGCGCCCGAGCCCGCCCTGGCCGCGGCCCACGCGCGTTTCGCGCGGGCGGCCATGTTCATCTACCTGGGCACCGCTTCCGTGGGAATCGGGTTGCTGGTCGCGACTCTCGCCAACGACAAGACGCACCAGATGGACGAGGCTCGGGAGCGCTTGTCCGTCGGCACGCAGCTCCGGGCCCAGCACCTTGCGCGGCACCTCCAGTTGCTCGACGCCGAGCTCACACGGCTGGGCCTGCGCTCGGAGGTCGATCTGCTGGACGCGAACATGGAACCCGAGCGGAGCCTCCTGCGCCTCACCCACGAGAAGAGCGCGTTCTTCAACGTCGGGGTGGCGATTCTCGGCCCCGATGGCCAAAGGGCCTGGTCGGAGCCGCAGACCTTCCTCGCCCAGGGCTGGACGGGGGGCCGCGCCCTGGTGGATTCCCTGAAACACAAGCGGTCTCCGGAAGTGGTTCCGGGGGCCATCCCTTCCGCGGACGCGGCCATCCTGTACATGGCGACGCCGATCGTCCGCGACGGAGCGGTTGTGGGGGCGCTGCTGGGGGCCATCGACCTCGTCTCGGACCAGACCCTGGAGGAGGCGGGCCGAAAGGAGGGCGGTGGCGCCCTGCTGGTCCTGGGCACTCACGAAGGGAAGGTGATCTATCCTCCTGGCCGGGCTGCCTTCAGCGACGAGCCCGGGTTGCGGGCGGCGCTCGCGGCACGCGCCCCCTACCTCGATCAGCTTCGACTCGCGGGCCAGGAGACGGTCGTGGTCGGCGCGCCAGTGGAGGGGACCGACCTGTCGCTGTTGTCGCTGGCAAGGGGGGACGAGCTCTTCGGGCCCGCCCGGCGCCGCCTGGCCACCCGACTCCTCTCCGGCCTCGCGGTGGCCTCTCTGCCGCTGGTGGTTCTCGTCGTCCTCCTCCGGAATTCCCTCGCCACCTTCCGCAGGTCGGAGGAGGGCCTCCTGCGCGACGAGCGTCTCCGCTCCCTGGGTGAGGCGGTCGACCTGATCGCCCACGAAGTAAAGAACGCCCTGAACGGCTTGCGTCTGGGCCTGGAGCTGATCGTCCGCGGCGACCGCGAGATCGAGACGCGCGCGCGCCGGGCCGTGAGTGGCCTGCGGACCGAGATCGACCACCTCTCGAGCTTCACCACGGAGCTGCTCGGCTTCTCGAAGGGCGTCGTGCCGCGTCCCGTCTCCCTGGACCTCGGTGACTTCGTCCGGCGTGTCGCCGAGCTCGCGCAGCCCGCGGCCGATAGCCGCGGTATCCTCATGCTGGTGCCCAGTCTCGGGACGGCGGTTCGCGTCAAGGCGGACCCCTCGCTCGTCCACGTCGTCGTGGCGAACCTCGTGGGTAACGCCCTGGATTACGCCGGCAACGGCGCTCGCGCGCCGCGAGTCGTCGTCGACGTGGCTGCCGTTGGGGGCCGCGCCCGAGTCCGCGTCTCGGACAACGGCCCCGGCGTCTCCGACGCGATCCGTCCCCGGCTCTTCGAGCCATTCGTCACGGGCCGGCCCAACGGCGTCGGGATCGGGCTCGCCTTCTCCCGGACCATCGCCCGGGCCCACGGCGGCGACCTCGTCCTCGCGGAGAGAGTCTCCGAGACGAGCTTCGATTTCACGTTGCCTCTGGAGCCTTCATGAACGCGAGCGTCCTCGTGGTCGATGACGAGGCCGTGTTCCGGATGCTCGCCGAGGAAGCCCTCGTTTCCGAGGGCCTCGACGTGCGGACGGCCGACAGCCTGTTCCGGGCCCGGGCGGAGATCGAAACCGCCGCGCCCGACATCCTGCTCCTCGACCGGCGCCTTCCCGACGGCGACGGAATCGACTTCCTCCGAAGTCTGCGCGGCGACGATGCTCCTCCGACGGCCGTCATCATCGTCACCGCCTACGGCGACGTGGAAAACGCCGTCGAGGCCCTCAAGGCCGGGGCGTCGGACTATCTCACCAAACCGGTCCAGCCGACGGACCTGATCATCAAGCTGCGAAAGGTCTTGGAGGCGCGGGGACTCAAAGACCGTCTCGTCCTTGCGAGGCAGAGCGCCGCCGGTCCGCCGACCGTCGAGGCGTCCAGCCCCCCGATGCGGGAAATGATGGAGCGACTGAAGAGGGTGAGCCTGAGCCCGGTCACGCCCGTCCTCGTCTGCGGGCCTTCAGGAGTGGGCAAACAGCGCGCGGCGGAGACCCTCCATGCCCTCACCTGGTCCCGGGTCGACCAGGATGCCCCCTTCGTCGAGGTCAACTGCGCGGCCCTTCCCGACGACCTCGTCGAAAGCGAGCTGTTCGGACACGAGAAGGGGGCCTTTACCGACGCCAAAGCCACGCGCCGCGGGCTGATCGAGATGGCGGCGGGGGGCACGCTCTTCCTCGACGAGATCGTGGAGCTGCCGGCACGCTCGCAGGCCAAGCTGCTCAAGTTCCTCGACACCATGCGCTTCCGGCGGCTCGGAGGCCAACGCGAGATCGCCGTGGAGCTGCGCGTGATCGCGGCCACGAACCAGGACGTCGAGGCCCTGGTGAAGGCCGGCCGCTTCCGGGAGGATCTCTATCACCGGTTGGCGGTCTTCGTGGTCACCATACCGGCGCTGGCTGCTCGGAGCGGGGACATCCCGGAGCTGGCGAAGACCTTCGTGTCCTTCTTCTCGGGCCGGCTGAGGAGGCAGGGCCTGACGCTCTCGGGGCGTGCCCTCGAGGCTCTACGCTCCTACGACTATCCCGGGAACGTGCGGGAGCTGCGCAACATCATCGAGCGGGCGGTGATCCTGGCGCGGGGCGGCGAGATCACGGAGCGGGACATCGTGATGGCGGAGCCGGTCGCGCCGGATCGCGGCGTGGACGGGTTCCTTTCCGTGGCGCTCGGAGCCACGGGGACTCCGCCTTCCCTGGAGGACGTGGAGCGCGCCTACCTCGGGCGCATCTTGAGCTACTTCGAAGGGCATCGGACCGCGGCCGCCCGGGCGGCGGGCATCTCCTACCCGACTTTCCTGAGGCGCCTACGGGATTGTGGCCTCGACGAGAGCCGCTAGAGAGAGGTCAGCGCGGCTCGAGCACGAAGCGCTTCCAGGTGTGCTCCATCTCGCCCCCGTCGTCCCGGTCGTTCCGCTCGTCGACTTCCCGTTCGGCCACCCGTAGCCGCCCCCCCTCGGCCGCGTAGCGGGTGCGCACCGTGGTCGACCCCTTGAACCGTCCGAAGGTGCGGCTCGTCTTCCCGTCGAAGCTCGCCTGCGACTCGCTCGCGAGGGGGGTGCCGTCCTGGGCGATCCAGACGGTGAAGCGCCCTTCGTGGTGCCGCACGTAGTAGCGCTCGGTCGGGGAGAGCCGCGGCTCGAAGTGAAACACGAGCCGCCGGGCGTCGCGTCCCTCGAACGCCTCCCCGACCTCTTCGGCGGGACCGCCTTTCGTGAGACCGGCGAGGGAGCCCCCCTGGTCGAGCAGGTGGCCGAGGCGCGCGGGGTCCAGCTCCTTCATGCCCTCGCGAAGCGGGGTGAGTCGATCAGGATCCCGGTCGTGGCCGCGCTCCTCCTCGTTGGCGCTCCTGAGGAGGCCGGACTCCCACCACACTCGGAGGCCGGCGGCATCCTCCTCGACGTCGAGGTGCAGGGAGGCCTCGCCCTTCGCGGTCTTCTTGTGGAGGGTGCGCTCGAGCCGGAGGTCCATCCGGAGGCGCACGGCGACCGGGCCCGGCGCGTGGAGGCTCTCCAGCCGACGGACCAGATCGGAAGCTCCATCCGCTCCGGCCGAAGCCCGAAGCGCCGCGGCGAACAGCGCGAGCCCGAGCCCCATCCCCATCGATCCCTCCTCGCCCCGTTCCCGCTATTCTAGTGGCGGGATGGGGACCGATGGGGTTGGCCGACGCCTCCACCGAAAGCTCGGGGCGGTGGTCCTCGGGTTGGTCGTGCCCGCCGGCCTTCTCGCGGAAGAGCCGATCCAAGTCAATCCCAACCGGCCCACCTTCGCGACCCCCGCCTCCACAACGGAGCTCGACGTAGCCGAGCTGGAGCTCGGCGTTCAGTACACCTTGCCCCGGCCGGGAGGAGACGTCGCGTTCACTCCCTTCCTGGTGAAGCTCGGGCTCGCAAAGCGCTTCGAGCTGCGGGTCGGGGGCGGGGGCCTGCTCCATGAGGCTCCGAGCCCGGCTCTCGCGGCGACCGGGTTCGGGGACGTGACGGTGGGCGGGCAGTGGTCCTACCTTCACGACGGGCCCCTCGGCATCGACCAGGCCGTCCAGCTCACGGTCAAGATCCCCACCGCCCGATCGTCGGATGGCCTGGGCACGGGAGAGGTTGACGAGACCCTGATGGCCATCTTCAGCCGCGACCTCGGGCCCTATCATGCGGACATGAACGTGCTCGTCACGTGGCTCGGGCAGCGGGAGGGAGGGACGGACCGGCAGCCGGCGGCCACTCTCTCCGTGGGCCGTACCCTCGGCGAGCGATGGTCGCTGACCGGGGAGGTCTACTGGATCGGGGCCAGCGCCGGAAACGACGCCGTCGTCTCCAACCTCTGGTGCGTCGGCTACAAGGTCTCGTCGCGGCTCGTCCTGGACGTGGGCCTGGACGGCGGGCTGAGCCACGGCGCCCAGCGAGTCTCCTTCTTCGGGGGCCTCACCTACGGCCTTGGACGCTTCCGTCATCGGGATTGACCCGAATCGACCGTGCTCGTGGCTTAGCGGACGTGCGCATCTGATCGCGCGCGGCCGCGCCGGTCTCGGTGTATAAGGATACATATTCCAGGAGGCGCCACATGGCCAAACCCACTCGCTTGTTGCTAGCGATCGGTGTGAGTCTGCTCGTGATCATGCGTGTGCATTTCAGCACTGCTCAAAACGTCGAGCCCGCCGACGACCGGGGTGCTGGCACTTTTGCCGACGGTCCCGGCGCGGATGCGGATGCCGACGACGTGCGCGGCCGCATTGCCGCCAATCGAGCGCTGGCGGGTCCGTACTCGGAGGAGATCAAGCTGAACGCGATCGCGGAGCTCGAGCGCGAGCGGCAGCTCCATCCGGAGCTGCTGGCGGGTGCCGCGCCACCTCTCGGCGTCCCGGCGTGGCAATCGCTCGGTCCCACGCAGGCCAAGTATCAAACCAACGGGGTGACGCTGAGAGTCTCGGACAGCGGCCGGATCCGGACGATCCTTCCGGATCCCGGCGATCCCGACACGCTGTACTTGCTGACGTCCGGCGGCGGGCTGTGGAAGACGACCACGTTCACGCACACGAACCCGCGATGGGACGCCAAGACCGACAGCCTCATCAGCACGAGCGGCGGGTCGGTCGCGTTCGGACGCAACTCACAAACGCTGTACCTCGGCGTTGGCGACCCCTTCGACGTCTTCGGCCTGATCGCGGGCGTGATGGTGAAGTCGACCGACGGCGGCAACACGTGGAGCCCCTTTGTCGATTTGGCCGGAGCCACGAGCGTGCGGGACGCGAAAGCCGACACTGACGGCCCGAGCGACGTCGTGCTCGTCGCGACCGATTTCGGCATGTTCCGCTCTAGCGACGATGGCGCCACCTACACCCAGGTCGCGTCAGGAAGCGGACAGCCGTTCTTCCAGAAGGGCGTCTGGAGCATCGTCAGAACGAGCGCCGGATGGGTGGCGGCGGCGCAGCAGGGCCAGTTCAGCGGACCGGGTTCGATCTATTACTCGACCGACCGCGGCGCGACCTGGAGTGCGATTCCGAATGCCGGCGGCGGGTTCAGCAACGCCGGCCGCGCGACACTCGCCGTCGCGAGCCCGGGCGAATCGACCGTCTATGCCTTCGCCGGCGATGTGGCCGGCCGCTTTCAGGGTGATCTGTTCCGCTCTGGCGATGGAGGCCTCAACTGGACCCCGCTCAACATAACGGCGAAAACCCCGAGCAATCCGAGCCCTCAGGCCTTCTACAACCAATTGATCCTCGTCGATCCGCTCGATCTCTCGCGGAACACCGTCTATCTCGGCGGACAGCTCGCGACGGCGAAGACGACCGATGGCGGGGACACGTGGACGCTGCTGAGCGACTGGCTGCCCCACGACTTTCCGGAGGACAATCTGCCGTACGTCCACGCGGACTGCCATGCGGCGGCGTTCGCGAGGCTGCGTGGACAGAACACCGTTTTCTTCGGGACCGACGGTGGCCTCTTCGTCAGCACCGACGCCGGCGCGTCCTGGAGCGACGACAAGAACGACGGCATCGTCGCCTTTCTCGCCAACAGCATCGTGTCGTCGACGAAGAACGCGCAGGATCTCGTGATCGGTTTGCAGGACACCGGCAGCCGCGCGCGGCTAGGCAGCTCGTCGGTGTTCAACCAGGTGACGGGCGGCGACGGCGAAGGCGTCGGGTGGAGCCAGGCGAACAACGCGGTCACGATCACGAGTATTCCGGGCTCGGGCTTCTTCCGGTCGCCAGGACTGCTTCCCAACACGTTCGGGAGGTGGAGATTTGGACGCTCGGGGATAAGCGGGCCGGATTTCTATCCATTCTTCACAGACCTCGCGACACCGAGCGCTGAGGCCGATCCGTCGGGCCTGCGGTTCATCCATGCGACCGGACGTCGCGTCTACAAGACCGACGACGGCGCGGCGACATGGCACGTCATCGGCCAAGCGGGAACGAACGGCCTGCGCAACGCGGGCGGCGGGTCGCTCTTCCGGCTCGCGCATCATCTGCTGGCGATCAGCCCCGCTGACGTCAACCACGTCGCCGTATCGGAATTGGGTGGATTCGTCGCCATCACCACTGACGGCGGCGCCGGTTGGATCGAGCGAAACCTCATCGCGGCCGTGCCGGGGTACGCCGGCTTCGGCACGAGCCCCGCATGGGCGAGCAACGCCGTCCTGTATGTGTCGTCCGAGAACCAGAACCAGAATCCCGTCACCGTCCGCGTCGTGAAGTCGACGGACGGTGGCGCGACCTGGTCTGCCGCGCAGCACGGACTGCCCAAGCTGCCCATCAATCGCATCATCGTCGATCCGCGCACGCCGAACGGCGACACCGTGTACGCGGCGAACTGGATCGGGGTATATCGCACGACCGACGGGGGCGCCACGTGGAGCCGTTTCGGCGCGGGCCTCCCGAACGTGTATGTGTCCGATCTTTACCTGTCGCCGGACGGCAGTTTCCTGCGCGTCTCGACGTACGGGCGCGGCGTGTGGGAGATCAAGCCATGAGCGGGTCGTAGGATGCCCGTTCCTCAGTTGTCGCGCTCTGCCGCCATCGCGCTCCTGGTGGTCCTGTCATCCCCGTCCGGCGCCGAGTCCGCAGTTCGCTGGGTGACCGGCTATTACGCAGCCTACAGCGAGGCCTCGGCGGGCATGCCGCCGAGCGAGTTTGACTACACGGCGCTCACTCACGTGATCCACTGGCCGGTGGTTCCCCTCGCGAATGGTACCTTCGATCCGGACACGAGTCGTGTCGCAAGCCCACGCGGTTGGCACCAAGGCGATCCTCGGCTTCGGCGGGGATGCGGCCACCGTCGGCAGCGGCTGGCAGGGGGCGACCTCGCCGGCCAACCGTGCGCAGTTCATTGCGAGCATGGTGAGCCTGATGCAGGCCCGCGGCTATGACGGCATCGACATCAATTGGGAGGAGCTGACCCCGGCTGACGGGCCGCAGTTCATGGCGTTTGTCACGGAGTTGCGGGCCGCCCTCGACGCGATCGTGCCGCGGCCCCTGTTGACGGTCGTGCCGACCTCCGGCTCCGACGTGCCGGTCAGCCTGGTCGCGGCCGTGCAGCAGCACTTCGACCAGATCAACATCCAGACCTACGTCATGTCGGGGCCCTACCCGGGGTGGGTGACCTGGTTCAACTCGCCGATCTACAACGGCGGCTTCGTCTTTCCCAGCACCGGGGGTCTGGTCCCATCTGCCGATGACGAGGTGGAGCGCTTCAAGGCGGGCGGCGGGATCCCGATCCCGGTGGGCAATCTCGCGATCGGCATCCAGTTCGACGGCGCCGTGTGGGAGGGCGGCGGCGGCACGACCACCGGGGGCGTGAGCCAGCCCCGCCAGACCTGGAACGACCTGACGCCGCCGACCATGACGTTCAACCGGGCCGCCGACATCATCGCGAACTTCACCCCGGCGAACGGCTATACGATGCATTTCGACACCGATGCGCTAGTACCGTGGATCGGGCGCGACCTCCCGGGCGACTCCAACGACCGCTTCATCAGCTACGACGACGAGCAGGCGATCCAGGAGAAGGCGGCGTACATCGCGCAGAAGGGGCTGGGCGGCGTCTTCGTCTTCGAGGTCTCCGGCGACTTCTTCCCGGCGGCGGCGGGCGACGCCCGGCATCCACTGCTAACCGCAGTCAGGAACGCCTTCCGTCCGACGGCCAGCGGCTTCTTCCCCCTGGCCCCCTGTCGCGTGGCGGACACCCGGAACCCAACCGGCGTCTCCGGCGGCCCCGCCCTCGGCGCCAACTCCACCCGCGCCTTCCCGGCCGGGGGGCTCTGCGGGATCCCGGCGGCCGCCGTCGCCATCGCCATCAACGTCACGGTCGTCGAAGAAACCGACGCCGGCGACCTCCGGCTATACCCGGCGGACGGCCCGACCCCCACCGCGAGCACGATCAACTTCGCCGTGAGCAAGGTACGGGCGAACAACGCGATCATCCCGCTCGGAGTCGGCGGTCAGATCGCCGTCCGGTGCGACATGCCTCCGGGCTCGGCGGGGACCACGCACTTCTTGTTCGACGTCGCCGGTTACTTCAAGTGACCAGGCTCGGCCTCCGGCTCGGGCCACCGGAACGCCAGCGTCTGCGCGAGCGCCGCCGCGTACTCCTCTTCGGAAATGGCGTCCACCGCGCGCAGCTTGACGAGCAGGTTCGTGACCAGCGGCTCGAAGCCGGGGCTGAGCACGCCGTCTTTGAATGACCGCTGGTACTTGATCGGACCGGGGATGAGGGCCACCAGGAACGCCATCTCCTTCGGGGTCAGCGCGCGCGGCTCCTTTCCGAAGTAGTGCCGGGCCGCGGGCCGGAGGCCGTAGAGCCCCGGCCCCCATTCGATCACGTTCAGGTAGGTCTCCAGGATGCGGTCCTTCCCGAGAGTGGATTCGAGGAGGAAGGCGAGGGCGAGCTCCTGGAGCTTGCGGTGGAGGCTCTTCTCACGACTCAGGAACAGGTTCTTGGCGAGCTGCTGGGTGATCGTGGACGCCCCACGGATAGCACTTCCTTGAGCCCAGTTGGCGGCGAGGGCTTGCGGCAGCTCCCCGAGGTCGAGGCCGCGGTGGGAGAAGAAGGCGGCGTCCTCGCCGATGAGCAGCGTCTCCACGAAGAGGGGCGGGATGTCCGCCCGCGCGATGAAGTTGGACGAGGCCGGCGAGACGTCGATCGTCTGCCGTGTGCCATCGAGATCCGTGACTTCGTGCGTGAAGTCGCCCCGCAGCCGCGCCAGGGCGGGGGGAACCTTCGCCGGAGGCGTGAAATCCATCCGCTGGGTGATCACGAGGGACGCCGGCTCGGCGAGCGGGCCGGTGGCGCCGATGACGGCCGAAACGGAGCCGAGCGCCTCGGCTCCGGCCGGAAGCTCGAGACCCAGGGCCCCGAAGAGCCGCGTGAGATCGAGTCGCTCGAGCTTGAGCTCGAGCTCCAGGCGCGCGTCGGCAGGACCGCGGGCGACGATGGCCTTGCCGGTGCTCTCCGCCCCGATCGCCGCCACGCGCCACAGCACGGCGAAGCTCTGCCCTACGCCGCCTTCCCCGTGCACTTCGCCGTCCACTACACCCAGGTCGGGTGCAGGTGCGCCTTCGAGCAGAAGGTGCCCGAGGCGGCCGATCTGGAGCTGCGAGGCCTTCAGGTCGAACCGCCCTCCGCTCGGCTCCGTCGCGACGCTGAGGGTCAAGCCCCCGACCGGGGCCTGCAATTCGGCCGACGACTGCGAGTTCACCTCCCACACCGAGGGGTTCAGCTGGAGCTCCAGGCCGGCGGGAAGGCTCAGGGTGGCGGCCCCGATCGAGACGAGCCCGAAAGCGCCCCACCCCGTCCTCCCCCACGGACGGAAGCTGACGGAAATCTGGTCGAAGCGCGCCTCCCATCGCCCCAGCTTCTCGACCACCACCCCGCTCATGCGGAGGGGAGGCAGCAGCGAAACGCGAACGCGCTCGACCCGGGCGCGCGCTCCGAGTCGCGCCGCCTCCGTCGCGATCCTTGCCGTGATCCTCCGCTCGAGCGAGCTGGCCAGGACTCGGAAGACAACGAGCGCCGCGAGCAGGACGAGGCCGCCCACGACCCACCGGCGAAGCCATCGCATCTGGAGCCTACTGTAGGCTGGAGTCCCTTCGCGCGGTCAGCAGCGCCCCAAGTCCGACAATCGATCGTTGTCGGACCGGTAGTGGGTCAGTTTGAACCCGGTGGGTCGCTCTTACGGGAAATTGCCCCCGTCGATGCAGCCCATCTGGCCACTGCGGTTCGGATAGCCCGTGCCACCGTCGAACGCCGCGTTCGACCAGTTGCCCTGGACCTTCCATTGCGAGGAGTTCGAGAACGTGAGGAGTGGCGTTCCGAACGCCCAGGCGCACTTGTCGGAGTTCTCCTGGCCGCTCGAGTCGTACCACGCATCGAGGTGCGGGTCGGTCAGGGCCTCGGAGAGCTCGTGCCCGCTGACGTTGGCCAGCGCCGCCAGGCCCTCGGTGTGCAAGCCGGACGGGTCCTGCGGGTCGCAACCCGGATCGGCGTCGAGATTGAAGAAGAAGGCGAACTGCACCGTGACCCCATTGGGACAGGTCCCGACGCTGTGCCAGGCGCAGAAGCCGGCATGGCCACGAGGCGTGTCGACATACACGGGATAGTAGCCATCCGGCACCAGGTTGGCGGCGGTGCTGCAGACCTCGCTGAGAATTGGCCCTGTGCGGTTCCCACGGCGAGGGGCCGCGGACAGGTCAACGTGGGCGCTGCCCAAGGTCACGACGGCGCCGACGTGCAACCCGCTCGTATCGGTGTACTCGGTGTCGGTGGCCTCATAGTCGGAGAAGCCTAAGCCGGAGTAAAAGGTCTCGAGTCCATTGATCTTGTCGGCGACGAACGAGGGATCGGCCCATTTCGCGCCCCAATAGATCGGCTCGACATAGGCACCTTGCGTCATCACCGGGCCGCCATGGTAGATGAGATCGGGCGAGCCGCCGTGGCTACGCGCGGGGGCCTGCCCGCGCGCCCAGTGGATGCCGCCCATTCGGGGATCCTGGACCTCCAACTGGCTCAAGTCATCGTTCGCACCGCTGGTGGTCGCCACTTCCCAGGTGCAGGCTGCCAGGGCCGCGATGACAGTGTTCACGAAGCGCCTCATGGCTATCCTCCTCCGCAATCTTGACTGGTGGGCCGGCACGGCCGCCGGAGCGGATTATAACAAGCTACCCGTATGCTCCTGGGCGCCGTCAATACACTACTTCATGGGCGAGTAGTCGGTGGCGGTCAGCAGCAGCGATTCGATCTTCTCCGTCAGCTTACCGTTCACTTCCGACGCCTCGCGGGTGGCGGTCCACGCCGGGTCGCTCTGAAAGTCCTTCCAGGCCTTGTCGCGGGCGGCGCGATCCGGGAAGGCCAGCAGGTATACCAGGGTGTTGCCGGCGCCCTTGTCGGCGTCGCTCGGCACCCAGTACCCGACGAGGGTCATCCCGTGCTTCGTGAAGAGGGCGTTCGTATGGTCCCGGAACCTCGCGTGCAGCGCCTCCAGCTTGCCGGGGGCCGCCGTATAGGTGCGCAGCTCAAAGCAACGCGAGCCGGGCGCGAGGGACGAGCCCGGAGGGGGCGCTGCGTTCAGGATGGTGGCGGCGAGGGCGCCGGCCGCCCCGAGGGCCGCGGCCAGGAGCAGGGAGAGAGAGCGAGTCATGGATCCTCCTTTGCACGGGCGATTGTGCCTTCGTGCTCGCGGGATTGTACGTTGTCAGGCTCCGGAGCGAGTTCCGTCAGGCCGTCAATGCGGCGCCGTCGCGGCCACGACGAGGATCTTGCCTTCGGGCGCGTCGGTCACATAGGCGGTCCCCTCGTCGGTCGCCACCGCGTTGCGCGCGCCGGCGGCCGTCGCCACCGTCGCCACCTGCGTGAGCGCTCCCTTGGCATCGACGTGGGCAATGACGAGTTTGGCCGCACGCCCGGCGGCGGCGAACAGCTCTTTCCGCACCTCCACGTAGTCGATGTTGTCGATTCCCTCGCCCACGTCCATCGTCGAGAGCTGCTTCCCATCGTGTCCGGCGTCCAGCACCATCACACGGCTCGTACAGGCGACGAAAAGGAAGTTCAGGTGAGGATCGACGGCCAGACCTCGGGGTCCATCGGCCCCGCACTGGGACGGCCAGTTCCTCGTGACCTGCCGGCTCTTCACGTCGATGGTGAGGGTCCGGTCCTTGTCCTCGAAGTTCGTGTAGAAGACGCCGCGTCCGTCGTCCACCGCGAAGCCTTCGGGCTGCCCCTCGAGGCTGATCTTGGCCTTCCAGGAGAGGGCGCCCGCGGTGGACGCATCGAGGATGGCAATCGAATTGTCGCGTGGGGTCGTCACCCAGACTTCCTTCGTGGAAGCGACGTAGGCCAGGCCATCCGGCATGGACGGAAGCTTCAAGCACGCGCCCTTGGTCAGGGACGCCGCATCCACCGCGCAGACGCTGGAGTCGCCGCGGCTGCCCACGTACACCACTCCCTTGCCGACGGTGGCGGAGCTGGGGCCCACCGTCCGCTTGGTGCCGTTCCTTTCCACCTCGGAGGTCGGGAAGCCCTCCACTCGGGTGACGTGATCATCCTTGACGTCCACGACGTCGACGCTGCCCGTGTTGCCTGCCGGCACCCAGACGCGATGGTGAGCCCGATCGTAGGCGATGTAGTCCATCGCCACTCCGCTGGCCGGAGCGCCGGGTAGCGCGACGGAGTGGACCTTGAACGTCGGCGCGGATACTGGCGTTTCTGCGTGTGCCACGCCGCATACGATCCCCACGACCGCGTAAAGAAGCGTCACATCCGAACGAATCGCCATTTTCCACCTCGTTTTCGATCATATCAGACCGGTCCTCTGGTCTTCCCTCGCTCAGGAGGCCACCGTACGGCGCATGAATGGCTCGATCCCCGCCAGGAGGTCGGCGATCACGGCCCGGGCGATTCGTTCGCCCGCCGAGCCGTCCCCAAAGGCTC
>WNFL01029046.1_pt4 | contig 15228 bp, 14 predicted proteins | sample 5400361 | NCBI WGS metagenome assembly WNFL01 (sample SAMN13153351, study PRJNA577476) | soil metagenome | isolation source: 40 cm soil on Douglas fir-dominated hillslope | place: USA:California | collected 2013-09-17
CGTTTGGAATTAACCCACGCGGAACATTCGTGGAGTAATCCTAAAGAAATCACACGATGTGTTGCAGCGGCAATATCCATTACCCAATTGCACCTTACAATTGAATGGCTTGTGGCCGCGACCACCCTTCACCTTCTCGCAAGCAGCTCAACCTCCTTCATGAGTGTCTTTCTCATTATCAGACCACGAGAGGGGTTCGTAGAAACCATAGAAAGGTTTGCTCACACTGCCATCGAGCCCTGGACGGCTGTTGGCAACCTGGATATAACGGTCGAGTGGAACGGCGACAGGAGTGACCTACTAGAGCTTGGAGTGTTTCGGCGCTGGTTTAAAGTGCGTGTGGAGGACAAGTGTGGAAAGGTTAGGAAGGCCCGCTTCGACATTTGGCGCCGTGCCTATGGCATTTCCCGTCGATTTGATGCCTCCAAGGATGATATATGGTGGTGGGAGAGCTGGGATCGTCAATCTCGCGAGTGGCAGCGCCCTCGCGATTGGGACATTCCAGGCTTCCAACATGATGAGGGATAATTAATTTGGCTAAGCGAAGCGCTGGATGGACGATATAGAGGTGGTAGTGGCTTGGTAATGACAATCCTGGGCCACCTCCCTCTCGTAAGCGCATCTCACTAACTCAGGCTTTGTCAACAATCCTGCCATCTTTGGTGACTGGAACTTCGAATTATCAAATGTTTCTTACTTACTTACCGGCCTGTGGCATCATCCCACATGGGTGCCGCTATATTACTGAGGTGCACTGAATATTGCGGCGGGCAAAGCGCTGATTTCCATTGAATGACGATGTGCTCAATCACCTCACGCATTAGCAGGGCCACGCCATTAATATTAATTGCTATGCAGATCCCGTTCTTTCCGAAGGGCAGGAAGGAACCGTCGCCGACCAAAAAGTTGCAACCAAGAAGCTGACCAAGAAGACGGATGGCGCGGTTCCGTTGGTGGGTGGCCCGGTGTTCATCCAGTCCTGCTAAGGATGGACGGTGTATGGGAGTTCCCGGCCCGAAGATCGGATCTTGACCTGTTTAGGAAATAGGAAACGACCGAGCGGAAGTTACCAGTGACCAGTGGCCAGTGGCCAGTTTTACAATATTATTATTACCAACTCTTTATTATAATCCGCCGTAAGACATAACTTAAGAAGAATATCGTTGGCTGGGTGGTAAACAAAATAAGCACCACATTGCTCCGAACCTCGCCCGTAGTTTCCCAAGAAATATCTCCAAAAATCCCAAAAGGCGGTTACATACCCAACTCCAACCATAGCGACTACCCACTGTTGTACATCGCTTCCGCGCGCCCTCTCCAGCTCTCTGGACCAGCTTCAAAATGGCGACCCTCGTGTCGTCACCAGGCGTCAGTCTCCCCCGGGGTCCTCAAGGTTCTATCCGGAGCAATACCATATCTTCAATGTCAGTCAACTCACCCGACGGTACGTCCCTATCAGTTAATACTCGTTCTCTAGCTGAATCCCGCGCTTTTTCTTCGGTAGAGGACGTTACGATCACTGGAAACAGGACTCTTGCTTATGGCAAAAGGAAAAGCATCGAGTGCGTCCGCAACATAACCACCAACATAGCCCTGACCCGGGGTTTATGGCAGAGAACTTCAGATGCTTGCGCTCTCGAGCCAAATGACAGAGATATCTTATAGCCTCTCGGATATTCAGACACGTATTTTTGGTATGTCATAACCGACTGATGAATTATGGGTGGCGTGCGGCTCAACCTTGGGATCATTCACAGAGATACAAGAGCTCCGACACCAGGCTGAGGCGAATGCACCCACAGCTTTGACATTCACAGCGTCTATCCCGGGTGAAGTCGGTGACGGTCCCACCATGAGCACTTCGGGTGGCCCGGGCATTACCACTCTTGACCAGGCTCTCATGGGCCTCGAGGAACGACTTGAGGCGATCACTGGTCTCATGGCATCCATAGATGAAACACTGGAACCTCATCTTAAGGATGGAGAGACTCCGACACGGGCGACTCCCAATATGTCGAGTGGAGGCGAGCTACTGACTGCCCTCCTGCGGAAACACGCCGAATTGAAGTCAGAGTGGGAAATCGTTCAGAAGGAAGCAGAAACACTCCAGAGCGAATTGCGTGAAGACAAATGGCTAGCTGTCTTTCGATCGGTTGGCGAGCAGTCGGATACAATGATGAACTCGCTGGAAAAGGCTCTAGCAAATTGTCAGGTGAGTGGCCTCTACACCCTTTTGCACCTTTCTGCTTGCTCAAGCATGTTCACAGACGTTCATATATCAAGTTCATCGAGGTGAAGACGTATTGTCACAAGGTTCATCAAGTGCTGGAGTTGGGGGGATGCTCCCCGACAAACCTTTGAACTTGGAAGTGTTTCATTCCTTATTGGCTTCTTATGAGTCCAAAAAGAAGTGAGTCCCTTCACCCCATTATACCACAAACTAACTCCGAGATGAAGGTATTACGTCCCTTCGATATCCAAGGTTCTCGGCATTCTTGATCGTACCGTTCGAGACCGTATCACCAAGAATGGAGAATGTTTGCGTACACATGCCGAAGCTCGCGCTCGATGGAGAAGCGTCCAGGGTCGCATGGCGCGGATTGATGTGGAAATGGAGAATGCCCGGCAAATACTGATACAACGGGAACGGGAACCAGAACCAAGCGAGACTGGGAGTGCGGTGTCGAGGGCAACAAACAAGACGTCGAAATCCGGTCATTACCTATCTACACCCAGCTCAGCGACGAGGAGTAGAACGGGATCAACAGTCAGCGCAGCCCTGCAAAGGAGTATGTCTCCTCTAAGGAAGATGGCATCCAGAGTCACAGGGTCACTACGAACGTCTGGGAGGAGCACACCATTGGCTTCCGCTGCTACCTCGCCGTCGATGTCGGCTGCTGGTGCACCTCCTAGACCTCCTCCGAAGAGCCCTTACCGAACCCAAGGCAGTAAGGTCTCAGACGAGGTTAGCCCTCCTACACCAGCCAACCCGGCCACGGGGTCTACTCGCAAGCGCGACTCATATTTCCCCTTTCTCTCCAAGGACCCTGCGGCTGGTCTCTCGGGGAGAAGATCAGTGACCAACATGACACGTGCTACATCACCTTCCGTCAGCCCGGGATCTCGACCAGCTAGCCGTATTAGTAGTGGAAACGACCCGACAGGCATGCTACGGCCCAAGTGGAACCCTTCTACCAAAGTGGAACCTGTTTCGAATACTCCAGCGAATCCGAGGCGGAGTTTCCAAACATCTCGGCCTCACACTCCGAGCAATCGTTTAGAACGACCGGCTACATCACAGTCGCATTATACACCCAGTCGTCCATCGCTCAGCGCATCCCATGATGGAAGTCCTCCCCAGAGTGTATCCAGATCTCGACCATCGTCTCGAGCAGGTGCTCAGACTCCGTTCGACTTGGGTAGCACCATGCCCCGTCCAAGGCCGGAAACACCCTCGCATATACCCAGCCCTTCAGTTTCAAGACCTTCTTCAGCCGCCTCACAAGTTGGCCCAACGTCGCTGATGCAGCGAGCGTTATCACCCACAGGCAGTGCAACTCATTCTCATTCACGCCAGCCTAGTAAGAGTCTTATACCGGCTCCAAAACTCAACCTCTCCCCACCAAGTCGGCCTGGTAGCTCTATGAGCAACGGGCATCTATCTGCCGTCACTACGAGCTCAACTGGCTTTTTTTTCCCGCAGACAGGTAGAGCAGGGGCGACGCTCTATGGCGGTGCTAGCCCCGATCACACACCCACACGAAACTTATCAGCCACCGTTGTCACATCAGTCTCGAGGCTGACGCCATCACGGGCCGGGCCGTCGAGCTTCAAATCTGCCAGCGCATTTGCACCGTCATCTACTTCCAACTTCGGCGCATCTGCTCCGTCCCGTCCCGGCTCAAGGTCGAGCATCAGCGGGGGCGCATTCACGCCAATGTTGACGGACACTCCGGTGTACGTAGCCATCAAGTGGGATGAGTTGGACATGGAAGTTGCGAAAGTCGTCAATGGCATGCCACATGGGTTTACTTTTGAGCGGCTTGACCCACCTGCGAGGAGGCCGGCCGCGAACGCGCCGAAGCCTGACGAGATCCGAGGACAATATGCGGTATCTAATGTATTGAGTCGGAGGGTGATTACTTGCCGGTTGACCAGCGTTGGACGGGGTGAGAATATGAGCAAGAAAGTTATGTGTCGTGTTGGTGGAGGTACGTGTTGGCTGAGATTGGCCACGACAAAGTACTGATCGTCAATGACATCTAGGCTGGCTTGACCTGCAGATGTATATCCTCAACCGTCAAGCTGGGCTACAGTAGGATCGCATCTTACGACCTGAGCCGTTCCAATGTACATTGCCCTTGATTGATTTGCCCGCTCCTCAGCGCACAACCTTGTCCTGTTCATGCTAAATGTCGCCGTTGTATGAATGGCCCTCGTATTCTCGTTTATGTCCCGACATAGTGGATTTCAATGTCTTAATTATGTGCCATTATGCAGTCCTCCTTTTTGATCAGGCTGTCCCTCCATCATTGCCTTGTAACGCAGGTACCTTCTCACCTACCTCTGTGTACGACGAGGCGTCATGCCCGTTGCGTTGTGAGACTTTGACGCCGACCATGTTTGCCGGTCAAATTGCATTCACCGAGTGTGTGGTGCAAACTTATGATATCGATGAGCCGCCGAGATTAATGGATATGGTCAGTTCATCTTATCATAGCTTCTCTCTCTTGTGAACTTCGGATTTTACAGTATATACATTATTAGATCAGGCTCCCGCTCGAGCTGTGGTTTGAAATATTGGAAGGATTATCAAAGGACGACTGGCGAGCACTCGCCAGCGTCTGTCGCGCTTTCTTCGACATCGTTTCATCGATTACGAGAATTGGCACCTATGTGGTGGACGAAACCTCCACGAAGCAAGTCTTTCAGTCTTCTACCTGGCTTCTTGGGCGTGCCACCCAAATGCACTGGTCGCCCATCAGCCACCCAGGCTGGACGGGAGTTCCAAGCCTTTTCTCGAATGGACGAGCACAGCGCACAGACTCTTTCAAGACAATGATTCATTTCCTTTCCGTGTGCAGAAACCTCACCTCACTTTCCTTGACTGGAATTATCGTTAGCGGTGAACACCAACCCGCCATATATTCTCTCCCACATCTGCGAAAGATAACCCTTCGATCTGCCCGCTTCCAAAACACGGCAGTCAAGATCCCCAAGCACAATGTCACCCACCTTCGGTTGTTTAATGTGCTTTGCGAAGTAGGCCTATCGCACATACTTCACCAAACTTCATCCACACTCACAACTCTTCAAATCAATGAAGGGCCAGCAAAAGCGTTTTCTCTTCGCACCCCTCGATGCCCTCGTCTTACGACGTTCACACACAACTCTTTGCGGCGCGAGAATAAAGAAGTATGGTCTTTCCTGGAACGGAATCCGACTATCCGTATTGTCCGTCTTAATGCACGATACTGCCTTCCTGACCAGGGACCCATTCTCCTGCCTAAATTGTCCAAAATGACGGCAAGTTGGGAGCTCGGTCGGTTCTTCCTTGCAAGACCGGAGTTGGTAGAATTCCACCAGCACCCCAGTTACAACAGTGGGACTGTGAGAGGGCTCTGGTCCTGTCTCGCGCATGCTCAACGTTCTCAGCTGCACCCACCGCGGCTTGAACAATTGCGAGTTGCATTCTTCCACTACTCTGATGACTTCGGAGCCCTTCCCATCATCTCGCATGTCTTCGGAAGCAGTCTTTGTAAGCTGCATATCTGGGTGGAAGGACGCCCTATCGGTTGGCCCCCTTATTCTAATTACGCGTATTTGCTCGGTAGCTGGACAAGATTGAACGGTCCAGGACCGTACCCTGGGAATCAAGTCAGTGTAGAGTTCGCTCGTCTGCGCTTCATCCAGGTCTCGTTTGGCTTTCAAAAAAGAGCCAAATTCCCTATAACGACTTGCATGAAGCTACTGAGGAATAGCATTCTTCCTCTCTGCCCGGCGTTGGAAGAGGCTTTATTTACGGCAATATCGTCTTACGAATCAATTGAACGAGAGGAACCTGGGGACGGGATGCAGTTGCGAATAAGGAAGAACGGCCGCAAGTGGGACCTTGCGCCTCAGAATTAGTCTTGGGTTTGGATTTCGGCTAGCACTTCGGATACTGGCACTATGATGGCCAGTTTACTGCCATATGACTTGTATGCCCGATCTTGTATTCATACCAAACAGATGTTTTTGTTCGCAACTGGGAGCTGCCCATTGTATATTTGAATCACGGGGTAATGGCCATTTAGTTATGCCCGCCTTCGTGGTAGGGAGGCAAGGGGGAACAAAGCTCTGCGATTTTTGACTCGACCTCGATATGCTGGGCCGCTTTCACCGACCACGGATACTGTGTATACCCGGGGCACCTCGAGTACTCTTCTCAACATCAGCGCCAACGCCTTTGAGTTCGAGCGTAAATGCGAGCGCGAATACCGATAGTGGGAAGTGGACGCCGCAGTCGAAACGCGTCGGCTTGATAGCACGAAAACGCGGTATGATGCCACTATTTGACGAATTCGGGATCAAAGTACCTGTCACTGTACTACAGGTGCGTCTATTTGCGCTATTTTGAACCTGGTTCTTCGCTCGACTCTCGTTCACCCTTGAGATGAACATCCTTAACGAAACCATGCATATTTAGGTAGAAGACAATCAAGTAGTGATGAATATCGAAACTCCACGGCGTAACGGAACAGTTTACCATGGTGTTCAAATTGGAGCGTCCGATATAAGGCCAAGCAAGCAGTCGGCTCAAATGGTAGGACATTTCAAGAAGGCTGGTGTGGCAACGAAGCGCTATGTGAGGGAATTTGACGTGAGCCCAGATGCTCACGTTCCAGTCGGTTGGCCGCATTTTTCTATTTCCTTTAGACCGGGCTAATATTCCGTGCGGATCGATTCAGGAACAAAATTATCAGCTATACACTTTGTCCCTGGGCAATATGTGGACGTAACAGCAACGAGGTTAGGGTCTTCCTCACAGCCAAGGCTGCGTTGCTCACTCTTTCGTAGCGTCGGTAAAGGATTCCAAGGTGTCATGAAGCGATGGGGGTTCGGTGGTCTTGCTGCAACCCATGGTACATCCGTTTCACATCGTTCTGGTGGTTCCACTGGCCAGCACCAGGACCCCGGCCGGGTTTGGCCCGGTACAAAGATGGCGGGCCGTATGGGTGGCAAGCAGCGAACACTACTTAATCTGGTTGTCATGCGGGTGGAGAGCGACCTTGGTCTTATCTACGTAAAAGGAAATGTCCCTGGGACAGGTGGCAGTCGGGGAGCGATCGTATTCGTGAGAGATGCCGTTAAGAAGCTCACCAGTGCGTGCTACTTCATTTCATTAGAACACGGACTAACTTTTACTATGTAACAGCTGAGGCGAAGAGGAAAGAGCTGCGGGGAGACGAGAATGTGCTGCCGAAAGGAGTACTCGACCTACCTTTCCCCGCTGGGACCGTGGGGATGGCAAAAGATTTACCCTCCATCGTCGCCACACCGTCTGCTCGCATTACCAGTCCTTTCGTACCTAAAGATTCATGATTCACTCATTTAATTTTCCAAGTCATGCTTTTAGAGATGTAGGCAGTCCCTCAACAATGAATTCAAGTATGTATCAAGGACTTCTGTACTCGACTCCCGCCGATTCTCTCAGGTTAATCGTCCAAGAAATGCAGAACCGTGGGCTCACAGTTCTTATCATTCTCCATTGTAAACTCAAGATCCATCAAAACCGGATGCTCCTCTCGGGATCCGCTCACGCCAATCCAATCCAATCACCATCACCCGCGTATAAACTCGTTTCGAGTCGCTGACCACCATGCAGCGACTACCGTCAGTCCGAAGGAACGAGCCTAACCTTGAGGCGCTTGAATTTACCTATTTGCTCATTTTATCACATTGAGCGCGGGCACAACAGGCAATTTGAGCAGCCCTGACCTTCTCAACCACGCCTCCACGCCTCCATCGTCCAAATCTGGCACAATTAGCCACCGAAGCATGCAAAGGCACACCTCCTAACGGAAGCAGACACGATGAAGCCCTGGCTACGTGCGTTACCAAATTGACCAACGCACTCAACGAGCAACCAAGGCCGTTCGAACTAGGAGGGGAGAATGACCCAGAGACGCAGGACCTCGATGAGCTCATCAAGAGGGATGTCACCAAATGGCGGGTCCCCCCCTCGATTTTCAATGGCTATTTCTGAATACACCATCCAATCTTTCCGTCAGGGTTTGTGCCAGGAAGTATGCTCTCAATTAATTAATCTTTCTTTCGGCCTGTGCGGCACACCAATGCGACTGAACGCTCTGCATTGCTCTGCCGAGACCGTTTGTCAGAATGTAGTCTACGAACCTCCAAAGCACTCCAAATGCTACAGGATCATAGGCAAGGGTGTAAAATGGCCGCTTTTTGGTTATATAAGACATCGACCCCTGTATCCTGTATCCTGGCGTGTTTGTAGGCGTGTTTGTAGCTGGGCCCATCGTGTCGTAATTCCTGGTTGCGCAGCAATCACCAAACCTCTATCCATTTGTTCGCCGCTTCATTTCTCACTCCATAACTTTGTATTCTCCCTTGCGCATGACCGCAATAACGCCTCCTTGAGCATAAAACTTACATTTTCAATATCGCCGGAGCCCTTGGAGTCACGAGTGCTCCAAAATGAACTTTATTTTATTTGTAAATGCGATGCGATTCGAAGGCAAATACACTTGACCTAATTCGTCGCATCGCCGCAACTGTTGGACGAGCACGACCAACTTAACGCAGGGAGAGAGCGGGGGAAACAACCGTGAAGTATATATGGCCAAACAAACTGCGCTATATATACCTGGATGGACCAAACAATAAACACCCACAGGAGAAAACCCAAGGAACAAACCTAACGTGACGTGACGTGTGATGAGTCATACACTACATCAACAGTAACATGTTTTCCCTGGAAGTGGTTATAGCTGCCTTTGCTTTCACTCCGGTATTGAAAATAAAAGACCACAGAAGCATGCCCAAGCTTACGAGGCCCACACGCCACTCGACTTGCTGCTCTACTGCCTTAACTGCGTCTGCGAGCTGGAGAAGAAACCAAAGGCGGGATTAGCTTACAGCAGGGCTGGTTGGCGATGACACATGACGTAGATCTAAAAGTTCAATAATCAAAGAGGTGCCAATACACCTAAATACAAGCATGGAGACCGGGAAGAAAGTCTAGGGGTTCGCATTGTTGAAAATCTGGGTCCAAGAGATTCCAAACACAAAATCCTCAAAATTAAGAGCAACTGATCGAGTGTGGGAAGTGGGAGGGATTGTCAGGAGAGCAGGTGAATGCAGGCCCGTACGACAGTCCAGAGGTACCCAGTATAGTAAGCCATTCTCCGAGTCTCTGACCCAACCATTTCCATCTGGCTGTGCATAAAAATTGGCATCGGTTTGGTTACCAGAGACAGATGGTTCGATAGGAAGATGTGGAAATAAGTCCCACACATGAATTGTGTTGTCCCAAGCTCCAGAGACAATGTGCTGCCCGTCAGGAGAACAAGCGACAGACCTCACATTGTAGGCATGCGCCTTTAGTGGCTTGACAATTGCACCGCCAGTCTTGGAATCCCAGATTCGAATGGTCCAGTCGGAAGATGCTGATATAATGTGCTGCCCACTGGGAGAGTAAGCAACGGAGGCGATCTCATCCGTGTGCCCTTCCAGAGGCTCACCAACTGCAGCACCGGTCTCAGCATCCCAGATCCGAATAGTCATGTCACTGGATCCAGAGATGATGTGGCGCCCGTCGGGAGAGTAAGCAACAGAGCACACAGAGCCTGTGTGCCCCTTTAGAGGGTAGACAATATCAGCACCAGTCTCAGCATCCCAAATTCGAATTGTCTGATCATCAGATCCAGAGATGATGCGTCGTCCATTAGGAGAGTAAGCAATGGACCGCACCCAGTCAGTGTGGCCTTTTAGAGGCTCGCCAATTGCAGTACCAGTCTCATCATCCCAGATTCTGATGGTTCGGTCTCCAGAGCCAGAGATGATGCGCTGCCCATTGGGAGAGTAAGCAACGGATTGTATACCGTCGGTATGCTCCTCAAGACTTCTCATGACTGGAGCACCAATCTCAGCATCCCAGATTTGAATGGTATCATCATCAGATCCGGAGATGATGTGTCGTCCATTGGGAGAACAAGCAACGGACCGCACACTATTTGTGTGCCCCTGTAGAGGCTTGCCAACTGCAGCACCCGTCTCGGCGTCCCATATCATAATGGTCGTGTCAATGGATCCGGAGATGATGTGCCGACCATCGGGGGTGTAAGTCACAGACTCGACCCCATCGGTGTGCCCCACCACAGGGTTGCCAAATGCAACACCAGTCTTGGAATCCCAGACTCGGATGGTGCTGTCACTGGATCCAGAGATGATGTACTCCCCATTGATAGTATAGGCAACAGAGCACACGTCCCAGATATGTCCCTCTAGAGGTGTACCAATTGCTGCGCCGGTTTCAGCATCCCAGATTCGAATGGTCCTGTCACGAGATCCGGAGATGATGTGCTGCCCATTGGGAGAGTAAGCAACACTCCACACGAAGTCTGTATGCCCTGTAAGAGGCATCCCAACTGCAGTACCAGTTTGGGCATCCCAGATTCGAAGGCTTTCGTCAGCGGATCCGGAGACGATATGTGTCCCATCGGGAGAGTATGCAACAGACCGCACAGCGCCAGTGTGCCCCTGTAGAGGGTTAACGACTGCAGCACCAGTGTCGGCATCCCAGATACGAATGGTTTCGTCTTGAGATCCCGAGAGAATATGCTGCCCGTTGGGGGAGCACGCAAGAGACAGCACAGCCTCAGTGTGCCCCTTTAAAGGTATGCCGATTGCTATCCCAGTTCTAGCATCCCAGATTCGAATGGTCGTATCACTAGATCCGGAGATGATGTGCTGCCCATTGGGAGAGTAGGCAACACCCCTCACCTCATCCGTGTGCCCTTCCAGAGGCTCACCAACTGCAGCACCGGTCTCAGCATCCCAGATCCGAATAGTCATATCACCGGATCCAGAGATAATGTTCCGCCCATCAGGAGAGTAAGCAACGCATCCTACAACGTCAGCGTGACCCTGTAGTGGGCTGCCGACTGTAGCACCAGTCTCGATGTCCCAAATACGTAGCGTCTGGTCAACGGATCCCGTGACAATGTGTTGCCCGTTTGGGGAACAGCTAAGAGACCTGACTACTTCAGAGTGTCCAATCCATTGCAACGGTGGCGCTGGCCATGACAACAATTTCCCTTTTTCCATCTTGATAGTTTTAGTAAACCATTTACTGAAGGTGCTTGATAAGGGTGACTGTGAAGGTAGGAAGGGTCCCGTTGAAATATAGGTGTGCGGAGTGCTGATAGAGATGGGAGTGTGGAAGGTGATGATGAAACGGCAAATATCCTGGATTCTTTCAATAAGAGTTGAATCGGCGTTCTACATTAAGTTAGGATCATTTTCGCAGATGGAAATACGGAGCTGAACGCTCACTTTGGCCCACGAGATCACTCGTCGAAGGCTTGGAACACCAATCGGGACCATTCCCATAATACTCAGTACCTCGACCCAAAATAACCCATACAACCCCCCGAAGAATTTCTTCAATTGTCCCCACACGCAAACATCTCCTTTGTCGGGCGTAAAGCAAAGATGATTTGACCAATAGAGGGAACTATATTGCAAGGCATCAGAAACGTGCTCCTTGATTCGGGATGGGAGATCTTGAATGTCTGCATTAGCACGCCGGGAATCTTCGAGCTTGCAGATATTGAAACGAAGCTGTTCAAGCATCGTTTTGAGGCAGGAAATTCCCAGTTGCATGTTTGCGTCCTCGAGGTTGACTTGATAGGCGCAGTGATCGCTGACAAAGAAATCCGAAATTGATAAATGTCGGACACGAATTCCTCCGTCGGCCGCTTCGTCTCGATATAGCAGAGAGCTGAGGTTATTCACCCACTTTTTGACCAGATTGGGTCTCACTCTTGCCAGCTCTGCGATCGTCTCTTCACACAGTGTGCGATACGCAGCCGCTGTGAGAATCACTCCGATCATTTGTCGAAAATCGGCATTGTTTGGAACCCTTTGCGCCTTTAATATACTGGAATAAAGGTTGTATATTTTTATGCCAGTGACGGTTGAGTCTTGCAAGGCTACCTTCAATGTCTCGTCGGGGTCTTCGCATTGCTTAAGAGCGAGGACGAGAGTCCTGATGAAGATGAAGAGACCGTTTGCCTGAGAGATAGCACTGTCAAAGAGCTGTTGTTCTGGCCAAGGGGTGGGCAGACACCACGTTGTGGCCACTGAATGGAACTGGCTTCTCGCGAAAGTTTGCAAATCAGCTCCTGCTTCTTGATCCGTAGCCAGATCATATGGTGAATACGACGATCGAGGGAGGCGATGAAAGAAATCTTGGATTTCGTCTTCAGGTCTACTGGTGACAATGATTTTGAGCCATGGAGCATGTGCGGCGGCAGCAGTCAGAACCTTCAAGAGAACTGGACGGTCTTCATTGTCACCACATTCATCGAGCGCGTCAATGACAAAGACGAGAACATGTTCTGGGTGGTGAGGAAGATTGCGGATGAAGTCAAGGAAGAGAGAGTCATCCATCGACTTTGATGTCAGATTTGGGTCGCTGCGAAGACGGTCTGCTACGATGCTTCGAAATGGGGGGAAGATTTCGGCGAGTTTGGAGATGAGAGTGGGAAGGATATTTCTGAGCTCGCTCATATTCGCATCATCCCTCTGGCAGAAAAAAGCTCCAGCGAGGCGATGTGTATTGTGAAGCTTTTTACAGATTGAATGCGCCAATGACGTTTTTCCGATGCCCGGTGAGCCGTGGATCCAGTATAGATTGCTCGCATCCGATCCATTCGCCGCCCAGGCCATGATTTGATTCAAGAGAGCCTCGCGGGTGCCTTCCATACAACAGAGTTTCAAGTCATAACCGGTATCGACGCGTTTAAGCCGCGTAAGCAAAAACTCTTGCTCTACACACGCCATTGGGAACGAATTATCATCAGGTAGGAGAATAAGTGCCCACCATTCTTTCTGGCTAGGCGGAGCGCCTCAACATCCACTGCGTGGTTGAAGTCTTCAATCACCTTGGTCAACTCTCTGTCCATTTCTTCAAATTTCTCTGGGTATGCCGGCCCACCAAAGGTTCTCGCTGTGATCATCAGTCCTTGCCGAAACCAGAACATGAAATCCCACTACCTTTGACATAGTTGCATGAAAATTCCGCGACCTTTTGCATCACTTCGAACATTCGCTGGAGGACCTTCTCCAAGATTTCTGTCTCTTCGCAGACGACATCGTCTGCGACCTTCTTACAAAGGCAAAACGCGCTGCAGCCGATCCAAGAGGGACGAGGGCATCTGGTCGTATTTGTTTTGTTCTTTCAAGAGCTAACCAGTCAAGCATTAGCTCTGCTCCTGACACGCGAACAGCTAGCACGAACGTCAAACGTGACATTGGCAATACCGAAGACAGCCTTTGCGACAGGGTTCAACTTGAAGGCGTCAATCTCTCGCTGGTTTCCATTTGAGAGAACTCACCTCTGCGAAGACAGCACCATATTTAATAGCTTTGTCTACAACCCTCTCTGTCGGTGCATCCATCATCGGGGAGTGGTTTTTTAACAATGCTTCGAGTTCTTTGAGTAACGAGTGAAGAGTTTCTGCCTATGCGGACATTATTAACCGGATGCGATGGACAGTTGTAAAGAGACAAACCGTATGGCTGGCAGAGAAACGTAATTCAAAAGAGCAACGATGTTTTCCAACAACAAGGACCTCTGCGCGTTCTATCAGATATATACGGACTTGTCGGGGATCTTGACTGACCCGGTACCGTGAGCTCTTGCGCTTTAGAGGTCGAATACTCATTAAAAAGCTTTTGAAGGTCGATGTCTTTTATGTTCTGGTCCTTCTTTGCCCACGGTAGATGACTGCTCTTCATTAAAATCCCTACGCGCACCTGGGATGTCGGAGAAATATCTCTATATACGTACAGGTTTCGGTGAGTGTACGTGGTGAGAAGACGGAGGACATACGGGCGTTGGACTGGCTCCCAGATCCGGTTGTCTTTGATTTGTAATTCTATCGCCTCACTTCCTACAAACAACACCAGCTTATACTTCAGATCTGGGATATCCTGCACCATGATTTCTTTTTATTGTCCGAGATGAGAAGTATGGACCTAAATTGAGGCGAAGCGCCGCACCATTCAGGTAGAGGCTTTTGGGGCACCATCAGCGACAATGCGGCGCTACATATCTGTAGGGTGCTCACAGGCTCATTTTCATGGGTACTCGAGTCGCCATGGTTGTTCGCTCTGCACAACTTCGGGAAAGATCGGGAGAGGATCGATCGATTATTGATCGGTGTTGGATGCTCGCCACCGGATGGCCGATGACAGCTGACGTCCGACAAGTCAATTGGGCACCACCTGCACCACAACAGCTCATGCACAGAGCAAAGAGGGCTGCCCTTGTGTTTGCTTTCGATCGGTCACGGTGAAGAAGGTGAAGCAGAACTCATCGTCACTCGTCGAGGCGAGGGAACTTCCGGCAGAGCCCATTGGTGTATTGGAAACGGACCTACTGTACGTGCTGTCGCTATCGATACCCACGACGTTCATAAGTGCGTGTGCATACTGTTGGTATATCAACGTTCTCGTCACGTGGTGTACACCACAAGGTCGCTATCATATGATTGATACCGCGCGACTGTTACATGGATGTAAGGGTTTTCTCGCGGCTAATTTCGCTTATTATTACGTAATATAGTTCACGCCTTTATAAGCCTGTCGCTTGCGAGTTCCTGTATCCAATTCGATTTTACTCCTCCACCACAACACTCTTACCCGCACGTTCAAACTAGTACACGCTTGTCTCCTTTCAATATAAGGAAATACGAATGTTCCACACTCCGCAAATCATTTCAAAGGTCTGGAAACATGTGAGGTGCAGGGAAATTATCAATCAGGACTCTCTAGATGCCCGAGCCCGATCGTAAATATGATCAAGGCCTCCCATATTTTGAGTTGGTGGTTGCTCCATTCGAAAAGACCTTGGGTAAAGTTTTGCAGAATGAAGGGGACACAGGTACCTGGTGCCTTTCGCATATCATATTTAGTACAAATACGATCTAG
>WNFL01085096.1_pt4 | contig 15225 bp, 12 predicted proteins | sample 5400361 | NCBI WGS metagenome assembly WNFL01 (sample SAMN13153351, study PRJNA577476) | soil metagenome | isolation source: 40 cm soil on Douglas fir-dominated hillslope | place: USA:California | collected 2013-09-17
TTCTCCGCGACTTCATAGTCGAGTCGAAGCAGGGAGTCCTCGGCCCCTGAGTACCGTGCCCACGCGCGAAGCGCGCGGGAGCTACTCCTCCACCAGCTCTTCCTTGCGGTGCTTGGCTCGCTCCGCCACCAGCTTTTCCTGAAGCGGGCGCGGGACTTCCTCGTAGTGGCCCATCTCCATGTGGAAGGACCCTCGTCCCTGCGTGATCGAGCGGAGGACCGGCGCGTACGAGATCATCTCCGCCAGCGGCACCTCGGCCTTGATCACCGAGTCCTCTCCCTCGCTCTCGACCCCCGAGGGCCGCCCGCGCCGGCTCGTGAGGTCGCCCATCAGGTCTCCCATGTAGTCCTGCGGCGCGCGGATCTCGACCTTCATGATCGGCTCGAGGATCGTCGGGCGCGCCTTCTCCATCGCGTCCTTGAACGCGAGAGAGCCGGCGATCTTGAACGCCATCTCCGACGAGTCGACGTCGTGGTACTGGCCGTCGTAGAGCTCCACCTTGAAATCGACCATCGGAAAGCCGGCCAGGTAGCCGCGCTTCCTGGCATCCTGGATCCCCTTCTCGACCGCCGGGACGTAGTTCCGGGGGATCGAGCCGCCGAAGAGGTCGTCCTCGAACTCGAAGTCGGCGCCGCGAGGGAGCGGCTTGACGCGGATCTTGCAGTCCGCGAACTGGCCGTGTCCGCCGGTCTGCTTCTTGTGGCGCCCGTGGGCCTCCGCCGCGCGCGTGATCGTCTCGCGGTACGGCACCTTCGGCGGATGGAGGATCACCTCGACGCCCGACTTCCTTTTCATGCGCGCCACCGCGATCTCGACGTGGAGCTGCCCGGAGCCGGAGAGGAGGAACTCGTGCGTGTCCGCGTCGCGCGAGAACTTGAGCGACGGGTCCTCCTCGATGACGCGGTGGAGCGCGGCGGAGATCTTGTCCTCGTCGCCCTTCGACTTCGGCTCGATCGCGAAGGAGATCGCGGGCTCCGCGAGGTCGAGCGGGGGGAAGACGAGGGGCTTGTCCTTCGTGGAGAGGGAATCGCCGGTCAGCGTCTCCTTCAGCTTCGCGACGCCGCCGATGTCGCCGGCCGGGATCTCCGGTACGGTCATCATCTGCTTTCCGAGCGGCGAGAAGACGGACCCGAAGCGCTCCGGGACCTCGCGCGCCGCGTTCCAGTACGTGCCGTCGGCCTTGAACGTGCCGGAGAAGACGCGGAAGAGCGTCAGGCGCCCGGAGAAGGGATCGGAGATCGTCTTGAAGACGAACGCGCCGGGAGGGCCCGCGGCGTCGGCGGGCAGAGCCTCGCTCTTGCCGTCCTTCGTCCTCGCGACGGCCTGGAACGAGTCGGCCGCGGGGAGCAGGTCCGTGATCTCGTCGAGGATCTTCTCGACGCCCGTCTCGTGGCTGCCTCCCGCCGCGAACAGGACCGGCGCGATCTTCCGCTCGCGGATCGCCTTGCGAAGCGCGGGCAGCATCTGCTCCTCGGTCAGGTTGCCCTGTCCGAAGAAGAGCTCCATCAGCGCGTCGTCGCCCTCTGCGACCATCTCCACGAGCGCCTCGTGCAGGGCCGAGGCGTCGGCGGCGAACTCCTCGGGGATCGGGCCCTCCGCGGTCTTGCCCGAGTCGTCGGTGAGGAAGCCCTTCATGCCGATCAGGTCGATGACGCCTCGGAAGCCCTTCTCGCGCCCGATCGCGGCCTCGATCGCGACGCAGGTCCGCCCGAACTTCCGCTGGAGCTGGTCCATGACGCGCCCCCCGTCGGCGCGCTCACGGTCCATCCGGTTCACGACGATCATGCGCGGGAGGCCGAGCTCGTCGGCCGCCTTCCACGCCTTCTCGGTCTGGACCTCGATCCCCGCTACGGCGTCGACGACGAGGAGCACCGCATCGGCGGCCCGCATGCCGCACAGCATCTCGGAGACGAATATGCCGTAGCCCGGCGTGTCTATCAGGTTCACCTTCTTCTTCTTCCACTCGAGCGCCGCGGCCGCGAGGCCGATCGAGATCTTCCTGTCGATCTCTTCCGGGTCGAAGTCGGTCGGCGCGCCGCCATCCTCCACGCGGCCGAACCGGTTGACGGCGCCGGCCTCGTGCAGGAGGGCCGAGACGAGCGTCGTCTTGCCGACGCCGTTGTGGCCGACGACGGCGACGTTGTGGATCGCAGATGCCGGGTAAACCTTCATCCGGGTCCTCCTCCAGAAGGAGCGCTTTCGCGCGGCGGATTATAGGGACGGCCCCCCGAAATCACTCTGCCAGGGAGGCGAAGGAAACGGGCCGGACCGCGGCCGGCTGCCCGGTCTCGGGAGCGGCGTAGGCGAAGGTCGCGGCGCCCGTCGCGTTGTCCACCGTCGTGGCATAGGCGATGTACGGCCCGGCCCCCTCGACGCGCGCGACACGGGCCGTGCCCTTGGCGAGGCGCACCGGCGAGGTCTGCTGGGCGCTGGAGAGGGGCGGGAGATGGAGCTCCTTCGTGGCGAGGGCCTCTCCGTGCGCGTCGACGTACTCGATCTTCACCCTCAGCCAGTCGCGGCGCGAGAGGTTGACGACGCCGACGGCTCCGCGAACGCCTTTCTCTCCGACGCCGTCGTGGCTCAGGCTCCCGATCGTCTGGCGGGAGGCATCGGTCGGCTCGGCGGGAGCGATGCCGCTGCCGGAGTCGCCCGGCGCGAGGAGGAGCGGCGTCGCCGTCCTCATCAGGGCGGACACCATCGCGCCGGCCGGGTTGTTCGGGAAGAGGGCGCGCGATGCCGAGACGACGAGGGCCCCCGTGCCCGAGACGCCGAGCTCCGTTCCGACCACGTTGCGGAGCTCCTTCGTCTCGCCCGAGATCAGGAAGTAGTCCCTGTGCGGGGCCGCGCCGAGCTCGTTCTGCTGCCCGGCCCTCAGGAAGAAGACGCGCACCTCGATCGGGTCGTTCCCCGGGTTCCTCAGGGAGAGGTCGCTCCGCCAGTGGGTCGCATGCGTGCCGACCGTATTCGCCGCGCCCGGCAGGATCAGCGTCTCGGAGGCGGCCGCGGAGGAGGGGGTCCCCGCCGAGAGCGGGTCCGCCGTCAGCCCCCGCGCGGACAGCAGGGCAGAGAGAGCCAGGATCCCGAGGTGCCGCTTTTTCAAGCCCTACATCATACGCAGGCCCGGCGCCGCGCGTTTTCGACCCCGCGCTCTGCGGTTTCGAGCCTCCTGCTAGAATTTTCGAACGCCGGGGTGCCATTCCTCGACGGAGCGAGCTTCGTCGTTCACGGAGGCCGTCTGCCGACCGAATTGGGTTCGTCCCTCTCGAACCTGCCGAAAAAATTCGGTCGCTACGAAGTCGTACGCGAGCTCGGCAAGGGCGCCATGGGGGTCGTCTACCTGGGGCGCGACCCCGTCATCGGCCGCCTCGTCGCGCTGAAGACGATCCGCGTGGCCGTCGAGGACGATGTCGAGCTGAAGGAGTTCCGCGAGCGGTTCCTGAGAGAGGCGCAGGCCGCGGGCATCCTCTCGCACCCGAACATCGTGACCGTCCACGACGTCGGCGAGGATCCCGAGACGAAGACGTCCTTCATCGCGATGGAGTACGTCGAGGGGCGGAACGTGAAGGAGCTCCTGAAGGAGAAGACGCCCTTCACGTACCTGCGCATCGCCGAGATGATCGGGCAGGTGGCCGAGGCTCTCAGCTACGCGCACCGCCGCGGCATCGTGCACCGCGACGTGAAGCCGGCGAACATCATCATCACGCCCGAGGGTACGGTGAAGATCACCGACTTCGGCATCGCGAAGGTCGAGAAGTCGAACCTCACGTCCACGGGCCAGTTCCTCGGCACGCCGAACTACATGTCGCCCGAGCAGGTGACGGGAGAGACGGTCGACGGGCGGAGCGACCTCTTCTCCCTCGGCGTCGTCCTGTACGAGCTCTTGACGCGGAAGAAGCCGTTCCTCGGCGACAACCTGACCTCGATCTCGTACAAGATCGTCCACGAGGCGTTCACGCCGCCCGAGACGTACGACGCCGGGGTGCCGCCGGAGTTCTCCTCGATCCTGAAGTGCGCTCTCGCGAAGGATCCCGCGCAGCGCTACCAGCGCGGCAGTGACTTCGCGCTCGCGCTCTACGAGTTCAAGGCCCGCGAGGAGGAGCGTCAGATGCTGCGCGACCTGGGCGACATGGTCGCGGAGGCCGAGAAGCTCGGGCCGGTCTCGGCGGTCGACGCGCCCCAGGCTGAGTTCCGTCCGGCCTCGAGCCCCGGCGTGTCGGGCGCGCAGCGCGCCCTGGCGAACGCGAGCGGAGCCGAAGCGGCGGAGCCGCCCCGCGCCGCTCCGAACGGGCCGCTCGCTCAGCCGACGGAGCCGATCTCGCCGTGGGAGGAGTCGGTCCGCCAGCCCGTTCCGGCGGCGCCCGCGGCGCCGGGGGTCGAAACCTCGGCGTCGATGCCGGGCGCCGAGATCCCGCCGTTCGTCGGGATGACCGGCTCCGTTCCTCACCCGCCGCCTCCGGGCGAGGATGTCTTCGCAGAACAGCACGCGCACGCGCTCGAGGCTCCCACGCAGCTCCTGCCGATGCCGGCGTCCGAAGAGCCGCACACGAAGATCATGGATCCCTCGCAGCTTCCGGGCGGCGAGTTCTCCACGGTGCCCGGCTCGCTTCCCCCCGAAGAGCCGGATTCGAGGCCGACCGAGATCATCCAGGACCCGATGCGCCTCGCCGCGCTCGGCGCGGCCGCCGCAAAGGCGGAGGCCTCCGGCCAGGCGGCGCAGGCTCCGCCCCCGATTCCGAGCCCGAAAGCCCCGAGCCCGCCGGCTCCGAGCCCGCCAGCCCCCGCACCGACGCTCCCTCCTGCGGCACCGTTCCCCGCGCGGACGCCGCCCTCACTCGCGCCGGCTCTGCCGCCGTTGCCGGCCACGGTCGAGGCGACCCAGCCGGCGCCGCAACGGCGGCCCGCGCCGGGGCCTCTGCCCGCCGCCGCGCCAGCGATCACAAAGATGCCGAAGCCCGCGCCCGCGGCCGTGCGTGCCCCGGCCCCCGCCGGAGCCAAGCGGGGCCCGAGCGCCGCGCTTCTCGCCGGCGGCGGCGTGCTCGTCCTCGCCGTCATCGCGCTCCTCTTCCTCGCGAGGCGGCCCGCGGAGAAGACCGCGCCTCCGGCGCCGCCGTCGGAGAAGCCGGTCGAGGCCGTCGACGAGCGCGTGAAGCTCCTCGAGGACGGCAAACGCCTCGAAGCCGAGGGCAAGCTCGACGAGGCGCTGGCTTCCTATCGAGAGCTCGCGCGGCGCGATCCGAGCTCGCGCGAAGGGGTGGACGCGGTGGCGCGCCTCGAGGCGGCTCTCGCCGCTCGAGCGGAGGGGGAGAAGAAGTCGAAGGAGACCGAGACGCACCTCGCGGCGGCGAGGGACGCGGCGCTCGCGGGCGACGACGCGAAGGTAGTCGCCGAGTCGGACGCGGCACTGGCTCTCGACGCTCAGAACGGGGAAGCGGCCACGCTCAAATCGGGCGCCGAGGAGAGGCTCGCGGCGGCCGCGGCGAAGAAGGTCACGGAGCGCGACCAGAAGAGAGTGGAGGCCGCGAAGCGGAAGGCGAAGCCGACCGCACCGCCGCACGTCGCGAGCGTGCCCGTCGCCGCGCCTGTCAAGCCGGCCGAGCCCGCCGCTCCGCCGCCGCCGACCCCGGCGACCGGCACGCTCCGCATCGCTTTCGACAGCCCGATCGCGCAGGGCTACGTCATGGTGCGCCTCAACGACAAGGAGATCTTCAGGAAGGCGTTCGACTTCGGGAAGAAGAAGGCGGGCGGCCGCGTCGAGGGATCGGTCAGCGTGCCGTCGGGGCGCGGCGAGCTGAAGGTGTGGGTGATCTCGTCCGACCGGAGCGTCAGCCAGTACAAGGTCGTGCCCGCGACGATCCCCGGCGGCGAGTCGCACACGCTCGCGCTCGACCTGGACGCGAGCCGGAACCTCGCCGTCGCTCTTCGCTGACGCCGAGCCTCCGGAATCGTGCTATCTTCCCCCGCTCCCTCGGGTCGGGGCGTAGCGCAGCCTGGTAGCGCACACGGTTCGGGACCGTGGGGTCGGTGGTTCAAATCCACTCGCCCCGACCACTCACCTATGATCGTGACGCGATGAGCAGCTCCGCGAGCCGGCGGCCCGCGTCGACGTACATCGAGTCGAAGCGCCAGGCGAAGCGGATGAAGATCCTCGAGAGCGCCGTCAAGAGCTTCGCCCGCCGCGGCTTCTACGGCACCTCGATGGACGACATCGCCGACGATCTGCGCCTGACGCGGGGCAGCCTGTACTACTACTTCCAGGACAAGGAGGAGATCCTCGCGCTCTGCCATCTCGTGGCGCTCGAGGCCGTGAACCGCACGCTCGACCGCGTCCGCGCCGAGAGGCTGCAGCCCGCCGAGGCGGTTCGCCGCCTCGTCGTCGAGCACGTGCGCGTGATGGTCGACCGCTTCCACGGCACGGCACTCGCGCTCGAGGTGGACGCGCTCGACGAGGCGCGCCGCCGGGAGGTCGTCGACCTGCGGGACCGCTTCGAGAGCGGCCTGCGCGAGGTCGTCGCCGACGGCGTGGAGCGCGGCGTCTTCCGCGCCGTCGACCCGAAGCTGACGGCGTTCGCGATGTTCGGCGCGATCAACTGGGTGGGCCGCTGGTACCGGCCCGGCGGAGGGACCGATCCCGAGACGATCGGGCAGGCGTTCGCGGACCTCTTCCTCTCGGGGCTCGAGGTGCGGCGGTGAGCCTGCGGGACGGCGCGGGCGTTTCGTCCGTGCTGGACGGCTCGATCGCCACGATCACGTTCTCGCGGCCGCCCGTCAACGCGCTCGGGCGCGCGCAGATCGAGCAGATCGAGGAGCGGATCCGCGAGCTCTCGCGGCAGCGCGACGTGAAGCTCATCGCGCTCTCAGGCCGCGGGCGCGACTTCAGCGCCGGGACCGACATCTCCGAGCACCGGAAGGAGCAGGCGACGCAGCTCCTGAAGGCGTTCCACTCGCTCATCCGCCTCCTCCTGACGATCGAGGTACCGACCGCCGCGCTCGTGCAGGGGCGCGCGCTCGGCGGCGGCGCGGAGCTGGCGCTGGCGTGCGACTTCATCTTCGCGGAGACGACCGCCTCGTTCGGATTTCCCGAGATCCGTCTCGGCGTCTTCCCGCCGGCGGCCTCGGTCCTCCTGGAGCGGCGCGTCGGGCGTACGAAGGCGGCCGACCTGATCCTCTGCGGCGCGGCCATGACGGCGGAAGGGGCCGAGCGGCGCGGCCTGATCAACGCCCTCGTGAATCCGGGCGATCTGATCAACGCTCTCGACACGATGCGCGAGCGCCTCGACCCGTTCTCGGCCTCCACGCTCCGTCTCGCGAAGCGCGCTCTCTCTCTCGGCTCTTCCGGCGACCCGCTCTCCGCGCTCGCCGCCGTGGAACGGACGTACCTGCACGACCTGATGCGGACCGAGGACGCGAGCGAGGGGATCGCCGCGTTCCTGGAGAAGCGCGCGCCTGCCTGGAAAAACAGGTAGGCGCGTCTCCGATCGGCTTCAGCTGCCGATCGGTGGGCTCCCCCCAGCGAAGAGATAATTGATGAGGTAGAAGACGTCGCTCACGTTGATGCTGCCGTCGCCGTTCACGTTGCCGCGCCCCAGAGGGTGCGGCCCGCCCGCAAAGAGATAGTTGATGAGGAAGAAGACGTCCGACACGTCGAGGACGCCGTCGCCGTTGGCGTCGCCGATCGGCTCGACCTCGATCGCGCCGAGATCGCACTTCGACCCGATCGGTCGCTTCACGCCTCTCTGGTCGACGGCGAGCGTCAAGCCGTCCAAGCCCTGACAGCCTTCGTACGATCCGGCTTCGATCGCGGGGCTGAGCGCGCCTGGGATCTCCGTGAGCGTAGGGCCGCCGTTGTCCTTCAGCGGCCCGAGTAGCGGGTCGGCGATGACGTAGGCGAAGGCCGCGAGGTCGCAGCCGGCCGAGGAGCTGAGGATGTTGAAGGTGATCGTCACCACGCTGCCCGAGCAGTCGTCGTTCTCGCGGGTGAAATCGTTCACGTTCTGAAGGACGCAGTTCTTGATGACCACGTACGACCCCGGGCCCGCGAAAATGCCCCCTCCGCTTCCATAGCTGTCCTGGTCAGCGTCGGCTGCGTTGAAGCCGAGCGTGGTATAGCTCAGCGTCGCAGTGGCGTTGAGGACCAACAAGCCTCCTCCCGAGTCCGTCGCGTTGTTCTGATGGAGGGTGCTGTTCTCGATCTTCAGGCTTCCCTGCTCGACAAAGACCCCGGCCCCGTGGAACGCGGAATTGAAGCTCAGCGTGCTGTGCTGGATGACGGTCGCGCGGTTGTACAGATCGAGCCCGCCGCCCGTGTGCGACGCGTTACCGCTGATCGTGGTGTCGAGGAGGAGGACCGCGGCTGGCGGCCCCGGGTAGGTCGACTCCGCGAAGATGCCGCCCCCGTATCCGATCCCTACGTTCCCTGCGCTGCTCGTCTCCACGGCGCAACCGACGAGCGAGAGCGGGCCGCGCGCCCAGATGGCACCTCCTAGTTCTTGTCCGTTCTGAGCAGCGGTCCCGTTTCGAATCGTCATCCCCGAGAGGAAGAGGCTGCCAGCCGACGTGACCTCGAACGCCCTGTCGGCGTGGTTCGCATCCACGATCGTGAGGCCGACGCCGGCGCCGACGATCTTCAGAGAGACGATGACGCTGAGCTCACCGGTCAGCATGAACGGGCCGGCCGGGAGGTTGATCGTGATCTGCTCGGCGGTCGGGTTCGGGCCGAAGTCCGCTTCCATGACCGCGGCCCGGAGGGTGCACTTACCGTTGATGTCGGCACACACGCCGTTGATCGTCTGATCGGGGTTATCGAGCGTGCTGTTGACGTTGTACGTGACGGCGGCGTTCACGGCTCCGGAAACGCCGACGATCGCCGCCGTGAACGCGAAGACTGCCAGGCGCGCTTGTCCCATGTCCGAGAGCAGCCCGCTAGGGTTGCCGCTCGATAGTTTCCATGACGCCGAGAGGCACGAGCGCGTCCTCGAAGACGCCGCCTGCCTTCACGAGGAGCGCGCTCTTGCCTGGCGGCGGCACGCCGGCGGGGAGGCGCACGGAGAGGTCCGTTCCGGGCGGGACGTCCGCGAGTTTCTGAACCGGCGCCTCCCAGACGACGGCGCCGTCCGCCCCGAGGACGAGGAGGTGCCATTCCCGCGTCCCGGGCGGGAGGAGCAAGCGCGGGACGACGACCAGGAAAGAGCCGCCGCGGACGAGCCTCTTCACGCGCGGGCCCTGCAGCGTGTTGGGCTCGAAAACGAGGGCGGCGGGCGCCGGCGCGGTGGCCGGCGCGGGCGGCGCGGGACGGGGCGCGCGGTCGAGCTCCGACTTCAGCTTGACGGACGTGACGACCGCGGCGACGAGGAGCACTCCGAGGACCGCGAACGCGATCGCGGGACCAGTGCGGCCCGGGAAGAGATGGTCCGCCTCCGCCTGCGGCGCGCGGCGCGCCACCGGCCGCGGAACGGGGCGGAAGCGGAGGCGGGCGACGCGGAGGTTGAGCTGGCTCGTCGTCCGCACGCGCTCCTGGTAATAGGGCATGCCGAGAAGCGACTGCTCGAAACGCCGGCGATCCGTCTCCGCAAGCCGGCCGAGGACGTAGTCCGACACCAGGACGTCCTCCTCGGCCTCGATCCTGTCGAGGAGCCCGTCGTCGCGGAAATACGCCTCCTCGAAACGCGCGCGCACGGAGTCGGGCATGCGGCGCAAGAGATAGTCGCGGATCTGGCCGGGGTCGGGCTCGGGCGTCCTGGCGCTCATGCGTCGGCTCCGTCGTCGTCCTCGGGCCGCTTCTCCACGCCGGTCATCCGCTTCTTCAGCTCGCGCTTCGCGCGGTAGACGCGCATGTCGACGGCATCCGTCGTGATCCCCTCCTCGCGGGCGATCGCGCGCGAGGGGACCTCCTCGACGAAGCGGCGCACGAGAAGGTCGCGCATCCGCGTGGGCAGGAGCTCGAGCGCGCGCCGGAAACGAACTTTCTGGTTCGAGGAGAGGGCGTCGGAGAGCGGGTCCGCGTTCCCCGCGAGGTCGACGATGCCGGAGAGGCCGTCGTGCGAGTTCGCCTTCGCGACGCGCCGGCAATGCTCGAAGAAGACGTTCTTCGCGACACCGAGCGCGTACGCCTCCGCGGAGTCGACCTCCTCGCGGCTCGCGCGCTGGAGGACGCGGAGGAGAGTCTCCTGCGCGAGGTCGCGGGCCTCGTCTTCCGTCCTCACGCCACGCGAGAGGAAGAAGCGCCGAAGCTTCTCGGGGAGTCGCCCGAGCTCCGCCTCGAACGGATCGGAGAAGCCGTTCGGCATTCTTCCTCGCAGTGGCGCCGGGCCGTCTTCGGCGGCCCGGACCCCGGCGATTCTACATCCGAAGATTCTTCGGGTCTTCGCGTGTTTCACCTGATTTTGTTCGGCGTGGAAGTTCATTGCCGGTGGTTTGCGCCTCGCATACGCTCCCCTCGTGGACCCGCGCGTGGATGAGACGAAGATGGATCTGGCGCTGGAGCAGGCACGCCTCGGCATGAGCGAGGGCGGGGTTCCGGTCGGCGCCGTCATCACCGATGCCGCCGGCAACGTCCTCGGCCGCGGCCGCAACCGGCGCCTGCAGCACGGCGACCCGACGTCGCACGGCGAGACAGACGCTGTGCGGAGCGCGGGCCGCCGCGACTACACCTCGGCCGTCCTCTACACGACGCTCTCGCCGTGCGCCTACTGCGCGGAGCTCGTGCTCCTGCTCCGGATTCCGGTCGTCGTGATCGGCGAGAGCCGCACGTTTCCGGGGGTGCCGGAGCGCCTGCGCGCCGGCGGCGTTTCGGTGGTCGATCTCGACGATGTCCGGTGCGCCGCGCTGATGGAGGAGTTCATCCGCCGCCATCCGGAGATCTGGGACGAGGACATCGGCGTCTCCGAGGGTGGGAGCTCGGCGTACGAGCGAGTCTGAATCGCCGGAGGGCTCGCCTCCGTCCGGGCGGCGCCTCGCGGGTCTCTCGCTCGCCGCGCTGGGCGTCGTCTACGGGGACATCGGGACGAGCCCGCTCTACGCGCTCAGGGAATGCTTCCACGGCACGCACGGGCTGGTCCCGACGGCCGCGAACGTCCTCGGCGTCCTGTCGCTCATCTTCTGGTCGCTGATCCTCGTGATCTCCGTGAAGTACGCGGCGCTCGTGCTCCGCGCGGACAACCACGGCGAGGGCGGCATCCTCTCGCTCATGGCGCTCGTGCCGCGGCCAGGCGCACGGACCCGCATCGCGGTCGTGTCGCTCGGCCTGTTCGGCGCCGCGCTCCTCTATGGAGACGGCATCATCACGCCGGCGATCTCGGTGCTGAGCGCCGTCGAGGGCTTGAACGTCGCCACCACCGCGCTCGATCACCTCGTCGTCCCGATCACGCTCGCGATCCTCGTCGGGCTCTTCCTGTTCCAGAAGCGGGGCACCGGCGGCATCGGCGCGATCTTCGGGCCGCTGATGCTCGTCTGGTTCGGCGCGATCGGCGGGCTCGGCCTCGTCCACCTCGCGCGCGCGCCGCACGTCCTCGTCTCCGTCAGCCCGGTCCACGCGATCCGCTTCTTCCGCGAGAACGGCATTCTCGGGTTCCTCGTCCTCGGCTCGGTCTTCCTGGTCGTCACGGGAGGCGAGGCGCTCTACGCCGACATGGGGCATTTCGGGAGGCGCCCGATCCGGATCGCCTGGTTCGCCCTCGTCCTCCCCGCGCTCCTCGTCAACTACTGGGGACAGGGGGCGCTCCTCCTCTCCGACCCGAGCGCCGCCGAGAACCCGTTCTACCGGCTGGTGTCGGGACCCTGGCTCTATCCCCTCGTCGTCGTCGCGACCGCGGCCACGGTGATCGCCTCGCAGGCCGTCATCTCGGGCGCGTTCTCGTTGACGCGGCAGGCGATTCAGCTCGGCTTCTCGCCGCGCATGCGGACGGAGCACACGTCCGAGCACGAGATCGGGCAGATCTACATCCCCGCCGTGAACTGGATGCTGATGGTGGCATGTCTCGCGCTGGTCCTCGGTTTCCGCACCTCGAGCGGCCTCGCGGCTGCCTACGGCATCGCGGTCACGACGACGATGGTGATCACGACGATCCTCCTGTCGTTCGTGGCGCGCGAGGTATGGGGCTGGCCAGCGGCTCTGGTGACGCCCCTCGTCGCGTTCTTCCTCGCCATCGACTCCGCGTTCTTCCTCGCGAACATGGTGAAGGTCGGACATGGCGGCTGGTTCCCGCTGGTCGTCGCCGCGGCCATCTTCGTCCTGATGAGCACGTGGAAGAAGGGGCGCTCGCTCCTGGCGCGGCGCCTCGAGGCGGACGCGCTCCCGCTCGACCTCTTCTTCGACAGCCTCGCCAAGAGCCCTCCCGCGCGCGTTCCGGGCACGGCCGTCTACCTCGACCGGAGCCCGAGTGGCACGCCGCCCGCGCTCCTCCACAACCTGAAGCACAACAAGGTGCTCCACGAACGGGTGGTGTTTCTGACCGTGCTCACCGAGGGCCAGCCGCGCGTCCGGGAGGGGGAGCGCCTCTCGTCGGAGAAGCTGGCGGACCGCTTCTGGCGGATCGTCCTCAGGTACGGCTTCATGGAGGATCCCGACATCCCGAAGGCGCTCGAAGACTGCGCGCTCGAAGGGAAGCCCTTCGACATGATGGACACCACATTCTTCCTGGCGCGCGAGGCGCTGGTGGCGACGAAACGGCCCGGCATGGCCCTCTGGCGCGAGCAGCTCTTCTCCTGGATGACCCGGAACGCGGCCCGCCCGCTCGTCTACTTCCGGCTGCCCGCCGGACGGGTCGTCGAGCTCGGGATGCAGGTGGAGATCTAGGCGGGAACTTTCCCGGCCGAAAACTCGTAACTCTTCCCGGTGCTGCGCGTCAGCGCAATCAGGACAGCCGGGGGATTCGATGAAGAGGAAATGGATCGTTCTGCTCGTGCTCGGCGTCACGCTCGGAGGCGGAGCTCTCTTCGCTTCGCGAGGCAAGGAAAAGCCGAAGAAGGAGGAGGCGAGCCCGTTCCGCCTCGGGAAGGTCCAGGCGGAGGACCTCCAGGTCTCCGTGCGCGAGGTCGGCGTGGTCGACCCGGAGACGAAGGTCGACGTGAAGTCGACCGTCTCCGGCCGCGTCCTCTCGATCTCCGTGCGCGAGGGCGCCGTCGTGAAGAAGGGGCAGGTCCTCTCGGAGGTGGAGCCCGACGTCACGCAGGCGCAGTCGCTCTCCGACGTGCAGGCGGGCGTGACGCAGGCGGAGCTCCAGCTCAAGGACGCCGAGCGCCAGCTCCGCTCCCAGGCGGCGCTCTTCGAGTCGGGGCTCGTCGGCAAGGAGACGCTGAAGGACTTCCAGGCCAAGCGCGACCTGGCGTCGCAAGCGGTCGACGCCGCGAAGACGCGCTACCGGATCGTCGAGGACCGCGGCATCCCCATCAGCGGGAACGCCGCCTCGCAGCGCGCGCGCGTCGCGAGCCCGATGGACGGGATCGTGATCAAGAAGGGCGTCGAGCTCGGCGACACGGTGACTTCGGGCGTCTCCTCGTTCAACGCCGGAACGGTCTTCTTCACGGTCGCGGACCTGACGACGCTCCTGATCCGCGTCAACCTGAACGAGGTCGACATCGCGAAGGTCCACGTCGGGCAGCCGGTCCGCATCACGCTCGACGCGTATCCGCAGAAGGTCTTCACCGGCAAGGTCCGTTTCGTCGCGCCCGCGGCCAAGCTCGTCGAGAAGATCAAGGTCTTCGAGGTCGAGGTCGCGATCGACCAGCTCGGCGACTCCTTCAAGACCGGCATGAGCGCGAACGTCGAGATCCTCGGCGACCGCAGGGACAAGGCGGTCTCCGTTCCGCTCGAGGCGCTCCAGCGGAAGGACGGCCAGGTCATCGTCTACCGCTTCAAGGAGAAGCTGCCGCCCGCCGAGATCAAGAAGGCGAAGGAGGGCCTCGCCGGCCGCTCCAAGTTCGTCTGGCTGTCGGATCACTGGAAGGAGTACTTCGACGCCGTCCCCGTGAGCGCCGGCATCGCGACGCTCGAGCGCGTCGAGATCCTCTCCGGGCTGAAGCCCGACCAGCAGGTGTGCCTCGAGGACCCCACGAAGAAGAAGGTCGAGAAGGACGACGAGAACAACTGACCATGAGCGACGTCATCCGCACCGAAGCTCTCACCAAGGTCTTCGGCTCGAACGGCAACGCGGTGCACGCGCTCCGCGGGATCGACCTGACGGTCGCGAAGGGGGAGTTCGTCGCGCTGATCGGGCCCTCGGGCTCGGGGAAGTCGACGCTGATGGCGATCCTCGGCTGCCTCGACAAGCCGACGGCGGGGCGGTACGCGCTCGGCGGGCAATGGGTCGAGAAGCTGTCGGGTGCCGAGCTGGCGCGCATCCGCAACGAGAAGGTCGGCTTCGTGTTCCAGCAATACAACCTCCTCCCGAAGGCGTCCGTCGCGCGGAACGTGGAGCTGCCGATGCTCTACGCCGGCGTCGGACGGAAGGAGCGCCGCCGGCGCGCGCTCGAGCTCCTCGAGAAGGTCGGGATCCCCGACAAGGCGAACCGTCTCCCGGCCGCGCTCTCGGGCGGACAGCGTCAGCGCGTCGCGATCGCACGAGCTCTCGCGAACGGCCCCGCTCTCCTCCTCGCGGACGAGCCGACCGGAGCCCTCGACTCGAAGACGGGCGCCGAGGTGCTCGAGCTCTTTCTCGAGCTCCACGCGCAGGGCAACACGGTCATGCTCGTCACGCACGACCTCGCCATCGCCGCGCTCGCCCAGCGGAAAGTCGAGATCCACGACGGCCTGATTTTGGATTCCATGGAGGTCGCGGCGTAGATGGCCACGACCGGCGCGTTCCGCGAGCGCGTGCAGAGTGCCTGGACGGAGATCCGGGAGAACCTCGGCCGCTCCATCCTGCAGGCGCTCGGGGTGATGCTCGGCGTCGCGTCGGTGCTCGGCGGCTTCTCGATATCCGACAGCCAGCGCAAGCGCGCCGACGAGCTCTTCGTGAAGATGGGCGGGCTCGACAAGATGAACGTCCAGCCCGCGGCCATCGTGAAGGACGGCGGTACCCCGAGCGCGCTCGAGACGGCGAACCTCGGCCTGCGCGCCGAGGACGCGTCGGAAGGGGAGGGCCTCGACGCTTCGGCGGTCCACGGCGTCTCGGTCCAGAAGTTCGCGCGGACGCGCGTCCGCTCCGCATGGGCGGACCAGGAGCGCGACGTGCGCGGCATCGGCTTCGACTTCCTCCCGCTCGACGGCTTCGAGATCGCGAAGGGGCGGGC
>WNFL01209313.1_pt2 | contig 15225 bp, 8 predicted proteins | sample 5400361 | NCBI WGS metagenome assembly WNFL01 (sample SAMN13153351, study PRJNA577476) | soil metagenome | isolation source: 40 cm soil on Douglas fir-dominated hillslope | place: USA:California | collected 2013-09-17
GAGAACGGAAATGCCGAAAGCCTATTGGTCGGGAAAATTGATCGCGGAAAGCGACGCCTGCGTCGTCGTGGAAGGGAATCAGTGTTTTCCCGCCGAAGCGGTGAAGCAGGAATTTCTCCGTCCGAGTTCGCGCACCACGGTTTGCCCGTGGAAGGGCACTGCGCATTATTACCACGTCGAAGTCGACGGTATGAGAAATGAAAACGCTGCTTGGTACTATCCGGATCCGCTCGACGCTGCGAAACAGATTCGTGGCCGCGTCGCCTTTTGGAAAGGCGTACGCGTCGAATCCTAAGTCCATACTCCGTCTACTTCGCGTTCAACTCGTTCTTAAACACTGCGCCGTCGTGCATCACAAAGCGAACTCTCTTCAATTCACTGATGTCCCGCAACGGGTCGCCGCCCACCGCAATCACGTCCGCAAACGCTCCCGGCGCAATCGTCCCGATTTCTCCCGGCATCTCCAGCAGTTCCCCGGCGCGTAAAGTCGCCGCCTGAATCGCGCCCATCGGAGTAAATCCGAATTTCGTCATGTATTCGAATTCCGCGGCCATCGGCGCGGTCCACGGAATTCCGCCCATATCCGTTCCAAACACGGTCCTCACTCCCGCCTTCGCCGCCTTCTGCACAGATATTTCATGCTCCGACGCGCGCTTTCGGTCGCGCTGCCCGCCGGGCGTATTTTCCCGCTCCCAGTCGCCGTAATACGGCGCAATCGTCGGGCAATACCAAGTTCCTTGCTTAATCATCTGCGCGATATTTGCGTCGGTCAGTGACAATCCGTGTTCGATCGAATCGCACCCGCCATCCAGCGCCCGCTGTAATCCAATTCCACTGTACGCGTGACACGCCACTTTTTTCCCCCAGCCGTGCGCCTCGTCCACAATCGCTTTCAGCTCCTCAACAGTCAGCGTCGGCTGCGAAACCAACTCGCCCTTTTTCCCGACCCACGAACGGTGCGTCATGTAAACCTTCAGCCAATCCGCCCCATGATCCAATTGTTCGCGTGCCGCCTTTCGCGCCTCCACCGGCCCATCAATAATCTGCACGCCCTTCGGTATCGCCAGTTCTGGCGCATAGCCTTCCAGGTTGTATCCTCCCGTCGAGGAAATTCCGCGCGTCGATGCAAAAATCCGCGGCCCCGGAATGGTGCCTTCTTCAATCGCCTGCTTAATCTCCACGTCGCCGTATCCCGCTCCCTCCGTTTCCAGGTCGCGTATTGTCGTGAATCCCTGCTCCAGTGCTCGCCTGCACGCATAAGTTGCTCTCGCGGCGCGCAGCGCAATTCCCGCCTTCAAAATATTCTCGTCGTACCCGCCCTTCGCCGGATCCTCGCCCCAAAGAAAAATATGCGTGTGCGCGTCGATCAATCCCGGTAAGACCGTCGCGCCGGAGAGATCGATCACTTGCGCCCCCGCCGGAACTGCCACAGTCGCATCGACAACTTTTTCGATCCGCTTTCCGCGCACAAAAATCAGCTGGTTCTTCCTCGGCGCATCGCTCGCTCCATCGATTAAACTCCCGGCTCGAATCACCGTAAGCGCACCAGAGTCTTTTCCACCGCTTTGCGAACGCGCCATTCCGCACGCCAGCGTCGCTGCAACACAAATCAGAAGTAGCTTTCCCATCGACGTCCCTCCGCGTTCCGTCGCGTAGCTTGCCGTAAAGCGCGCACACTTGGCAACATATCTCCGCGCCGCCGCAAACTGTGGTACATCTTGCCTATCCGCTGCTACCGGTTTACTTGGACAAAATCTTGATGCGAAAGACGCAGGCGCAGCCTCCAATCGAGGAAAAGCATCCCACCGTATCTTCTCCACCGGACGCGGCGGGTGGAATTCCGTCCATCACTACCGCCTTGCGATACGCGTTGCGTTCACCCGGTATTTTGCGCGGAGCCGCCGCGCTTTCGCGCCTGAATCAGTTTGACGGCGTCGACTGCCCAGGTTGCGCCTGGCCCGATCCGGACACAGAGCGCAGCGCCAACGAATATTGCGAAAACGGGGCAAAAGCCGTCACCGAAGAGGCCACCGCGAAGCGCCTCACTCCCGATTTTTTCCGCGAATGGTCCGTCGAAAAACTTTCTTCGCAATCTGACCATTGGTTGGGTCAGCAAGGCCGGCTCACTCATCCAATGGTTCTGCGGTCCGACAAAAGTCATTACGAACCGATCGCCTGGGCCGACGCATTTCAGCTAATCGCCGGCGAACTCAACGCACTCGCATGCCCCGACGAAGCGATTTTCTACACGTCCGGCCGTACCAGCAACGAAGCCGCCTTCCTCTACCAACTTTTCGTTCGCGAATTCGGTACCAACAATCTCCCTGATTGTTCCAACATGTGCCACGAATCTTCCGGCGTTGCGTTAAAACAATCCATCGGCACTGGCAAAGGCACCGTCAAACTTTCCGATTTTGATTTAGCCGACACAATTTTCGTCATCGGCCAGAATCCCGGCACCAATCATCCCCGCATGCTCACCACTCTTCAGCGTGCCGCCCGACGCGGTGCCGCCATCATCAGCGTCAATCCGCTTTCCGAAGTCGGTCTCAGCCGCTTCAAACACCCGCAGGAGGTTTTCAAACTATTCGGCCGTGGGACGCCTATCGCCACCGATTTCGTCCGCGTGCGCCTCAGCGGAGATCACGCATTCTTCCGCGGCATCTGCAAATTCCTGCTTGAAATGGAATCAACCGCCCTCGACTCAAAATTCCTGCGGGAGAAAACGTCCGGCTTCGAACAGTTTTCCGCCCTCCTCCGATCCACTCCCTGGATACATATCGTTGAACAAAGCGGCGTTCCACTCAATCAAATCGAGCAGATTGCCTCAATCGTTAAGAATTCACGAGCCATGATCTCTTGTTGGGCAATGGGCCTTACCCAGCAAAGAGACGCCGTCGCCACGATTAATGAAATCGTCCACATGCATCTCCTCCGGGGCCAACTCGGCCGCCCCGGTGCCGGTTTGTGCCCCGTGCGCGGCCATTCGAACGTCCAGGGTGACCGCACCATGGGCATTTCAGAGAAAATGCCAGACAATTTCCTCGACGCGCTCCAATCCACCTTCGGCTTCGCGCCGCCGAGGAAGCACGGTTACGACCTCGTCGCATCCATTCACGCTATGGAAAAAGGCGCGGCAAAACTTTTCTTCGCTCTCGGCGGAAATTTTCTCTCGGCGTCACCCGATACTGAACGCACTGCCACGGCCTTACAAAATTGCCGTCTCACGGTTCATGTTTCAACCAAACTTAACCGCTCCCACCTCGTCACCGGAAAATCGGCTCTCATCCTTCCGTGTCTCGCCCGCACGGACCGTGACGCGACCAAAGCCGGCGACCAGTTCGTCACCGTCGAAAATTCCATGGGCATTGTCCACACGTCGCGAGGGAAACTTGCTCCGCCGTCGTCGGATCTCTTGAGTGAGCCAGCCATCGCCGCGAACCTCGCGCACGCTACTCTCGGCTCGCGTTCGAAAGTAAACTGGCTTTTTCTCGCCGAAGACTACGACCGCATTCGCGAATTCATCGCGCGCATCGTTCCCGGCTGCGAAGCTATGAATCAAAAAGTCCGCCAGCCCGGCGGATTCTATCTTCCAAACGCCGCGGGCGAAGGCGCCTTCGCCACCGACACTGGAAAGGCCAATTTCATTTCGAACCCGCTGCAGCAGTGGAATCTCGCTCCCGGCCACTTCCTCCTCGCCACCATCCGCAGCCACGATCAATTCAACACAACGATTTACGGACTTGACGACCGTTATCGTGGAATTCACGACGGCCGCCGCGTTGTTTTCCTGAACGAAGCGGAAATGCGCGAAAATGGCTGGAACCGCAGCGAAGCGCTGGACATCACTAGCCATTTCGCCGGTACAAACGGCGAGGAATTGCGCACCGTGCGAAACTTTCTCGCGGTGCCCTACGACATTCCGCGCCGTTGCGCCGCCGCCTATTTCCCCGAGACAAACGTACTCGTACCACTCGACAGCGTCGCAAAGCTCAGCAACACGCCAACGTCCAAAGCAGTCGTCGTCTCTTTTTCTCGCTCTGAATCCGCGGGCGAACGCCCGCGTCCCTGAAAACTACGCGACCGCGCTTGATGCGGAAGGTGCGTCGGTATCACTAAGCGCACCCTTCGCCGTCGCTTGATATCGCACCAGAAGTATCGTCACGTCATCCGCCTGCCGTGCACCGCGCACAAAATTCTCCACCGATTCCAGTACGCATTTTTGCAAATGTTCCAGCGGCACGTCGCTCTTGTCCTGCAGCACTTCCGCCAGCCGCGTCATTCCGAACATTTCGTCCTCAGGATCCATCGCTTCCGTCACGCCGTCGCTAAAAAGCACCAGCGTGTCGCCCGGCTCCAGCTTCAGGCACGCTGCCGTATACTCCGCCTCGGGCACCAGCCCCACCGGATACGATCCCTCCGTAAACGGCGTCTCAACTTTTCCGTTTCGAATCATGTACGGTGAAGGGTGCCCCGCATTGATAAATTCCAGGTGGCCCTTCGTGTCCATCACTCCGAAAAACATCGTGGCGTAACGTCCCACTTCCGCGTGGTCGCACAAAAATTGGTTGATGTGATTGAACACGCGCGCCGGTGCCGCACCCAGCGTCAAGCCGGAAAGCGCGCCTTGCAACATTGTCGTCAGCAACGCCGCGCCCAATCCTTTTCCCGAAACGTCCGCGATCAGAAAGGCCGTCCGCCCGTCGCCCATCGGAAACACATCAAAATAATCTCCTCCGACCGACGAGCAGGGAAAGTTGCAGCCCGACACGTCGAGGTGCGGGTACTCTTTAAATCCGCGCGGCAAAAGTGCCTGCTGAATATCGCGTGCGATATTAATTTCAGCCTCGAGTCGTTGCCGCTCGCGCTCGCGCTCTACAAGCCGCGCATTATCCAGAGTACCGGCCGCATCCGCCGCCAGCGCATCGAGGATCTGCCGGTCGAGCCGCGAAAATGCCGCCGGCCGCCGCGAATCCAGATACACAAGTCCAAGAAACTGTCCGCGTGGCATGTTGACCAGTGATTCATCCGAACTCGCCCGCGTCACCGAGTACAGCGGAATCACGACGATCGCACGCAGGCCCTGTGCCACGACGCTCTGCGCTTCCTGCAAATTCATTTCGGCCTGGGCCAGATCTTCCGTGATCACTGCCGACTGCTGCTTCAGCCCCATCTGAATTGCCGTCTGGCTCGGCGACAGGCTTTCCGGCGGCAAACGCATCCCGCCGTTCTTCCGCGCCAGACGCACATGCAATTGTCCAACCTCGTTCGCTTCGAGCAACAATCCGCGATCCGCGTTCGTCACCGAAATCGCATGGTCCAGCATCTTCGCCAGCACCGAATCGAGCGGAAGTTGCGAGTGCAGCAGCGTCGTCGCTTCCAGCAACAGATTCAATTTGTTCAATCCGCCCGATGACTTTTCCGCGCTCGTCATATTCTCGATGCGCGTTAGGAAGAGCGGGATCGCTTCGTCGCCCGCCGAATCTGACGAACGGTAAATAATTTCGTACGAATCCTCCAGGCCGAACGTAATCACGTCGCCGTCCTGCAGCTCGCGGCTCTCCGCTTTTTCGCCGTTGACAAATAGCCCGCGCCGTTGCCCGCGATCTTCAATATAAAATTTGTTTGCTTCGCTCACGATCGCCGCACAATTCCGCGAAATGCGCCGGTCGTTCAATTGCAGGTGATTGCCTGTTTCCGCGCCCCGCCCGATCAGAAATGGCGTCTGCGTCACGCGCACGTAGCGCTTCGCTCCGTCGTTGGAAATTACCTCAAGAACCGCTTCGGCGTTGGGCAGGGCTTCCGGCATCGTCCTAATCCGCCGCGATTGTAGCACGCTACCGAAGTACGCCCGCGAACCGCCCGCTTCCCTCGCCTCTGCGCCCCGCGCTTCGCTGCTATCTCCAAATTTCGCTTGACACCGCCCGTGAATCGCTATATTTGTCCAGTCGTCTATACAACTGGAGTTCTTCGTGCACCGCGTCGTCCTCGACAGACAAAGCGTTCTCCCGCTCTACTACCAGATCCAGCAAGCCCTCCTGGAACAAATCCGCTCCGGCACCCTCAAGGTCGGCCAGTCCGTCCCTTCCGAACAGGAACTTTCTCAGCGCATGGGTGTCAGCCGCATGACCGCTCGCCAGGCCCTCAAGTCCCTCTGCCATCTTGGCGTCGCGTACAGTCAGCGCGGTAAGGGCACTTTCGTCTCGCGCGCCAAGCTCGAAAAAGATTTTCGCCAGGTTCTCTCGTTCAGCGAAGAAATGCGCGTTCGCGGTTCCCAGCCGCGCTCTCGTGTCCTCGCTTTCAAACGCATCACTCCCTCTTCCGAAGTGGCCGATGCTCTCCATCTTTCTCCTCGGGAACAGGCGTTCTTCCTCAAGCGCATTCGTTTCGCTGACTCCGCTCCGCTTTGCATTGAGTCCACACACATTCCCGTGCATTTTTGTTCGGACCTTAAAGACAAATTCAATCCGCAAGACTCGCTCTACGAGGCGCTCTTCTCGAATTACGGGATCCAGATCGACGCCGCCGACGAAGTCGCCGAAGCCGCCGTCGCCTCCGCCGAAGAAGCGAAGCTCCTCCGTATTCGCAAGAGGGCTCCCGTATTCCATTTCACTCGCACGGCCTTTCTCGGCGACGGCAAACCGATTGAGTTCGTTTCCTCGACATACAGAGGCGATCGCTGCAAGGTCGTGAGCCGCCTCACGCGCTCGGGCAAGTCCGCTGCGGGAAAGGCGCCTGATGCCTAGCGCGCGTTGCGCGGCGTGAGGGCCGGACAGTTTCGGCGCTCGATTTTGATTTTGTTGTCGGTAGTTTCAGTGGGGTGTGAGAGATCTGCGGTGTCGAACAGGGAGGGGAAAAATGATCTGTAAAATTTCAAGAATGGTCTGGCTCACGGCGGGCGTTTTGCTGCTCTTTGCTTGTAATAGCTTCGCGCAGAGTACGACGGGCATGATTCTTGGCACCGTCTACGATTCCTCCGGCGCATCGGTCGCCGGAGCCACCGTGGCAATTACTAACTCTGATCAAAATGTCGTCGTTCGCTCGCTCACAACCGACGGCAGTGGCCAGTTCGTCGCTCCGCAATTGCCTGTCGGACGCTATTCTGTCTCCGTTGAACTCAAAGGTTTCAAGAAAGTCGTTCGCACTGGCCTTGTTTTAAATGTCAGCGACAAACTCGGCGTCAATCTCACCCTCGAAGCGGGCGCGGTGACCGAAACGGTTACGGTTGAGGCGAACGCCCTGCAAGTCGACACGCAAAGCGCCGCAGCCGCCGGCGTAATTAACGGCACGCAACTCCGCGAACTCTCTCTCAACAGCCGCAACTACGCGCAACTCGTTCTTCTCGTTCCCGGCGCGTCGGATTCCGGCAATGCCGACCAGATTTTCCCCGGCGCAACTTCTCCTGTCGGCACAAACCTCATGACCTTTCAGATCAACGGTAATCGCCGCGAGGAAAATAACTGGCAGGTGGATGGCGCTGACAACGTAGATCGCGGTTCCAACCTCACGCTGCTTTCATTTCCCAGCGTGGACGCCATCGCCGAATTTCGCGTCGTTCGCGGCGCCTACGATGCCGAATCCGGCCGCTCCGCTGGCGCTCAAGTTAACGTCATCACCCGCTCCGGCGGCAAAGATATCCACGGCGGCTTGTACGAATTCTTCCGCAACAACTATCTTAATTCAAACGCATTTTTCAACAACGCAAACGGCGTCAAGCGCCCGCCGCTTCGCTATAACAACTTCGGCGGCACCGTCGGCGGCCCCGTCTTCATCCCCAAACTCTATCCGCAGCGCAACAAAACCTTCTTCTTTGTCTCGGAAGAAGCGCGCCGCATCATCACCTACACCAACCCGAGCGCGACGGTTCCTTACGCCGGCATGACCGGTGGGCAGTTCAATCGCGTCGTTTGCACGCAGTGGGCGAACAGCAACGGCTCTCCCGGAACGTGCCAGTCCTATGGCACCACCATCGATCCGGCCAACATCAATCCTATTGCCGCCGCGTACGTGAAAGACATCTTTTCGAAATTTCCTACGCCCAACGCTGCCAGCGCCGCCAATCCTTTTGCGTTTACTTCCACGCTCGGCAACATCTTCAATTTCCGCGAGGACATGGTGAAGATCGACCACGTCTTCAGTTCCAAGCTCAACGTTCACGGGAAATTCCTGCACGATACCAACCCCACTCTCGAGCAGGGCGGCCTCTTCACCAGCTTGCCCCTCCCCGGCATCGCTACCACTTCCACTCATTCGCCCGGCCACCAGTACAACATCGCCGGCGCCTACACTCCGTCATCGACGCTCATCATCGACGGCGGCTATCGCTACTCCTACGGAGCGATTCTCAGCCAAGTGATCGGCGCGGAAAATTTCTCGCAATCGCCGGACATTCAAACCGCCATCGGCAGCACGCTCCCCTTCACTAATAATCTCGGCCGCGTTCCCGCCATTCTGTTTCCGACTGGCGTCGCCACCAATATCACGACATTCGGTCCATATAGCGACTACAACACGAATCACACGACTTACGGCAACGTCACCAAAGTGCTCGGCAAGCACACCTTGAAATTCGGCGCGATCTACTACCACTACAACAAACACGAAAACCAACTCACTGGCAGCAACAACGGCGCCTACAATTTCGACGCCTCGAATATCCCGACGTGTGCCACGAACACAAGTGGCGTCGTCATTTCATGCACTCAACCTGACGGTTCGCAGGGTCCGCCTGCCACAGGGGTCTGCACTGCACCCGGAAACTGCCCGTTCACCTTCGAACAGTCTTTCGCCAACTTTCTACTCGGCCAAATGAGTTCCTTCCAGCAGGCGTCTCTCGACGTAACCGCCAATATTTTCGACAACCAGTTCGAATACTACGGACAGGACACCTGGCGCATTCGCCCCAACCTCACCATCACCTACGGCATCCGCCATTCGTTCTTCCGCCAGCCCACCGACGCCAGCGGTCCGGGCGGCACCAGTCGCTTGGTCAATTTCGATCCGGCTCTCTGGGATCCCGCAAAAGCTCCGTGCATCACGTCCAACGGCAACATTGACGTTTCCCTTGTAAACGGCGTTCCCAACCTGAGCGCCTGCAATCCTAATTACAATCCGCTCAACGGCTTGATCTTCGCAGATCCGCCAACCTTCAACGGCTTTCCAGGCACGAAGTCGCCCTTTGCCAGCAAAGTCGGCAAAGAATTCAACAAAGCCATCGCGCCGCGCGTCGGTATCGCGTGGGATCCTTTCGGCAACGGCAAGACTTCCATCCGCTTCGGTTACGGCATGTTCTTCGACAATGGACTCGAGTTCGGCAATCCGGAGTTGAACGTCGGCCTCAGCCAGGGTTTTCTGACTAACCTCAACGTCAATAGCACCACACTCAACGATCCCGCAGGCGGCACGACGACGATGCCCACTACGGCCCCATTCACGATTCAGTCCAGAATGCCCATCGACTACAAGTCTCCGTATTCGCAGCAGTGGAGCTTGGACGTTCAGCGGCAACTTTCGAACACCGTGCTCCTCGACATCGGCTACTACGGTTCGAACGGCATTCACCTGCCCGGTTTCGAAGACCTGAATCAGCCCGCCGTTGCCTCGTACCTGAATTGCACGGCTGCCACTCCTTGCACGGCCGGTCCGGGTTCGACGAATAACGTCGTCATTCAGTCCAACCCGTCCTCCCAGTGCCCGACTACCCCTTGCATCAACAACACCACTCCGTCGAACCAGCTCTCCGTTCTCCGTCCGTACACCGGTTACGGTCCAGGCTTGTTCTTCGTGGACCTCTTCACTTCGAACTACCACTCGCTGCAGACGCAGGTGCAAAAGAAATTCTCGGGAAATTCGTTCGTCAGCGTTGCCTACACTTGGTCACACGGCTTGACGACCGATCCCGCGGACCGCAGCACCGGCGGCGCCGCAATTCCACAAGTGAGCGGCGACTTCGCAAACAACTACGGTCCGACCGTCGCTGATCGGCGCCACGTCGTCACCGCCAATTTCGTCTACGAACTGCCTTGGCCTCGTTCCCAACAGGGTTTTGTCGGCCACGTTCTCGGCGGCTGGCAACTCTCCGGTGTGCAAACTTTCCAGACAGGACTGCCGTTGACCCCGGTTTTGGGCAATGGCGCATGCAGCAGAATTGGCGGTACCGGCCGTTGCATTGACCCAACCGGTTCCGGCTGCCTACTGGGCGCTTCACCAGTCGGCTGCCGTCCCGATCAAGTCGGCGATCCCAATTCCAACCCTACCCAAAAGTACGGCGCATGGTTCAACGCTGGCGCTTTCGCGGCGCCGGACCCGACGCAGACAGCGCTTGCCAACAGCCGCCCCGGCTCCGTTCGTGGTCCCGGCTTCTGGCGAACCGACCTTTCACTTTTCAAGAACATGAAGTTCAACGAGCGGCTCACCGGCCAGTTGCGCTGGGAGACGTTCAACACCTTCAACCATGCCAATCCGATTTGCTGCGCCTCGCTCAACGTGACCTCCGGTTTCTTCAATCAAGTCACTACAACCCGCGATCCGCGCATCATGCAGCTGGGCATGAAACTCAATTTCTAGGCCCCAACCCCGCCGTCTCACCCCCGGCGATTGGTTGAACAGGACGGCCTCGCACGCGCGGGGCCGTTTTGCTTTTCATTCGAATTTGCTTGCGCACCGGTTTTTCTCTGCCGAAAATGGTTTCGATGCCAAACAAATTTGCATTCAAGAGTTTCTGCCCTGCGCTGATTTACATTGCCGCCTTCTTTTTCGCTACGGTCGAATCGCAAGCTCAGCAGTGTTCTATTTCGCCGAACTCCGTCAATCTTGGCGAAACGCTGCGCCTTTCTTGTCCCGCGGAAGCCGCTTCCGCGAAATGGAACGACCGGACCATCAAACTCTTTCGCCAGGCGGATGGAAAATCGTTCGGCTTGATGTCCGTAAAAAATTCTCCGGGGCCCGCTTCCATCGAATTTCTCTCCCGAGAGGGAACTGCTATCGCAACGAGAAAATTCCTCGTCCGCGCAACCCGTTTCCCCTCCGAAAATGTTCGCCTCAGCCCGGACATCGAAGCGCTCCGGTCCACGCCCGAAGAAATTCAACTCCTTACTACTTTCCGTAACGAAGTCACTGACGACCGCTACTGGCAGGATCCCCTCGCGCCACCCGTCGAAGGTTGCGTCACCTCGCCCTTCGGCGTTAAGCGCATGCACAACGGGAAACCGACTGGAGAATTTCACGGTGGCGTCGATCAGCGCACGCCGGCCGGTGAAGCGATTCGCGCCATCGCCGACGGCAAAATTATTTTTGCTAAACAGTTTAATGTTCTGGGCAATGCCGTTGGCATCGACCACGGCCAGGGACTGGGTTCAATGTATCTGCACATGTCGAAGCTCGCCGTTGCGGATGGCGCGCTCGTCAAAAAAGGCGACGCGCTCGGTTACGCTGGTTCTACGGGACGCTCCACGGGGCCCCATCTCCATTGGGTTCTTTATGCCAACGGCGTCAATGTCAATCCCGCCCAGTGGGTAAATCTTTCTGCCTGCCCGCGCCCGCCGAAAAAGAAATAAGCCGTCGCTCCGTTCGCAACGTTAACAGACTGTTAAAAGAAGCGTCCCCGGCGCGCCGTAGTGCTTTTGCATTATTGCCGACGCCCAGGACCTCGCTCCTATAATCCCGAAGTTTTTCTCACTCCTAACTCTGTTTCGAATCGGGCGGTCGGGGTGGCCGCTCAAACTCCGCGCCTGTAGACTGGTCGGAGCAATCAGCCTGAGTTCGAGAGGATCCATGATGAAGTCGCTGTCGAAATGGATGTTTCTCTTGGTGTCCCTGTTTTTGCTCCGTCCCTCAACGCGCGCGCAGGAAATTACCGGAAGCATTCGCGGCACAATCGTCGATCCCAGCGGCGCCACGATCTCCGGCGCCTCCGTCACCGCCACCCAAATTGAAACCGGATTGCAGCGCAAGACGACGACCGATTCGGACGGAACGTACATAATCCTTGCGCTCCCCGTCGGCCACTATCGCGTAGAAGCCGAAGCCGCGGGTTTTCAAAGACTCAGCCGCGATCGCATCACGCTCGACGTCAATCAAAACGCTAACGTGTCCTTCGGCCTCGTGGTCGGCGGCGAGTCTTACAAAGTCGAAGTAAATTCCGATGCCTCAGTAATTGAGAGTACCGCCACCGGCCTCGGCAAAACCGTGCAGGAACGCGAAATTCTTGACTTGCCGCTCAATGGCCGCAACTTCACTCAGCTCGGCGTTCTTCAACCCGGCGTCGTGCCCATCACGCCGGGGCTCGCTGCCGCCGGCGGCTCACTCCGCGAAGGCCAAGCCTATTCCGTAAACGGCCAGCGCCCCGAATCGAATAATTTTCTGATCGACGGCGCCGACAATTTCAACGGTGTGGATGGTGGATTCGTCCTGAGACCGCCCGTCGACGCGATTAGCGAGTTTCGAATCCTTACCCACACTGCGAATGCTGAATTCGGTCACAGCACCGGCTCCACCACCAACATCATCACGCGCTCCGGCACAAATTCTCTTCACGGCGCTCTCTGGGAATTTCTCCGCAACGATGCGTTCGACGCAAAAAGTTTTTTTGCGCAGACTGTCGAACCGCTCAAGCGCAATCAATTCGGCGGCACTCTCGGTGGCCCCATCAAGCGCGACAAAACATTTTTCTTCGGCTACTACGAGGGACTCCGCAACCGCCAGGGCGAAACTACGCGCGCAACGGTGCCGTCCCTCGCGGAACGCACTGGTGATTTCAGCGAACTCTGTGCAGAGGGTTTTGATTCGACAACCGGTGTTTGCCACGACGCCGATATAAGAGACGGCCATCAAATTTATAACGTATTCGTTCCGAAGGGGCAGCCTCCTCAACCCATTCCGTTCAATCAACTGCCCGGCGTTAATCCTATCTCGCAAAACATTCTCGCCTTCTATCCGCGGCCTAACGCAGGCAACACCACGTTTGTCACCACACTCTCGAAGCCGCAGAACGAGGACCAGTTCGGCTTGCGCCTCGATCACTATCTCTCCGCAAGAGACACGTTCAATTCCCGCTACAGCTTCAGCCAGGGCAGTGTCACCGATCCACTCTCCACCTCCGGAGCAAACGTTCCTGGATTTCCCGTTGGCGAAAATCAACGGTCGCAAAGTTTTGTCGCACAGGAAACGCACACTTTTTCACCGGCCATCGTGGGGCTGGCGAGATTTTCTTTCCTCCGCAACAAATTTCTTTTCGACGAACACATCAATCACGCCGATCCCGCTACTCTCGGTTTTACCTACAAACCGTCGCTCGACGCGGCCCTCGGCCCGCCATTTATTCAAGTCGCAGGCTTTGCTTCCGTTGGAGATCCGATCACGGGTCCGCGCAACACTTACGAAAACACTTTCGATCTGAACGGTTCGCTCACCTGGATTCGCGGACGCCACGAAATGAAATTCGGAGGCGGCTACGGTCACGATCAGATCAACGTGTTGCAGGGAATCGCCAGCAATGGCTTTTTCGTTTTCGTGAATGCGCCGCTTACAAACCCTTTTGCGAGTTTTGAAATCGGACAACCGATTTTCTTCCTGCAGGGTGGCGGAGATTTTGGGCGCGGCTTGCGCGGAAATAATTTCAACGTCTACGCGCAGGATACGCTCAAGATCTCTTCGCGCTTTACGCTGAACTACGGCTTGCGTTACGAAATTCCGTTCCCTTACACCGAAATCAAAAATCGCGTGAATCTTTTCCAGCCCGGCGTCCAGTCCACGATTCATCCGGAAGCGCCTGCAGGCCTCGTCTATCCCGGCGATGCCGGCGTCCCGCGCGGGCTAGTTCAAACGCAAAAAACCGCCTTTGCGCCCCGCGTCGGTATCGCGTGGGATCCAACCGGCGGCGGAATCTGGCGCGTCACGTCGTCGTACGGAATGTTTTACGATCCCTATTACACTGGACAGGGCGGACCACTCCAGGATCCGATCAGCGCGCCACCCTATCTGCAGACACCACAAATTCAAGTTCCGAATTTTGCCGATCCCTTCAACGGAACGAATCCTTTCGCGCAAGGATTTACGACTCCGATGACGCTGGTCGTGCTCGACAAAAATCTGAAACTTCCGTACGCGCAGGATTGGAATTTGAATCTCCAGCGCTCGTTCGGCGCGAACTGGCTGCTCGAGGTCGGCTACGTCGGAACGAAAGGCACAAAGTTGCCGCGCTTTATCGAAGGAAATCCTGCCGTTCCCGCTGCCGATCCGGCGGACACCAATTCGCAAAACGCGGATCGTCGCCGTCTTTTTTCCGGTTGCACTTTGAACGATACGAATCCATGTGCGTATTCTTCCGTCGGCGAAATCGCCGGAAACACAAATTCGATCTACAACGCGCTCGAAGCTAGCTTAAAAAAACGTTTCAGCCACGGCCTTTCTTTCCTCGCGTCGTACACACTTGCAAAAAGTATCGACGACGTTTCGTCGTTCAACATTACCGGTTCCGCATCGCAAAGCACCGCGGGCGAAAATGATTTGGCGCAAAATCCGTTCGATCTCGGCAAGGAACGCGGCCGCTCGATGTTCGACGCGCGGCATCGTTTCGTTCTGAGCTATCAGTGGAATCTCCCGTTCGGCGAAAATGCCGAAGGCTTTAAGCGCCAAGTGATAGCCGGCTGGCAAGTGAACGGCATCACGACTTTCATGAGCGGAACTCCGTTCACGGTTTACGATTCCGCTGGCGTTTCGCTGCAGGGCGGCGCGCCGGAGATTTCTGGATTCCCGAGCGACCGGCCCAACCTGATCGGCGATTTCACAAAAGGCACCTGCCAGCCCGACCCGAATGGTCCAATCTTCGTCGCGGGAACATCTGACTGCTGGATCAGTGCGAGTGGATTCCAGCGGCTCGATCCCATTGCGCAGGCGGGACAGTTCGGCAACGCGGGAAGAAATATTGCGCAGGGTCCGGGATTCGAGCAGTGGGATTTTTCCGCGCTGAAAAATTTCCGCGTGACCGAAAGCAGGACGATTCAGTTCCGCGGCGAATTTTTTAACATTTTCAATCGCGCGAGTCTCGGACTTCCGGTAAACGATTTGAATTCGTCGAATTTCGGGCAGATTCAAACTTCGTCGCCGGGACGGCTGGTGCAGTTCGCCCTGAAATTTCTTTTCTAGACAGCCTTTCTTATCGTGCGGCGGAAGCGAGGCGGCGGCTGACGTACTCGGTGACGTAGAAATCGAAGAGTTCATCGAGAC
>WNFL01098298.1_pt1 | contig 15224 bp, 18 predicted proteins | sample 5400361 | NCBI WGS metagenome assembly WNFL01 (sample SAMN13153351, study PRJNA577476) | soil metagenome | isolation source: 40 cm soil on Douglas fir-dominated hillslope | place: USA:California | collected 2013-09-17
AGCTCTCCTTAGATCTGCCTAATGGGCACCACACGCAGTCTCATGAAAGAAGCGCATTCCAATCCTGTATCTTCGCCCAAGACTCGAAGTTGTGGAAATTGACGTCAGGAAATTCACGGCGGAGCGCGGCGCGATCCACCGCAAAACCGACGCGGTCGAACCATTCGTACATCTTGACCGCATCCTCGCCCATACGCTGGCGGATGACATCGAGTGGGACCTGATAGTACGAAAAAGGGCGGCCGGTGACTCGCGCGAGAATGGCCATCGCGTCATTCCCCGTGAGCTCGTCGCTTGCGAGGTCGAAGCGCTTGCCGGTGAAGTGACCGGCGTCCTCGAGGACATGAACGGCAACCGCCCCGATGTCTGCGACGGCAACCTGCGCGAGGGCTCTGGCCGGCGGGAGTGCCGCCGCGTAAATCCCTTTAGCGAGCTGCTCTTTTATGAAATAGAGGTTCTCCATGAAGGCAACGGGCGCGAGAATCGTTGTGCGGACGCCGACTTTGGCGATGTGCTTCTCGACCTCATACTTGCTGTCGAAATGCGGAATGCCCGTCTGTCGGTTGGCGGAGCCGACAGAAGTGAAAACAAGATGCACGCCTGTGGCCTTGGCCGCGTCGGCGGCTGCAACACCTTGTCGTGTCTCGGAGTCTGTGCCGCCGGACGGCGTCGTCATGGCGAAGAGAGACGTCGCTCCTTCGAGGGCCTGCGTGAGCGCCGCAGTGTCTTCGAGCGACGCGGCAACGAGCGTCGCCCCGGCAGTCGCGAGCGACTTGGCCTGGCTTGAGTTTGTGTCGCGCGTGACGGCGCGGACCTTGTGGCCTCGCTCAAGGAGGCCCCGCGCGACGGCACCGCCTTGTTTCCCAGTGGATCCAGTGATGACGACGGTGAGTTCTTGCGACATGTTTTAGCTCTTTTCTCCTGGGCTCAGGCCCGCGGCTGAAAGCGCGACTGAAACAACCCGGAAAACGCCGGTCGCACTTCGATGAAGATCACGATCCATAGCAATGCCACGAAAAGGGCCAGCGGAAGTCCGCTAGGGGCCATCAAGGCGTGGAAAGTAAGGATGTTGACAAGCACCGGCGCCAGAATTGCCACCGCCAACGGTACGTAGCGGTTGACCAGCAGAAGTACACCTGCGATGACCTGAAACCCGAAAATCACCCACAGGTAGTGCGAGGCATAAAGGGCACCCATGAACTGTCCAGCAATGCCCCCGGGCGGAGGCAGGGGGATGAAGTTCAGGAAGCCGTTTAGCCCAAAAACGAGAAAGATCACGCCCGCCAGATATCGGGCAATTACGGAAGCGATTCTCATAATCGGGTTCTCCTTTGCGATTGCGCCATTATATGACGCCAAGTATATTGATGCCAATAGGCTTGATTTGGGTATACTTCAGAGGGATGCAGTTTTTATGACCCGAAGCAATCAAGAAACGGACCACGCCTGGCTAGTGATGATGAAGGCGATGCGCGCCCTGACAAGGTACGCAGCCGCTGGTATTGAAGAGACCGGGCTCGGCCTATCGGATTTCGGCGTGCTGGAAGTCCTGCTGAACAAAGGACCTTTGCCCGTCAATACGATCGGCCCCATCGTCGATTTGACCCCGGGATCGATCAGTATCGCCGTGGACCGCCTCTTCGCGAAGGGCTTGGTAACCCGGGTTGAGAGCACGGAAGACCGGCGTGTGCGTATCATCGCCCTTACCCCGCGTGGGAAGGACCTCATCGTTCCGGCTTTCAGAAAGCATTCCGGGCAGATGAAGAGAGTGTTATCTGAACTGAGCGCGAAGGAACTTCGTTCTCTGGAAGTCGCGCTTAAGAAGCTCGGCAAGCGCGCCGCCGCGCTGATGGAGGAGAGTTGAGCGGCTCCATGCCAGTCCGCGTTTTATGCTGGACTCGAAATGCCGTGTTCCTGGGGCGGCGCTGGAACATGGATCAATAGGTACAGAAAGTATTATTGTCGGGTCGCTGCCCAAAGTTTTCTGGTTTACTTCTGAGAGAAAATACGTGCGGGACCGATGTGGCACGCCTTCGCATTTCTGCCTGGTTTGTCGGCAAACAGGTACGTATCGCGAAACAGCAGTCGTCGCATCTCAAAGAGCATTGCCGCCGCAAAGCAATTCACTCCCACGGTCTGCCGAAGTGCCGGTTTTGGACTCACTGCGTAAGAATTCTTCCGCATCGCAACTGCGACGCTGGAGGCGGGAATGCAACAGGGGAGTCTAATCAGAGGGTATCGAAAGCGCGGTCCAGATGTTTGGCAGTTCCGGTGGGCGGATAGGGGGCCTTTCGGTAAACGCATCTATCGCAGAAGAGTGATCGGCACAGTCTGCCAATATCCTGACGCAGATTCTGCCCGCAAATCAGTCGCGGGATTGCTGACGGAAATCAACACGAATGGAGTCAAGCGATGCGCTCTCCCGATGACCATTGCGGAAGTCTGCGATCACTTTATTCAGCGCGAATTGACTAACGACAATCTCTGGCGCAGTTATTCCACAAAGAGAGCCTACAAGGCGTATTTAAGGAAATGGATCGTCCCACATTGGGGCAACGTTCGTCTTTCCGAAGTGAGAACAATGGAGGTGGAGTCATGGCTGCGTCGTCTGCCACTTGCGAAAAGCAGTTGCGCGAAAATCCGAAATATACTCTCGGTCCTTTTCAACCATGCCTGCCGTCATGAACTTTTCAACGGAAATCCTATCCGTTTGGTTCGCCAAGGTGCAAAGCGGCGAACTACGCCTACTGCACTGACACCACTTGAAATAAAGGCTCTAATCAATAATCTGGGCTTGCGAGAACGGACGCTGGTGCTCGTCGTAGCCTCCACGGGATTGCGGCAGAGCGAGCTGTTCGGATTGAAGTGGGGAGACATCAATTTTGATCAAGGGACAATGAGCGTCACGCGCTCGATCGTGTGTGGAGTGGTAGGTCCGTGCAAGACAGAATCCTCGCAGAAGCCCGTGCCGGTTCATCCAACTGTTTTGGAGGCACTCGCGAAATGGAAAGAAGCGTCCCAATACATCGGACCCGACGACTGGGTTTTCGCGAGCAGACGGCACCGAGGTCGGAAACCGATATGGGGCCAGGCGATCTTACGCAAGTACATTCGTCCAGTTGCGCAGCGAGTCGGGATTCAGAAACGATTTGGATGGCATACGTTCCGGCACACATTCTCGACTCTGCTGCGAAGCGTCGGTACAGAGTTCAAGGTGATGCAGGAACTGTTGCGCCATTCCTCGTTACGATCCACGTTAGATGTTTACACGCAAGCGATCTCGCCCGCAAAACATGCGGCTCAGGCGGCAGTGCTCGCGCTGGTATTCGCTTCTGAGACGAGTCCGAGCGCACTCGCGTAAACGCTGTCAAATCTTGAATTGCTGTGCACCTGAAGCCGGCTCTAATTGAGGAAAAGGGGTGCAAAAGGGGTGCAAGAATGCACCCTTTTGCACCCTTGTTGGTTTCATTGAAATTCGTGCAACTCTTTTGGAATGTATGGCGGGGACGACGAGACTCGAACTCGCGACCTCTGCCGTGACAGCCGCTGGCAGACGCAGAATCAGTAGGTTAGACGTGCGGTAGTCGGCAACCGTTGGACCCATCGGGATACGCTGGCTCGTTTTTGTGCAACGATTTGTGCAACGCGGATGACTATTTCTGCATGCGCGAATCTATCGCACACGCCTCTTTCTCGCATTGCACACACTGACAACCAACGCACAAGAGGTAATCACAATCCGGCAAATCGACTTCGATAATTTCAGCTACCCATGGAGCGATGCGGAGCCACCCGAGGATGTCCATCAACCTTGGCACTGGTACACTCCTGTACCGGATCGACATTTCCGAGCTGTAAGCGACATACATCACTTCTACCTACGCGATAAGGACAGTTACGTCCGTGAGCACTCACCCATGATCAGCGTAGACTCGGTAACCCATGGCGATTTGGACGGCGACGGAGTTGAAGAAGCAGTCGTGGCGTTGAACTACAGCAAACTCAAGAGCACCGCAATCTAGACTTGCGCGAAGGTCCGCTACGGCCAAAGTTCAGGGAATACCCGGTGAAGAATATTTATCATGGTGAACCGGCGACGCCGGTCATCACGAAGGAATTCCGCAGCGTTCGGACAGCGATTCGTCGCGGAGCAAAGTCCGATGTGGAATTCGCTGGCGGTGAACGTATTCTCCTAAGAGTCTTCGACAATTCCGGAAGCAGAAGTGCCGGGATGCTGCTCCCGCTTGCCGACAGTTGCCGGTAACCCATCGTTTTGCAAACTAGGCGCACTGCATCGTTGGACGTAAACTCTCTTCATGACGTTCACTAAACGACTTCGCGAGGGGATACGCCGCGGAGAAATCACTTGCAGTGTGCGAATCTGGATGCGTCCCCGCGTCAGAGTAGGTGCGCGATACCGTATGGAGGAAGGCGAGATTCAAGTCGATTCGATTCAACCGATAGGGTTTCCAGATATCACTCCTGAGCTGGCGCGCGAGTCTGGATTCCTTGGCGTTCTGGACCTGCTCAAGGTCGCAAAACATGGTCGAGGCGAGAATATTTATTTAATCCGGTTCCACTACGTGCGACCGCGCGCTAAGCGAATGGGTCAGCGTAAGTCTGGGTAGAACCTCGAATGGATTTTGCGTGGTACATTCTTGGTTGAAAAGTGGTGCCGGTACGAATATGTCCGGTTAGACGTGCGGGAACTTGAAAAGGGCTGAGTTTTGGCACGTAATGGAGAACGTAAGCAATTGCATTGGAGATGCGCGATGTTGCGACAGAGTCGAATCGTTATGGGCGTTTGCCTTGTGGGGGTGACCGCTTGCTTCTTTGCGGCGCCGCTTTGGTCGCGGTTGGTGGAGGACCAATCCATGGTGGACGTCCGAGGTCAGGCCGAAAAAGCGCCGCTGGTGTTTCACGGGCGCGTCCTGACCGTGGGGCCTGATCCGGTCGAGAAAAGAATCGGGCTCTGGGTTGACGGCAAGCCCGTGAACACGAATTTCGTCGCGAAATTTCAGGTCGACCGAATCTACCGGGGAAAGTTGGAGGGAGAAGCGGTAGTCCATTTCAGCTACGGCGGGGGCTTCAATGGCCACGACTGCATCGACTTTCGACCCGAGCAGAGCTGGCTGGTGTTTGCCGTGGAAAAGAACGGCCTGATGGAACTTTTCGACGATTGCACCGGGGCTCTCGGCATTTCCTCGCGACTTGGGGTGGAAGTCAGGCCATTCGATTGGCTGGCTCAGATGGAAGCGGACTTTACTGCAGGACTGGAGGATTCAAACGTCGACTCGAGAATATTCAGCATCCAGAGATTGGGCGGCCTGAAGCTTGCCTCGTCGCGGCCCGCTCTTCATGAAGTGATCGAGAGACGAAAAGGACTCGAGGCCGAGTGGGCGATTTACGCGACGCTTCGCACGGGAGACGTTACAGCGCTCCCGATGGTGAACGGATTGCTGGCGTCCGGCGACAAGAAGGTGCCGGAAGCAGCCATCGCGTACGAATTGCGAAACGTGAAGGATCCGAGCGCAGTGCCGGACCTGCTGGAGATATTCGAGAAAACTCCCAACGATTACGCACGCTTTGAAGCGCTCATCGCGCTCGTGGACAACTTAAAAGATCCGCGCGTGGTGCCCGTTCTTGGGCCGAGCCTTTCCTCCAGCAACGGACAAATTCGTTATCTCGCGCTCTCGGGCCTGAATACGATTGCCAATGCAGAAGCGTGTAGCACGAGACATCATGCGAATGAAAAGGACGAGGCCGCTTTCGAGCGCGAAACGGCCGGCTGCAAAGCCTGGTGGGAACGAGAAGGGAAATATCGATCGTGGACCCGCAATTAGCAAACCGCCGTCGACTCAATTCTGAGTTCGGAACGGAAAGTCGGAACCGGTCATTGCGTAACTCGCGCGACGTGCAACTCACTCCTGCCTGAAACCTCCTCTGTTGAGTCCTGGTAACGCCGAAATCGTACAAGTGCATTGACTTCTCCGGTTACTCGACATTACCGGGGGTTGACCTAATCGCCCGCGAATTTCTCGCGGCATCCCTCACCACTACATGGGTCCGAGCGGATTAGGTTGCTGAAGGAATTGGTCCTTCACTCCTTGGCGTGTGAATAGAATCAGCCACCAAATTCCCACACCGAATAATGGAACTAACGGGTATAGAATTTCCCAACTCAATCCCACGTCGGGAGCAGTCTTTACGAGAAACGCGTAGCGGATAACATTGGGAAGATACACTAGCCTGGATTCCCATGTTAGGGGATTGAGTTAACACCACGGAGCCCGAGCCCTACCCGAAGACCAAGCGAAGTCTTTTGTTCCCGAGCCATGGGACGCGTTGATTTACACGATCGAATCCGGCCGCCAGCAATAAGGGATTGTGGGCGCGTTTCTGAAAGCGAACTTCAATCGCGGATTTCTCAATCGTGACTAGGGCCGTGGCATCCACGAAGTCCCGGAAAAGATGACGCGAACGGGCACGCTGATATCCGTTTTTAACCTTGCGGGCCAGAAGTCGATAGAGGCTGCTGGCCATCAGCGTGAGCTGGAGATCACAGTCAACCTTCATGGCCACGGCCGAGGACAGGGCATCCATATGGAAGAAGTCAATGCCATCGGCGATCCCATTTTCAATGATCATGCGTTGCGCGTAGCGACCCACCAATTCGGGGGCGGAGCGGCGGAGTTGATTGGTCAACAAGAAGGTGGGTTCCTCATGACCAAGATCCGCGATGATGATCTGACGAAGGGAACCCTTATACCCGCTGAGGGTGATGGTTTGATCTAGGATCCGGGGCGTGCGGTATTCCCGTGTCACGCTGGTCAATTCAATGCGGCGCCAAGCCGAGAGGGGGACGCGATAGACTTGTTGCAGCATCTCAAAGGAGCGTCGACGAAGGGTTATAAAATCGATGCCTCGTTGTGTGAGGCGATGGAGATTGGCGTGGGTGGTGAGCTTGGAATCAAAGATCAATTCCTGCGGCCATTTCCCGGTCCGCTCTTTCCAGAACTCGGTGAAGCGTAAGATTTCATCGGCTTGATCCTGCTTTCGAATGCTGCCATGGGCATAGCAGAACACGCGAGTCTCGGCGTCCTGAGCCAGGAAGGCGAGAATCCCCTTTTGTTTGCGGCTGCGCTTGGACACATAGTGTTTTTCTACCAGGGCATCGTCTCCGTGATAAGGAATGGTGTGGAAATCCAGATCAAAGGAGACGCCGCGATCGATTCCCAGTTGGTTGATGGCTGCAAACCAGCGCTTCATGAAGGCGGGATAGCAGGAGGGAGCAATCCGGCAGCTATATTCGGTGAGGAAAGAGCGTTTCGGAACCACATTTAAACCGGCGAACAGGGCCAGGCCTTCGTCGAAGACGGAGCTCATGACGTGACTGTGCCGTGCGCTGCCAAACAACTTCAACCCCAACAAAGAGCGCAGGGCCGCGCCGGCCGGGATCATGCGCGAGCCGGGGAAGTCTGTTTCGCTGAGGAGTCTGTCGAGAGGAATCTGAGCCAGAAAGGGCAGGAAGAGAAACAATCCGCCAAAACGGGTGCGCAAGGACCGGGGCGTCAGATCCAACTGACGGATATCGGCGACGTCGGCGGCGGTGGGGCGTAGGGTGGGCGGGCGTTCCTCATCGGCGCGTCGGGGTAGGCGGGCAAATCCCTCCTCCCGAAGGGTCTGCCAAATAGCGGCGAGACTGAGTTGGTGTGCAGACTCTTCCAACACCTGATGAATGTCATAGATGGAGTGGTTTTGTTTTCGGAGAGCAAGGATGCGCTCTCGGACGGCGTCGCGTTTGGGGGCGCTGTGCGGGCCTCTTTGCGGTGTCTGGAAAAACTCTCGTTTAGGATTTTGGCGGAATTCATGGCACAGGACACGGAAGCTGCCATAGGTGTAACCGAAGCGTTTGGCCGCCTCCTGTGCGGGCAAGTGATCGACGAAGAAAGCGCGGAGGGCTTCGTATTGACGGTGAGTGGCATTGGAGGGTTTTAGGAAGGGGCGGGTTAGTTCTGTTATCTTCTTTCGTATACCGTCAGCCACGCACCCACTATATCTAGTTACACTTTCTTGTCAAGCACAATTTCCTGTAGTCCAGTTCCGCTTCGGAACGGCCGTCCAATCCGCTGATCTCTAGGCTCGATTGTTAGTCAAAACAGCCGAAATAACGGGGGTTTTGCATGGAGTGGGTTTTAATTGGCACTTATGATATGGTGGATATAAGATTTACATTTCTAGAACATCTAACACACATCGCGGTTTGATCAAGCTAGAACTGGAATTTCGCTTTTCTCCTGTTAACCACCGCGCTCACATGGGAATCCAGGCTCGGATTTGTGATTGAACGCAGAGTGCAAGAGATCGGCGAGAGTCAGGGCAAGGAGATACTGGGCCAATGGGTTGAGCGTGGCTATGATTTGGGTAACCACACGTTCTCTCACACAATTTCTGATGATCTAACGGCGGAACAATTCGAGCGTGGAATAGTGGCAGGAGAAACCTCGTTCGCCGCCGTGCTCGCCAAAGCGGGCAACATCCCGCGCTATTTTCGTTTCCCGGAAAGTCACACTGGGGATACCAAAGAAAAGCATGACGCCATAGCCGCGTTCCTGAAACAGCGGGGCTATAGAGTTGCGGTCTGCACGATCGACAACGAGGACTACGCATTTAATGCTGCCTACCTGAAAATGTTATCGCGCAACGACGATACTTCTGCGGCGAAGCTTCGGGCCGACTACCTGGCCTATACCTCCACGGAAATCGACTATTACACAGGACTCCACAAGCAGATATTTGGCAGAGAAATACCACACGTCATGTTGCTGCATGTGAACCGGTTGAACGCAGAGCTTATAGATAAGTTGCTTGAACTTTTCGAGCAGAAGCGTTATCGCTTCGTGACCCTTGGTGCAGCGCTATCCGACCCTGCTTACAGCACGCCAGACACGTTCGTGCCTAGATTTTCTAAATACGGCCCGATGTGGGCGTACCGCTGGGCTGCCGAGCTTGGGGTCCCAGTGAATGGAACTCTGGAATCAGAACCCCCCGCCTGGATTCTTCAGTACGGCAAAGAACCGAAGTAGAAAAGCGCAACAGAATGCAATCTGGAGGTAAGCGCCTGATTAAACCAGTCAAGTGGGCATCAGCACGACTTTGCTCACTGGAGGTATTTACACTCTCTGATTATTCCGCTCTCATCGCTGACCCATGCAAATCCGGTTTTGTCGCTCGCGTCATTTAGGAGCAGAACCCAGCCTTTGCCGTCGGCCTGCACATTTAAGCGCAGATTCCATTCCGGCAAGATTTCCGGCGCGTCACGGAATTGAACGTTGGGTTCATTCGAGGAATAGAAACGCTTGAGCCATGAGTTGAAATCTTCTTGATGGTGTGCAAGAAGAATTGGCCAGGGCTCGGAAGAACCGTAGTGACTAATCTCCGTCACTTCCAGTGTGTTGATTGTCCTTACGAGGCCAAGCATGCTCTTGTGTCGGTCGAGTCTATCAGTAGCGGTGGGAGCATTCTGTGCGGACTGAGAAGCTACAGTTCCGAAAGCCAAAACAAGCAGCATAGTGCTCAAAATGATTCGATGTTTCTTCAACGTGAATTCTCCTTTCCGCGCCGAATAACGCTAGCTTACTCTTGGCGCGTACCTTTAACAATCTCGTCAGCTAGTACGCCCTAGGTCCTGATAACGCGCTACCCGCCAATGTGAAGTACTACTTTACTTCTCCGATTTCCCCACTATACGGCCAGGTGACCACCGCTGGATCAACTAAGTGTTCTCAACTCTCGTGTATTTCTGAGTTCCCGGCCCATACTCGCCCGCAATTGCTGACGATACATCCCTGGGGGCATCGGGAAAATCCACGTCCAACTTAACAGTCAACGTCTTGGCGTCCGAGGAAAGTTGCCATCGTTCTTTAGTATGAATGCGCACGGGTGGCGCGTTTGGCCACGGTTTACTCGTGACCTCTGTTTCCAGTACGAGGTATTTGTCCTTAAGTTGTGCTTTGCATTTGCCTGCAAGGCCGCTCGGACTCGTATAGGCCCCCTCCGAGCCGTTCAATGGATATCGATTGGTCGTTCTGCTACCCTGTTCCACCCTCGTGATTTCAATGTGGTCCTCACTCTGAATCACCTCGATGGTTGAATCGATTTTGTTGCCCGAGGGCGTTTTTCGTCCTTGAAGCGAGTATTTGCCGGAGTAGTTCGCCTTGTCCGCCGCCATGCCAGGAGTGCCAGAGCATGCCACTAAAAAACCAATGCACACAACACACACTACAAGATTGGAGATTTGTTTTGTCATCCGCCTCTTCTTTTCCTCCGTCTAAATCATAGCGAGCGCACCATACGAGTACAACGCCAGCGAGTGTTAATTGGACAATGAAGTGCCGGTGGCCACTTTTTCGGTTTCGCACCACTAATCGGGAGTTGGCCGGACATTCGCTATTCTGGCGATTCGCTGATGCGCGGAGTCCTATTTATGCAACAACACCTCAACCGCTGGCGGCTTGTAATCGTACCCGTAGTTCATGAATGCGAGGTCCGGAGTTCCATCGTTGTTGAAATCTCCGACAATGGATTGAATCGGAGACACCCCGATCGCGTAGCTGGATATTTGGTATTCTCCATTTCCATTGTTCGTGAAGAGCACGACGTCATCGCCCCCAAGAGTTCCTACCGCAATGTCGAGCCGTCCGTCTCCATTGAAATCGCCAATACTGACGGTATTCACGATGGAGATCCCAGGAATTGCCAGCACCTGACTCTGCGTGAATCCTGACCTGCCGGCACTAACATAGATCTCAACCAAAGCCGCTGAGGTCGCTCCACACACGATGTCATCCTTGCCGTCCCCGTTCAGATCTCCTACCACTGGACTTTGCAGATATCCGGACCAGCACGCCGGGACTGATCCCATGGCGACGGTAAAATTTCGGTTACCCTGCCCAAATAGGACGCCCCCGGGAGTTACAATGTCGGGTATTCCATCTCCGTCAAAGTCTCCGACGAGGAATCCCTGGTTGGGCGCGACTTGTAATGGAACGGAACTGAATTGCAGATTTCCCATGCCGTACAGAATCGCTCCGCTGACAACAATATCCGTGTGACCATCTCCGTCCATGTCTCGAAAAACCAAGTCCTGAATAATTTGTGAACTGATGCCCGGGATCTCTGTAACAGGACCTTGGAACGTTCCTGTTCCATCACCCTTCCAGATGTAAATAACGTTTTGCGAAATACCTACCAAATCGGCGATCCCGTCGCCATCTAGGTCAACCAAAACTGATGCGCAGGCAGGCGCAGTGGCTTTAGCGATCGGAGCTCCGTTCGGCTGAATATGGTAGATCACACCTGGCGTTCCCGCGGTCGTGGTGCATTCTCCCGTCCCTGACACGAGTATGTCGTTATATCCGTCGTTGAATACATTGCCTGATGACAGAGCCCCCGACGGAGCGTTGAGCAGCAATTTGGGCGAAGGGAAGTTACGATCGTTTCGCCCTAACGTCACGGCCACATATCCGAATCCATCACTGGCAAGTATGTCCGGAATGCCATCCCCGTTTACGTCTCCGGTGGACAATTTGAACGAGTTGTCAGACGCGATGATCTGACCGCTGAAGTTCGCGTGACCGTCGCCCCATATCAACAGGAGTACGTCCGGCCCAACCGTCGTCAGCCGGGTGACGATGTCCATGTTGCCATCGTGATCGGAGTCGCCGGCGACGAACGGCGGAGTGACGAGAAAGCCATCCGACGCAGCGATAGAATTTCCCCCTGCCGCGAACGTCCCGTCACCTTTACCCAGGTATGCCTCCCCTGTTCCTCCCCCGTCTACGACAAACAAGTCCGGGATTCGGTCATTATTGAAGTCTCCAACCACGAACGACCAACTGGGTCCGGCTATGCCAACCGCGAGTGTATCCGTGAACGTGCCACCTTGCTGGAACAGCATAGTATGCATGTCCAGGGTGTCGTTGCCATTCAGGATATACGTAGCGTAAACGATGTCCGTGATCCCGTCGCCATTCAGGTCAACGGCTTCTACTCGCGCTGCCTTTTGAGATCCACTCCCCACTTGGATTGGAGTCGCGAAGGTACCGTCGCCGTTGCCAAACAGCAAAGCCAACGGGGGAAGCCCTGCAGTATCGATGACAAAGTCGAGTTTTCCGTCTCCATTGAAGTCTCCGACGGCCCCCCTTCCAAAATTACTTCCCGGCAGGGCTCCGGAGCCCGCGGGAGTGAAGTTCGCCAAGCCATCGTTCAACAATACTTGGTACGAGCTCGAATAAAGGAGAATCAGATCCTTGTGCCCATTCGCGTTCAGGTCGCCAGCGAGAACTTTCCCAGGCATTCCGCCCGCTATCGCCACGTTGTTTACTACCGGCGCGGAAAGAGTGCCATCCTGGTTGCCAAACTGGATCGACATTTGCACGGTATTGGTTCCGTACGGAGTATCAAAAGTAACGAGGTCGCTTCGCCCATCGCCGTTCACGTCCACCAACGTTGCGGTGTCCGTGGCGTTCTGGTCCAAGGGGAGAGTCTGTTGGCCCGCGAACGGCAACGGTCCACCTTGCGGAGAATATAAGTCATACGTGAGCACATTCGAATTGCCGTTCGTAGGATCAGACACCTGCACGGTGTGCAATTTCGCGATTCCAAAAATACTAGAATCCACGAAGACCTCAATCGCCGTGGAACTTCCCGCCGTTGCGTTTGTGGGCGCTCCGTCAAACAACACAATGCTCGATGGCGTGAAATTCATGCCGGCTAACTGGAGTATCCCTTGGGGTACTCCAACCATCACGCGGGAAGGCGACACCTGGAAAAGAACCGGTGCGGATGCGTTGGAGATTGCTGTCACGGTGAGGTTCAGCGGCGCTCCATGGCTGAGGTTTCCAGAGATGCCAGTAACCGTCACATTATCCTGGGATGCCGCCGAACCTGCTGCGGCCGTAAACGTGACTTGCAAGGACGAACCCGGATTCACTTGCGGTGTCGACGGGGAATACGTGACCCCTGTCGGAAGCCCCGAAATCTGAAGCGTCACCGCGGAAGCGAAGCCATTTGTACCATTCACGGACACTGTAACCGATGCCGAAGTGCCCGCCGTTAGACTCAGGCTGTTGGAAGACAGCGACAAACTAAAATCCGGTGAGGATTGCTGCTTCCCACCGCCGCTCTGTCCACCGCCTCCGCATCCCAGGTTCACGGACACAGCGATCAGAATCACGTTCACACAAGACCGGAATGTCTGTGTATCACGTTTCACTTTGTTTACTCCGTAAGTCCCCGAGCGTCGGGCCTCGTCTAAGGATTTTTGCGGCTGACAAATTCGGAAGAGACTGTATAACCTCGAAGTATAACCTGCGGGAGAATCCTTGATCAATTGACATCAGGCTGAATATCAAGAACACATTTTGTACGTCGGACGATGATAACGGGGCAAGGTCCCGGTATACAGCGTTCACGTCAATGTGGAATCCCTTGCGAAGGCCTGCTAGTCAAGTAGACGAGAACGCGACTCTCGGGAGTTGAGTCGACAGGCTGCCGAACGGGTGGACCTTCAGTGGGCGGACGCAGGTAGCAAGGTGATTTTATTGCCGTAGACGACCGTGTACATCTCTTCAGGGCAAAAGGTGCCTGGAGATTCGTAGTGTGTGTTTCCCTCGTAGTAGAATTTGTCTCCCCTCCAACAGGAGACGTTGACTCGCACTTCACCTTTTGGCATGTCCTCCGTGGCCCCCATGTAAGGCGCGTCAAAGAACGTATCTTCGGGGTCCAAGGGTTTCAGTTTCGCTTTTCCTCGAATTTCAATGGACATTCCTGGTTTGAGTTCAATCTCGGTCCACGGCATCTCATCAGAACCGTACAATCGGAGAAGCGGGACGTGGAAATATCGCTCGTTCGATTCTCCAGACATCCCGAGCCAAATCTCCATCGCAGCGTACCTGAAGCTTACATTTGGGTCATCGGGCTCAAGGTCGGCTACGTTGAGAACAGTCGGGACTTTAACGGTTTCAGGCCCAGCGGTCCTAGCCTCAAGCGTGTAACTGAACTCGTCCCCGATGGTGTATTCGGTTCGGTCCAGCGAGACCAGCGAGACAACTAACTTACCCGATGTCATCCCGCCGCAACGACCTCCGAAAACCTTGTCCGGCGGGAAGAGCTTTGGGAGATGTTTTCTTGGCTTAGAAACTGTTGAACTGAAGTCCAGAATCGTAACGCGCTCGGCTGCCAGGTCGATGAGGGCGCCAGCCACTCCAATCAACCAAACGACCAAGAGGAACCTCTTGCTCCGGCGGAAGAGGCTGGAAATGAACCCGCGTCGGCCCATGGCCGCTCATTGTAGATTCTCTAATCAGATAAGGGGAATAGTACGTTAGTGCCAGAAGCTAACTCTGATTAACAGCGTACTCGTAGACTTGAAATCCGTTGCGAGGTTGGGCAGGCACATGTGCGGTTTCGCGACAAACAAGGCAGAACCGGAGTTTGAGTGGGCATCACGCTAGTTCCAAATGAGACCTCCATTGAGCGGACAGAGTGGTGCCGTAAGATTTGCTCGTGGCTAGGATCTAGAATCTAGAAGGAACCATACGAATCAAGGAAACATTTCGCGCCGGCCGAGTACTGGAGCAGCACTGACGATCACCTGCGTTGGCCCACTCTCTCCCAAAAGAAGTAATCATGGTCCACGTGGCGGCATTTACGTTTCAATTCCTCAGCGTTGAGCAATTGCGCGAGCACTCGCCGGGTATGCCGGGATAGGGGCAACCCGAACTCAACCCTAACGCGGGCCAGAGCCGAAGACTACTGCCGCAGGAAAGCAGCGACCATTAAAGGCTCGATTAAGACAAAGCTTGTTTAAAACTATACTTACGGCGGGACTTACACAATTATCGCCCGGGTGACAAAATGCGCATGCCGGTGCAAAAAGGAGCAGCATGCAGAACGGAAGCCTCATAAAAGCGAACCGCCGGAATGGACAGGAAGTGTGGAAATTCCGGTGGCGCGATCGAACCAGTGGGAAGGCGGTCTACCGCCGGATCGTGTTGGGCAGTGCGCAGCAATTCCCAACCGAGATCGAAGCGCGTGCGGCTGTCGCGGGCATTGTTCTTGAGATCACTACTGTCCGGTTGTCGAATTCTCATATCGACGTAACTGCTTGTAATTCAGCGGCTTAATTGACATTTCAACTTTTTTCGATTTGAAATGCAAAC
>WNFL01277652.1_pt1 | contig 15215 bp, 6 predicted proteins | sample 5400361 | NCBI WGS metagenome assembly WNFL01 (sample SAMN13153351, study PRJNA577476) | soil metagenome | isolation source: 40 cm soil on Douglas fir-dominated hillslope | place: USA:California | collected 2013-09-17
CGGCTATCGCGGCCTCGACGACCTCTGGCCGGATCAGTCTCCCGCCGCGATCGCCGCGTTCCATCGCATCGCCCGCGCGGAGCGGACGGCTCTCGCGTCGATCGACGCCTCGGCGCTCGCGGAGTCGGAGCGAGTCGATAAGGAGCTCCTGAGACGGCGGCTCGAGCTCCAGATCGAGGGCGAGCGCTTCCACGAGCTGGAGCCGTTTCGAAGCGAGCTGCTGCTGATCGACCAGATGGACGGCATCGATCAGGACCTGGTGTCCCTCCTCACCTACATGCCGGCGCGAACGGTGGCGGACTTCGAGACGATGCTCGCGCGACTGCGCGGTTTCCCCGCCGCCGCGGACCAGACGATCGCGGCGCTCGCGCGGGGCCTCGCCGCCGGCATCACGCCGCCGCGCGTGACGCTGCGCTCCGTACCCGACCGGGTGCGCAGCCTCGCCGCGCAGGATCCGCTGAAGAGCCCCGCGCTCGAGCCGTTTCGAAGGCTCCCGGAGACGATCCCGGCCGCCGAGCGCGAGCGCCTGCGGAAGGAGGCGGTCGGAACGTTCACCGAACGGGTCGTCCCTGCCTTGCGCAAGCTCTCGGCCTTCCTCGAGACGACCTACGTTCCCCGCGCGAGAGAGACGGTCGCGATGAGCGACCTGCCGGACGGCAAGGCGTGGTACGCCTTCGCACTCCGCTCCTACACGACGACGTCACTCGGGCCCGAGGAGATCCACCGCCTCGGGCTCGCGGAGGTGGCGCGCCTCCGCGCGGAGATGAAGGCGCTCGTCGCGGCGAGCGGGTTCCAGGGGACGTTCGCGGAGTACCGCCGGTTCCTCCTCGACGATCCCCGGTTCTTCTACGACAGGCCCGAGGACCTCGTGGCCGGCTATCGCGACATCGCCAAGCGAATCGATCCGGAGCTGGTCAAGCTCTTCGGCCGGTTGCCGCGGCTTCCGTACGGCGTCAAGGAGATGGAGGGCGACGCTGCGAAGACCGCGCCGGCCGCGTACTACAGCGCCGGCGCACCCGGCGGCGGCATGCCCGGGTGGTTCCTCGTCAACAGCTACGACCTGCGCTCCCGGCCGAAATGGGCGATGGAGGCGCTGACGCTTCACGAGGCGGTGCCCGGACACCACCTCCAGTACGCGCTCGCCGCGGAGCTCGGCGAGCTTCCCGAGTGGCGGCGGAACGACGTCTATCCGCCGTTCTCGGAGGGGTGGGCGCTCTACGCGGAAAGCCTCGGGAGCGAGCTCGGCCTCTATAGCGACGCCCCGGCGAAGTTCGGGCGGCTGAGCAACGAGATGTGGCGCGCCCTCCGCCTCGTGGTGGACACCGGGCTCCACGCGAACGGCTGGACACGGCAGCAGGCGATCGACGCCTACGCCGCTGATTCCGGAAAGCCGGCGCGCGAGATCGAGGCCGAGGTCGACCGCGTCATCGCGCGGCCAGGAACCGTGCCGGTCTACAAGCTCGGCGAGCTGAAGATCCGCGAGCTGCGCTCGTTCGCGGAAAGGGAGCTGGGCGCGGCGTTCGATACGCGCGCGTTCCACGACCACCTTCTCGGCCACGGCCAGCTCCCGCTCGATTTCCTCGAGAAGAGGGTCCAGGGATGGGTGGAACGCGTCCGGCGCGGAACGGAGGCGCCGGGGCGGCCCCGTTGAGAGATCATGCGGAGCGATGCCTTCTCCGCTCCCCGATGACGCGCTCGCGTGCCTCGCGGCGATCTGCGGCGAGTGCGCGCTCGTCGTCTTCGATCTCGAGACGACCGGTGCGGACCGCCTGACGGACCGGATCGTCGAGATCGCCGCGCTCCGCATCTCACGGGACGGCTCGCTCGCGACCTTCGACCGCCGCGTCGAGGACGTGAAGGACGCGCCGACCTTCAAGGAGATCGCGCCCGAGGTCGCCGCGTTCTTCGAGGGCTGCGACCTCGCGGGCTACGCGGTCCGCGTCTTCGACGTGCCGGTCCTCGTGCGCGAGCTCGAGCGCGCCGGCGTGCCGTTCTCGCTCGAGGGGCGGCGGATCGTGGACGCGCAGACGATCTACTTCAAGAAGGAGCCGCGCGACCTCGCCGCCGCGCTCCGCTTCTTCGCCGGGCGGGAGCACGAGCGCGCGCACTCGGCGCTCGCGGACGTCGTCGCCTCCGCCGAGGTGCTCGCGGGCCAGCTCGCGCGCTACCCCGACCTCCCGAGCTCGATGGACGAGCTCCACCGCTTCTCCACGCCCGCCGAAGGCCGCTACGTCGACCTCGAGAAGCGCTTCTTCTGGCGCGACGGGCAGGCGGTCTTCGCGTTCGGCGAATTTCGCGGGCGTCTCCTCTCCGAGGTCGCGAGCTCGAACCCCGGCTACCTCGACTGGATCCTCTCGAAGGACTTCCCGCGCGACACGAAGCGGATCGTCACCGACGCGCTCAACGGCGTCTTCCCGGTGAGGGGAGCCTGACGTCGAAGGCGACGGCCAAGGCCCCGCGGGGCCTCGTCCGCCGCCGCTCCCGCCTCGTCCGCATCGCGCTCCTCACGCTCGGCTGGACGCTCCTGGCGCTCGGCGTGGTCGGGGGCCTCTTGCCGGTGATCCAGGGATGGCCGTTCGGCGTCGCGGGCGCGGCCATCCTCTACATCGAGAGCCGGTGGGTGCAGAGGAAGGTGCGCCGGTGGCGCCAGAAGCACCCGCGCTTCGAGCGCGGATGGACGAAGGCCCGCGCCTACCTTCGCGCGCGGCGTCTCGCACGCCGCGCGCGCCGGTAGACTTCCAGCAGGCTAGCTCAGCGCCAGTGACCTTCGACCCAGTACCAGCCGTGCCGCCCGTGATGCCGCCAGTGGCCCGGCACCCAGCGGGCGCGCTCGCGCGGCGGAAGATCCCAGCGGCCGGGTGTCCAGACGTAGGCCGTGCCGTTCCACGCGTGGTATCCGTCGATCCAGATGTGGCGCGGGCCTGGGGCCGCCGGGTGCACCTCGACGATCGGCGCGGGAGGCGCCACGTTCACGTAGACGCGCACGCGAGCCGACGCCGGAGAGGAGCCGAGGGCGCACGTGAGCGCCGCGGCGCCGATCAGGAGACGGAACTTCGAGCTCTTGTTCATCTCGATCACCTCCATGACCTCGGGCATGACCTCGAGACGGATTCTCTCGCAATCCGGTTGACGGGGTGGACGCAAGCCGTGAGCCCGCGCACGACGTGCGTGTGAGCGTCCTCGCGCGGCTCCGGAGACGCACGGAAGGCGTCCTCCTCACAGGCGACGCGGTGCGCTACGGCGGCAAGGGCCCGTTCCGCGTCGAGGCGGGACTCGACGGGCGCTTCGTGATGCATTTCGCGGGCGAGCTGCCGGAATCCGCGGGCTTCGACGGAGCCGCGGGCTGGGCGGCCGACTGGACGGGGATGCCGCGTCCGCTGGAGCTCGCCGACCTCGAGCTCGCGCAGCTCCTCGCCTGGGCGCTCACGGCGAGCTGGGGCGCGCCCGGCTGGCCGTTCGCGCTCGCGGAGCGCGCCGGGGACGGCGAGAACGCGGTGATCGACGTCGCTCACGTCGACGGGCGGCTGCGCGCGGAGCTGACCGTCGAGCGGCGGAGCGCGCTCCCGGTCTCGCTCCGCTTCACGAGCCCGCTCGGGACCGAGACGCTCCTTTTCGCCGACTGGCGAGAGCTCGACGCCGCGACGCTCCCGGGACGAGTCGAGTCGCGCTCCGGCGCGGTCATCGCCGCGGCGTACGAGCTCGCGGGCGCCGAGGCCGCGATCGTCGGCGACGCCGGCGTCTCTTGCCCGGCCGAGCGGCCCCGGGACGCCGTCTTCGACGCGGAGGCGCGCCCCGACGTCCTCGTCGCGCGCGGGAGCACGGGACACGTGCTGGCGCGCGTCACGCTCGGGGGCGAGGGCGGCTGGTTCGTGATCGACACCGGCGCCGGCGGCACGACCATCCTCGAGGCCTCGGCGGCCGCGCGCCTGGGCCTGACCGCCGTCGGGTCGACGGCGATCGGGAGCGTCGACGGCATCGTGCGGGCCCCCGTCCTCCGCGCGCCCGCGATCGCGATCGGCCCGCTCACGCTCGAGCGGCCTCTCGTCGTGGCGCTCGAGCTCGCGTTCGTGCAGGGGATCTTCGCGGAGCCCGTCGTCGGCGTCATCGGCTGGGACCTCTTCAGCCGCTGCGTCGCGGAGCTGACGCTCGCCGAGGAGACGCTCAGGATCCACGACCCGGCCCGCTATTCGCTGCCTGCTCCGGCGGCGTGGCGGCGCCTCGTCGTCCACACCCGGCATCCGATCGTGACCGCGCGGTACGAGAACAGCCGGCAGGGCCTCTTCCGCGTGGATGTCGGGGCCGCGGGGGGCGCGCTCGCGAACGTCATCTTCCATACCCCGACCGTCGAGAGGGAGAGGCTCCTCGACGACCGCGACTACGAGGACGTCCGCGTTGGCGCCTACGAAGTCGCGCTCGGCCCGATGCTCTGGTTCGAGCTGGACGGGCACCGGTTCGAGCGGCCCGTCGTCGCGTTCGCGCGCGACCACCGGGGGCCCTTCGCCGACGCCTACATCGACGGCAACGTCGGCGTCGGCTTCCTCGCGCCGTTCACGCTCGTCCTCGACACGCCGGGCCGGCGCTACGCGCTCGCGCCGCTCCCGGACGCGCGATGATGGACCGATGACGAAAGCGCGCGCGGCGGGCTCCAGCTTCGAATCGCTCGGCCTCCACGCAGGCCTCCTCTCCGAGCTCGCGTCGCTCGGATACGAGGAGCCGACGCCGATCCAGCGCCAGGCGATCCCGCCGCTCCTCGCCTCGCACGACGTCCTCGCGCAGGCGGCGACGGGGACCGGCAAGACGGCCGCGTTCGCGCTCCCGATGCTCCACCGCCTCGCCACGGAGAAGCGGGACAAGAAGCACGTCTTCGGGCTCGTCCTCGTACCGACGCGCGAGCTCGCGATGCAAGTGGCCGAGGCCGTCCACCGCTACGGGCGCGGGGTCGGCGTGCGCGTCCTCGCCGTCTACGGCGGCTCGTCGATGGGACTCCAGCTCCGCGCGCTCGAGCGGGGCGTGGACGTCGTCGTCGCGACGCCCGGCCGCGCGCTCGACCACATCCGGCGCGGCAGCCTCGCGCTCGGGAACCTGCGCCTCGCCGTCCTCGACGAGGCGGACGAGATGCTCGACATGGGCTTCGCGGAGGACCTCGAGGCGATCCTCGACGCGACGCCCGCGGGGCGGCCGCTCGCGCTCTTCTCGGCGACGCTCCCCGCGCGCATCACCGGCCTCGCGGCCCGCCATCTGAGGGAGCCCGTCTCTATCCGGCTCGACGGCGCCAGGGCCCCGGGCGCCGCGCCGGCGGCGGCCTCGCGTGTGCGCCAGGTCGCGTACGTCGTCGCGCGCGCGTACAAGCCCGCCGCCCTCGCGCGCGTCCTCGACGTCGAGGCGCCCGCGTCCGCGATCGTCTTCTGCCGCACCCGCACCGAGGTCGACGAGCTGACCGAGACCCTCGTGGGGCGCGGCCACCGCGCGGAGGCGCTCCACGGCGGCTTCTCGCAGGAGCAGCGGGACCGCGTGATGAGGCGATTCCGCGCCGGACAGAGCGAGCTCCTCGTGGCGACCGACGTCGCGGCGCGCGGCCTCGACCTCGAGAAGGTCTCGCACGTCGTCAACTACGACGTGCCGAGCGAGCCCGAGGCGTACATCCACCGGATCGGCCGCACCGGGCGCGCGGGGAGGGAAGGCACCGCGATCACTCTCTTCGAGCCGCGCGAGCAGTGGCAGCTCAAGAACATCGAGCGGCGAACCGGGAGAAAGATCGAGGTGAGCGCCGTGCCGACCGTGGCGGACCTCCGCGCGCGGCGCCTCGGCCTCGCGGCCGCGACGCTCCGCGAGGCGATCGCGGGCGGCGACCTCGACCGCTACCGCGTCGCGGTCGAGTCGCTCACGGCCGAGTTCGACGTCCTCGACGTAGCCGCGGCCGGCGTGAAGCTCGCGTACGAGGCGGGCGGCGGGAAGGAAGAGGAGAAGGAGATCCCGCCGCCGCACGTCGAGCGGCCGCCGCGGCGGGCCGAGCGGCCCCAGCGGTGGTCACGAGCGAGACGCCGTTAAGAGCCCGGGGCTCTCGACGCTTCCGGCGCGGGCGGTCCCGAGGACGACCCTCACCTCGTGCTCCTTCCCGTCGTCCACGAGCGGGATCGACGCGGCGTCGGCCGGCGCGCCGTCGAGCTCGGCGCCCGCGATCCCACAGCAGCGCCCTTCGGGGTTCTGGACCGTGATGACGTAGCGCGTCCTGCCGAAGCGCCACTCGATCGTGTAGCCGGGCCAGGACGACGGCACGCACGGGTCGAGCGAGAACGCCGCGCCGCGGCGTCTCAGGCCGAGGAGGCCCTCGATCGCGACGCGGTACATCCAGCCCGCCGAGCCGGTGTACCAGGTCCAGCCGCCACGTCCGCGGTGCGCGGGGTGGTCGTAGACGTCGCCCGCGACCGCGTAGGGCTCGGTCTTGTAGATCCCGACGTCGGCGGGCGTCCGCGTGTGGTTGATGGGGTTGAGCATGTGGAACAGCTCCACGGCCTCGTCGCCGCTCCCGAGGCGCGCGAGCGCGAGGACGACCCACTGCGCCGCGTGCGTGTACTGCCCGCCGTTCTCCCGCACGCCTGGCACGTAGCCCTTGATGTAGCCCGGGTCGAGCTCGGTGCGGTCGAAGGGCGGCGAGAGGAGGAGGATGACGCGCGAGATGCGCCGCACGAGCTGCGCGCGCACGGCGTCCATCGCGCGCTCGGCGCGCTTCGGCGGCGCGGCGCCGGACAGGACGGCCCACGTCTGCGCGACCGAGTCGATCCGCCCCTCGTCGTTCTGCGAGGAGCCGAGGGGCGTCCCGTCGTCGAAGTACGCGCGGCGGTACCACTCGCCGTCCCAGCTCTGCTCCAGCATCGCTCCGAGGCGCTCGCGCTCCGCGCGGTACCGCGCCGCGCGCGCCGGGTCGCCCCGCTCCTCGCAGAGGGGCGCGAACGCGCCGAGGACCGCATGGAGGAAGAAGCCGACGAAGACGCTCTCGCCGCGCCCCTCGTGCCCGACGCGGTTGTAGCCGTCGTTCCAGTCGCAGCTCCCGATGAGCGGGAGCCCGTGCGCGCCCGCCGTGAGGCTCCTGTCGATCGCGCGGAGCGCGTGCACGAAGAGCGTCCCCGTCTCCGCCGACGTGGTCGCCGGCCCGTACGCCTCCGGCTCGCCGGGCGGGACAGGCGGCGCCTCGAGGAACGGGATGCTCTCGTCCAGGATCGCAACGTCCCCGGTCGCCTCCACGTAGTGCGTCATCGCGTACGGCAGCCAGAGGAGGTCGTCGGAGCAATGCGTGCGGAGTCCGCGGCCCGTCGTGGCGTCCCACCAGTGCTGCACGTCGCCCTCGACGAACTGGCGCGCGGCCGCCCTCAGGACGTGCTCCCTCGCGAGCTCGGGCTTCGTGAACGTGAGCGCCAGGACGTCCTGGAGCTGGTCGCGGAACCCGAAGGCGCCGCTCGGCTGGTAGTAGCCGGACCTCGCCCAGACGCGGCACGCGAGGTCCTGGTAGAGGAGCCAGCGGTTGACGAGGATGTCGAAGGAGTCGTCCGGCGTGGAGACGCGGATCGCGCCGAGCGCCTCCTCCCAGAACCTCTCGACCGCCGCGAGCTCGGCCTGGGCCGCCGGGACCGCGGCGTGGAGACGGACGAGCCCCTTCGCGTCCGCCTCGTCGCGCCCCTGCCCGAGGACGAAGTCGACGCGGCGCGTCTCGCCCGGGTCGAGCTCGACCGCGACCTGGAGCGCGGCGCACGGGTCGAGGCCCGCGCCGAAGCGGCTCGCGAGGCTCGGCAGCGCGAGCGCCCGCGCGCGCGGCAGCGAGCCGTTCCGGCCGAGGAACTCCGCGCGGTCGCCGGTCGCCGAGACGAGCGGCTCGCTGGCGGCCGCGAACGCGACGCGCTCCCGGAACGCGTCGTTGTAGACGTTCCGCGCGAGGACCGCGCCCGTCTCGGCGTCGTGCTCCGTGACGACGAACGCCGGCGGGCCCGGCTTCGGCGCGGAGAGAGTCCACTCGGCGTACGAGAAGAGCGCGAGCCGGCGGCGGCGGTCCGACCGGTTCGTCAGCGTCAGGAGCGAGTGCTTCACCGGGTCCTTCGCGGCCACGAAGACCGCGAGCTCCTGCTCGATTCCCATCGCCGTGCGCAGGAAGCGCGTGACGCCCGCCGCGTGGCGCACGACCCACCGCGGCGAACGCTCCGTCCGCTTGACGGGCGCGGGCGTCGCGCCCCAAACGGCGCCGCTCTCCTCGTCGCGGATCAGTATCGCCTCCGACGTCGGATCGGTGACCGGGTCGTTCGCGAACGGCGTGAGACGGTTCTCGCGGCTGTTCTCGGCCCACGTGTGCGCGGCCCCCGCCTCCGTGACGATCGTGCCGAAGCCGGGGTTCGCGAGGACGTTGACCCACGGGAGCGGCGTCCGGCGCTCGCCGTCGAGGACGAGCACGTACTCGCGGCCGTCCTTCGAGAAGCCGCCGAGGCCGTTCCTCATCACGAGCGGCGGGACCTCGGGGCCGACGCGCGGCTCGGGCCCGCGCGGCTCGTCGGCCCGCGCCGTCTCGAGCGAGAGGAGCGTGTCGAGCTCCGGACGCTCGAGCTGCTCGGCGAGCTCGCCGTCCTCGCCGGAGAGGACCGCGCGCGCCACCGCGACGAGGAGGAGCCGCTCCGGCTCCGGGATGCCGTCTCCGCGCAGGAGGAAGATGCCGCCCGGCTTCCCCTTCCAGCCTCCCCACGGCCCGCCCTCGACGAGGCTCACGAGCCGCTCGTGCATCTCGTCGCGGTAGCTGGCCGGATGCTCGTTCAGGATCACCGCGTCCGCCCTCAGGCCCATCAGGCGCCAGTGCTCCTGCGCGGTCAGGACCTGGCGCACGAGGGGCAGGTCGTCCGGCTCCGTGACGCGCACGACCACGATCGGGAGGTCTCCGGAGATGCCGTGCCGGAATAGGCCCGACTGCCCGAGCGTCGACGCCGCGATCACGTCGGCGGGCGCGCGCAGCGAGGCGTCGGAGAAGAAGACGCGCGAGCCGAGCCGCTCGTAGAGCTGCGCCTCCTCGACGGGGATGTCGAGGTGCTTGAGCGAGACCTGGGCGTGCGTGTAGGCGAGCGCGAGCGTGCGGGCCGCGACGGCCGGCTCGTGGTACTTGCGGGCGAGCGCGCGCGCCGTGTTCTCGTCCTTGGCGACGCCCGTCGCGAACGAGAGGCGCGCGAAGCCGCCGGGCGCGAGGCGCAGCCGGGTCCGCAGGCTCAGGATCGGGTCGAGGACGGCGCCCGTCGTCCCCGAGAGAGCGCGGCCGTCGAGCGCCTGCGGGTCGTCGGGCCCGCGCCCGCGTCCGAGGAAGCGGAGCCGGTCCGTCTCCCACTCGACCTGGGCCTGCGTGCGGCCGTCGATCGAGAGGACGTGGAACGCGAGGACCGGCGGGTCCTGCGCGGCGCGCGGGCGCCTCCGCGCGATCAGCGCGGCGCACTCCGGGACCCATTGCGTCTCGATGAAGAGCTTGCCGAACGCCGGGTGCGCGGCGTCCTCGGCGACGGTGCCGAGCGCGATCTCCACGAAGCTCGTCACCTCGATCTCGCGCGGGCGCGCGCCTCTGTTCGTGAGCGAGACGCGCCGCACCTCGGCGTCGTCCTCGGGAGAGACGGCGATCTCGAGGCGCGTCTCGATCTCGTGGTCCCGCCGCGTGAAGACGGCCTTCTCGCTCAGGAACTCGACGACGTAGTCGTCCGCCTTCTTGCAGATCGGCTGGTGCGTCGCCGACCAGACGGCGCCGGCGTGCACGTCGCGCAGGTAGAGGAACTGGCTGCCCGGGTCACGCGTGCGGTCGTCGCGCCAGCGCGTCACGGCGCGGTCGCGGCAGAGGCTCGCGCCGCCGCCCGCGTTCGTGACGATCGCGACGTAGGCGCCGTTCGAGAGGATCTGCGCCCGCGGATGCGGGGTGTGGGGAGAGCGGAGACGGCGCGGGGCGCGGGGCGGGAGCGTCGCGGCGACGCGCGTCTCCTCTGCCGGACGCGGCTCGATGATCGCCGCCTGGCGCGGGATCCGCTCCTGCAGGAGCAGCTCCGTCGCCTGGACGCGCCGGTCCGCGTGGAACCGCTCGACCATGACGTCCCCGAGGAGGACGTTCGCGAGCGCCACGAGGGACATTCCCTGGTGGTGCGCGAGGTACGACTTCACGACGACGCCGCCGCCGGTCGCGGGCTGAAAGCCCGGCGACGTCTCGCTCTCCGGCTCGGCCGGCTTGCGCGACGTGTAGTCGACGGCGTCGTAGTACCCGAGCGCGCCCTCCGCTCCCCCTCGCGCGAGCCGCCGCAGGTTCTTCGCCGCCTCCGCGGGGTCGACGAGCGCGGCGAGAGCGGTCGCGTACGGCGCCACGACCAGCTCGTCCGCGAGGCCGCGCTTCAGCCCGAGGCCGGGCACGCCGAACGCCTTGTACTGGTAGTTGCCGAGCCGGTCGACGAGGTTGTACGCCGACTCCGACAGGCCCCACGGGATCTTCCTCTCGCGGGCGTACTCGATCTGGCGCTTCACCACCATCCGGCACGTCTTCTCGAGGAGCGTGCCGGGATACGTGCGCATCAGGAGGAGCGGCATCAGGTACTCGAACATCGACGCGCTCCACGAGACGAGCGTCGGCACGCCGTCCACGCTCACGACCGCGCGGCCGAGGTGGAACCAGTGGCTCTGCGGGACGTCCCCCTTCGCGATCGCGAAGAAGCTCGCGACGCGCGCCTCGGACGCGAGGAGGTCGTAGGAGCCGGGGTCGAGGCGCCCCGGCCCGGACGCGTCGTGCAGCCTGTAGCCGATCGAGAAGAGCTGCCGCTCGCGGTCGTAGAGGAAACCGAAGTCCATCCCGTCCGCGAGGCTCGTCGCGCGCCGCGCCGCCTCGAGAAGCCGCGCCGCGAGCTCCGGACGCGTCGCCGCGAGACGCCGGCAGCCCTCGGCGAGCGCGACGAGCGCGCCCGCGAGGTTGCCGCTGTCGACGGTCGAGACGTACCGGGGAGCGAGCGGAGAGAGGTCGCGCGTGTCGTACCAGTTGAGGAGGTGGCCCTCGTGCCGCTCCAGCCCCTCGGCCGTCGTCAGCATCCGCTCGACCCTCTCGAGCATCGCCTCGGGCGACACGAGCCCGAGGTCGTGCGCGGCGAGCGTCGCGAGGAAGCCCATCGCGATGTTCGTCGGCGAGGTCCGGTGCGCGACGATCGGAGGCTGCTCCTGGAAGTTGTCGGGCGGCAGCCAGTGGTCTTCGGGGCCCGCGAGCGTCTCGAAGTAGGCCCACGTCTTCTTCGCGATCGCGGCGAAGAGCTCCCGGTCGGCGTCCGAGACCTCGCGCCGTCTCGGGACGACCGGACGGCTCAGGACGAACGCGAAGAGGGGCGCCGCCGCCCAGAGGAGGAGGAACGGCGCCGCGAGCAGGAGCGCGCCCGGGCGAGCGACCGTGACGAGGAAGAGGCCTGCGCCCGCAGCCACCGGGCTCGCGGCCATCTCCGCCAGGAACGAACGGAGGCCGCCCTCGCGCAGGAGCCCCGCGGCGCGCGCCGCCTGGGTCGCGGCCGTCTCCCAGTCGAGGAGGCGCCGCTGCGTGATCACGAGGCGCACGAGCGTCAGCGCGATCGCGTGGAGCATCTCCCACGCGTGGTAGGGCAGGAAGACGAGGTAGAGGAACGCCTGCGCCGCGGCGGTGCCGAGGAGCTGGACGAGGGCCGCGAGGACCGGGAAGGCGACGATCGCGAGGCCCGCGAGCGTCCATGCGAGCGGGCTGCCCGGCAGGAACGTCCAGGCCGCCGCGAAGTACGCGAGGAGCGCCGGCGCGACGAGGCTGCGGCGCAAGTTGTCGAGGATCTTCCACTGGCTGATGAGCGGCAGGCGGTTCTTCGTGAAGCCGTCGCGCGTCGGGACGACCGGGAGGAGCCACGCGAGGATCTGCCAGTCGCCGCGCACCCAGCGGTGCTCCCGCCGCGCGTGCGCGAGGACGTTCGCGGGATAGTCGTCGACGACCTCGACGTCGGAGACGAGCGCGGTGCGCGCATGGAGCCCCTCGAAGAGATCGTGCGAGAGGAGCGCGTTCTCCGGCACGCGCCCGTCGACCGCGGCCTGGAACGCGTCGATGTCGTAGAGCCCCTTGCCGGTGAAGACGCCCTCGCCGAAGAGGTCCTGGTACGCGTCGGAGACGGCCGTCGTGTACGGGTCGACGCCGGTGTGCCCCGCGTAGACGCGCGCGAAGAGGGAGCCCGCGGCGCTCGCGTGCGTGACGCTGACGCGGGGCTGGAGGATGCCGTAGCCCTCCGTCACCCGCCGCACCGATCTGTCGAACGTGGGCCGGTTGAGCGGGTGGGAGAGGACCCCGATCAGCGTCGGGGCCGCGTTGCGCGGGAGGCGCGAGTCGGCGTCGAGCGTGAGCGCATAGCGGAGCGACGGCAGGATCGAGAGGTCCCCGACCTTCACCGTGAAGCTCGTGTCGCCCGCGCCGCGCACGAGGCGGTTGAACTCCTCGATCTTCCCGCGCTTCCGCTCCCAGCCCATGAAGACGCCTTCCTTCGGGTTCCAGCGGCGCTCCCGGTGGAAGAGATAGAAGCGGTCGTTCCGGTCGGGGGCGTGCCTCCGGTTCAGCTCCTCGACGCCGGCGCGGGCCGCCGCGAGGAGCTCGTCGTCGCCGGGGGTCGTCGCGGCGTCCGCGTCCTTGAAGTCGGAGAGGATCGCGAAGTGGATGTGCGGATCGAGGTTGCCGAGCGCCTGCACCTCGAGGTGCTCGAGGAGGCGCTCGACGCCGGCCACGCTCCCGAGGAGCGTCGGGACGATCACCATCGTGCGCGCGCTCTCCGGCACGCCGCCAGAGAGGTCGAGGCGCGGGAGCCTTCGCGGCGGGACGAGCGCCGCCACGAAGCGCTGCACGAGGAGCGTCGCGAGCTCGCTCGCGGGGAGGAGCGCGAGGAGGGCCGCGGCCATCGCCATGTCGGGAGCCTCCGCCGCCCGCGCCCCCGCCGCCGCCGCGGCGACGCCGAGGAACGTCAGGAGCCCGATCGACCCGAGATAGACGCCCGTCGCGTGCCGGAACATCGCCCGCCGCAAGCGCTGGATCGGCTTCGGGTGGTAAGCGACGTCGATCTCGAGGCCGGGCCGCCCGTGTCCGATCAGGTGATGCCCGACGTGCGCGGCGCGCGCGTCGACGCCCTGCTTCGTCGCCGTCTCCCGCGCGACCTCCACGGCGCGGAGCGCCACGCGGACCTGCGCCTCTCCCGTCGGGTCGGCGAGCTCCTCCACGGCGTGCCGGTAACGGTCGCGGCTCTCGAAGTCCATACGCCCGTAGACGGCGGACGGGTCGCGCCTCAGGACCTGCTCGACGACGCTGACGCGCTCGACGAAGCGGCTCCAGTCGAGTGTCGCGCACAGGCGCAGGCTCGTGATCGTGTTCCCCGTCGAGGCCTGGTCGGTGGCCTGCCGCTGGTATTCCGCGCGGAGCGCGTCCTCGGACGTCGTCCCCTGCCCCGCGAGCGCCTCCTCCACTCGCTCGCGAAGCGAGGAGACGCGCGGGTCGTGCTCGTGCATCCGCTGGCGCAGCTTCGCGACGAATGCGCTGTGGACGGGAAGCGGGAGAGGCGGGGCCTCGCTCCCGCTCTCGGCGGACGCGAGCGCCTCGTCGGCCGCGCCCCGAGCCCTCCTCGCGGCGAGGACTCCTTCCGTCAGGATCCTCAGGTTCGAGACCAGCGCGAGCTTCAGCATGATCGGCCACGCCCAGAGCTCGCCGATCGTGAGCGGGGCGACGGTCTGGTACGCGAGGACGAAGCGCGTCAGCCGCTCGGCGTCGAGGCGGGCGTCGCCGTGCCGGATGAGCTCGAGCGCCATCGCGTGGACGCGCGCCTTGCCGGAGAGCTCGCGCGCCGCGAGCTTCGGAAGCTTCCGGTAATATTTCTTCGGGAGGTCGTGCCGGACGGAGCGCGCCTCCGACTCGACGAGATGGAAGTTGTCGAGGAGCCACTCGGCCGCGGGGTCCACGGCCTCCCCACGCCTCACGTCCTCGGCGAGGACGCGATACGCCTCCCGCAGGAACTGCACGTCGTCGTCGAGATGCGGGAGGACCCCCGGCCCGCCCGAACGCGAGTCGCGAGCGAGCGTGAACACCGCCGCGAGCGTGCGCGCGCGCTCCTCGAGACTCTCGAGGCTCAGGATCTCGCCGCGGAGAGGGACGGCCTCCGCGGGCACTTGGCGCTTGAAGAAGAGCTTCATGCAGCGAGGCGATGCGCCTCGCGGTCATCATGCAAACTCCATGCAGCGGGGCGCCGCCCGCCCGCATCATGCCTCAGCGGCGTGAAGAGGTTGCGTTACTCCGCGAAGCGGACCCGGTTCTCGCGCTTCTCCGCCGACCTGGTGATCCGCCCGTCGGCGCTCACCCAGAACATGCGGACGGTGGTCGACTCGGAGGCCGTCGAGGGATGAGATGCGGTGATCGTCTGGTCGGACTCCCAGAAGGGCGGCGCTGCATAGCCGACGTCGGCGCCGTGGCCGACGTCCCGGATCTCCGTGTACCCAGGTGTGGTGTTCGAGCGGGTCGACTCGTAAACGAGGATGGTGCCGCCTTGCTCGCCGGGGAGGACCTGCAGGGGCGCGCCCCAGCTCGCGATCAGCTCGCTCGACGAACGGCCCTCCCACGATCTCAGCGCGGCGGAGCTAGACGCGCAGCCCTGCGCGACGAGCACCGACGCGGCGAGCCCGAGCAGGGCGGCGAGCGGGGAACGTGATCGCTTCACCATGCCCGCATGCTAGTCCATCTGCCTCCTCAGGAACGTCGGCACGTCGAACATCTCCTCGCGCGGATCGCGCACGTTCTGGAGGTTGACCCCGTAGCCGTGGTCGTCGGGAAGGACAGGCTCGGGAACCCCGCGGCCGCGGGTCGAGCGCGAAGATCCCTGCTGCGCGAACGCGGCGTCGCGACGGGCCGCGGGCGGCGGTGAATCGAAGCCGGTCGCGATGACCGAGATCTTCACCTGATCCTTCATGTCCTTGTCCTGCACGAGGCCGAAGATCACGTTCGCGTCGTCGTCGGCCGCCTGCTGGATGATCTGGCAGGCCTCGTTCACCTCCGCGAGCGTCAGGTCGTCGCCGCCGGTGACGTTGATCAGGATCGCGCGCGCGCCCTGGATCGACTGCTCCTCGAGGAGCGGGTTCGAGATCGCGCGCTGCGCGGCCTCGACGGCGCGGTGCTCGCCCGACGCGGTGCCCGTCCCCATCAGCGCCAT
>WNFL01035660.1_pt2 | contig 15212 bp, 17 predicted proteins | sample 5400361 | NCBI WGS metagenome assembly WNFL01 (sample SAMN13153351, study PRJNA577476) | soil metagenome | isolation source: 40 cm soil on Douglas fir-dominated hillslope | place: USA:California | collected 2013-09-17
CCCGCCGCTTTCGCTCCGTCCAGGACGAACGCGACCGGCACCACGAGCGTACGTATGAGATCTATCCGGACTCGGGGTTTTACCGCGAGGTGGGACGCGACACCACGTTCGCTACGGTCGCCCAACCCCTGGACGACGCCGCGTTCTTGTATTGGATCCGCACCGTGCCCCTCGAGATCGGGAAGCGCTACGAGTATGCGCGCTACTTCCGGCCCGACCGCAATCCGGTGATCATCGAAGTCCTGCGGCGCGAGCGGGTCAACGTCGCGGGCAGGAAATGGGATGCCATCGTGGTGCGACCCAAGATTCCCCAGGGGCGCGGCATCTTCGCCGAAAAGTCGGAAACGCGCATCTGGCTGTCCGACGACGCGCGCCGCATCGTTCTGGCGATCCAGTCCAACTTCTCGTTCGGTCAGGTCACGTTGAAGCTCAAGGAGCTATCCGTTCCGGAGCACCCATGACGGACTACCGCGAAGCCGACTTCGCCCGCCTGAAGACCATCCCAATCGCCCGCCGCTCCAACAAAGTCGATCCCTCGCTGCTCGCGCACCCTCCGGGCGCCGATCGGTCGTTCGCCGCCTTCTGGAGCTCGCTCCCCGCGATCCTCGCCGCGCAGGACGTCCGCGTCGTCGTGGACGCCATGGCGTCGGCCGCGGGAAAGCGCGGCGTGGTCGCCATGTTGGGCGGCCACGTGATCAAGGTCGGGCTGGGCCCCCTGCTCATCGAGCTGATGCGGCGCAAGGCGGTGACGCACGTCGCGATGAACGGCAGCGCCGCGATCCACGACTTCGAGCTGGCCGCCTTCGGGGGGACGAGCGAGGACGTGGCCGCCGGCCTCGGCGACGGAACGTTCGGGATGGCGGAAGAGACGGGGCGAGACATGAACGCCGCGCTGGCGCGCGGCGCCGCGGGCGATCAGGGCGCGGGCGAGGCGCTGGCGGAGTATTTACACGCACGCAAAGAGCTGCCCGGCCGCGAGGTGTCGGTGCTCGTCGCCTGCGCGCAGTTGGGCGTGCCCGTGACGGTGCACGCCGCGGTGGGCGCTGAGATCATCCACCAGCACCCCACCGCCGATGGCGCGACGCTCGGCGCCACCAGCCACCGCGACTTCAAGCGGCTCGCCGGCAGCCTGCCCAGCCTCGATGACGGCGGCGTCGTCCTGAACCTCGGCAGCGCCGTCGTGATGCCGGAGGTGTTCTTGAAGGCCCTCACGATCGCGCGCAACCTGCACGGCGGGAAACCCAAGAACTTCACCGCCTGCGACTGCGACATGCAACGACACTACCGGCCCCGGGTCAACGTGGTCGAGCGGCCGACACTCGCGGGCGGCCGAGGGATCCAACTGACCGGGCACCACGAGATCTTGTTTCCGTTGATCACTTGGGCGGTATTGTCACGGCTGGAAGCACAGTAGGGGCGCAGCATGCTGCGCCCCTACGTCGGATCGTTAGGCGGCGGAACGCCCTTTGATCATGTCGCGCAGCTTGTCGGCCGTACTCGGACTGACGAGACGGAGCGCGAGATAGAAGAGGAAGCCGATCGCAGCGAGCCACAACAGCTTCATCGCGAGGCTGAGCACGAACCCGAACAAGCCGAAGACCAAGTTCAGGGCGAACCACGCCACGACGGCCAGTAACGCGAAGCCTAGTATACTCCGGAACATGGTACCCTCCGTGGTGTCCGGGACGTCTCCTGCGGCGTACGCCTAAATGTCGCACAAAGTTTCGTCCTGTGAAGTGATGGTCGTGGGCGGCGGCGTCATCGGTGCCGCCTGCGCCCGAGCGGCCGCGTTACGGGGTCTCCGAGTCGGCCTGTGCGAGCCGGGACCCGACCGCGCCGCCGCCTCCCCCGCGTCGGCCGGCATGCTGGCCGCTCAGATCGAGCCCGCCGACGATACGTTCCGAGGCCTGGGCGTGCGGGGCCGCGACCTCTATGAGGGCCTGGCCCCCACGCTGCGCGAAACCACCGGCCTCGACATCGGTTTTTGGCGCGCCGGGATCGCCTCAGTCGCGTTCGACGACACCGCCGCCGAGGGCCTGCGTGACGTGGTGGCCCAGCAACGCCAGGCTGGCCTGCGCTGCGACTGGCTCGAAGCCGACGACGTCGCGGAACGATTTCCGGGCGCGGCGCCCGGCTCTTGCGGGGCGCTGTACGCGCCCGAGGACGGCACCGTCGATCCGGTGGCGCTCACCCGCGCCCTGCTCGCGGACGCCCGTCGCCTCGGTGTCACCGTCGTGACGGAACGCGTCGTCCGGATCGCGACCTCAGCGAAGGGGCAACGGGTGACGGGGGTCGCCCTGGCGGATGGCACGATCAGGGCCGAACACGTCGTCATCGCCGCGGGCGCCTGGTCACCAGGGATCGGAGGCCTGCCCCGGCCGTTGCGCGTCGAGCCGGTGCGGGGTCAAATGGCCGCAGCCCCTTGGCCTCAAGGTATGCCGCCCGCCATCCTCTACGCCGACCACAGTTACGTGCTGGCGCGAGCAGGCGAAGCGTGGATGGGAAGCACCATGGAGCATGTCGGATTCGACGCCCGCGTGACCGACGCGGGGATCGCCCAGATCGTGAGCGGCGCCGCACGCCTCCTGCCGACCCTCGCGGCCGCGCGCCCGACCCGGACATGGGCGGGGCTGCGGCCCGTGACACCAGACGGTCGCCCGATTGTCGGCGCCGATCCAGAGATCCGCGGGCTGTGGTACGCGACGGGCCACGGCCGCAACGGGATCCTGCTAGCCGCGCTGACGGGGGACATCATCGCGGATCTCCTGGCCAAGGGCGAGACCGACGTCGACATCACGACACTGCAACCGCGTCTCCTGACACCTGATGTTTAAGACCTGCGCCTTCTGCAACGCACCCTTCGACGGCGACGGCGGCCCCTCCGGGCTTGGCGTCGGGCGCCGGCTCGCGTTCGACGAATGGCGGGGGCGGCTCTGGGTCGTGTGCTCGAAGTGCAGCCGGTGGAACCTGACGCCCCTCGACGATCGTCTCGAGCGAATCGAGGCGGTCGCTCGCGCGGTGCGGGATGAGCGCGGCGGGAGTCGCGTCGTCGCCTCGACCGAGCAGGTCGCGTTGATCCGCTGGCAGCGCTATGACTTCGTGCGGGTCGGCAAGCCGCTGCGCGTCGAGCTCGCGACCTGGCGGTACGGCGAACGGCTGCGCACGCGGCAGCGGGAGCGCATGAAAGTGGTTATTCCGCTCACGGTGGCCGCTGTGGGCCTCGGCATCGCGGCCAATGTCGCGGCCGGTGGCGGGCTGGGCGTGTTCGTGTGGAACCTGCATCGCCTCGTCGACCAAGCGTATATCGGCATAATCGGCAGGCGCAAAGTCGTACTGGCCGAGCCGCCGATCTGCGCCCATTGCGCCTCCCTGATGGAGCTGCGCGCCCGCCACGTGCAACACGCGCGCATCGTTCCCGACGCGCACGCGGAGGTCGCGGTGGTCCTGAGCTGTCCGAAGTGCCGCCGTGAAGGCGCGCAGTTGACGGGGCTCGACGCGGTGCGGGCGCTGCGGCAGGGGCTCACGTATCTGAACGTCACGCGCACCGGTCGCCGGCAGGCGGAGCTGGCCGCGTGGACCGTGGAGTCGGTCGGGGGACCGGACCGCCTCGTACAGGACTTGGCGCGGCGGCAGCTGACGCTGCGCTCGCTGCGCCCCGAGCGGCGCCTTGCACTCGAGATGGCGGTGGACGAACGAGCGGAAGTCGAGGAACTGGAGCGACAATGGCGGGAAGCCGAGGAGATCGCCGAGATTGCAGACGGCACGCTGAGTACGTCGGACGACCTGGAAGCGGAGCTGCGACGCCTGAAACAGCAGCAGGGCGATCAACCGTCTGGTTGAATTTCGGCCTACCAGACCGTTCCGACGCTCACTATCTTCGAAGCTCCATGGCCGCGCCCCTCGTCCAGATCACCCTCCCTCCACCGGCCTCCGAGCTACCGCGGAAGCCACCCTGGCTCAAGGTCAAAGCTCCCGGCGGCCCGACCTACGTCGCCCTGCAGCACATGATGCGCGACCTCAAGCTGCACACGGTATGTGAAGAAGCGCATTGCCCGAACATCGGCGAATGCTGGGAGCACAAAGCGGCGACGTTCATGATCCTGGGGGACGTGTGCACGCGAAATTGCGCGTACTGCGCGGTGGCGCACGGCACGCCGGCGGCCCTCGATGTGGGTGAGCCCGTCCGGCTCGCCGAGGCGGTGGCGCAGATGGGGCTGCGCCACGTCGTGATCACGAGCGTCGATCGCGACGACCTGCCGAACGGCGGAGCCGAGATCTTCGCCGCCTGCATTGCCGAGATCCGGCGCCGGCTCCCCGACACGTCGATCGAGGTCCTGATCCCCGACTTCAAGGGCAACTCCACGGCGCTGCGGATGGTGGTGGACGCCAAGCCGGACATCCTGAATCACAACGTCGAGACGATCGAGCGCCTGTACCGCATCGCGCGGCCCGGCGGGCGCTACCCACGTGCGCTGGAGCTGTTGCGCCGCGCCAAGGAGCTCGACGCCGGCCTGCTCACCAAGTCGGGGATCATCTGCGGGCTGGGCGAGGATTGGGACGAGTTGCTCGGCGCGATGCGCGATGTGCGGGCCCAACGAGTGGATATCCTCACGCTGGGCCAGTACCTCCGTCCCTCCGATCAGCACCTCCCGATTGCACGCTGGTACACCCCCGACGAGTTCGCCGAGCTGAAGCGGTTCGGCCTGACCCTCGGATACCGGCACGTTGAGTCGGGTCCGCTGGTCCGCTCGAGCTATCACGCGTGGGAACAGGTCGAGGCGGCCAACGCGTGACCGCCCCGTCCGAGCTGCATCTCACCATGTTGCGGCGCATGCTGCTCATCCGCCACTTCGAGGAGAAAGCCGCCGAGGCGTACGCGCTCGGCAAGATCGGCGGCTTCTGTCATCTCTACATCGGACAGGAAGCGGTGGCCGTCGGCAGCCTCAGCGCGCTGCGCGAGGATGACTATGCTATTTGCTCCTACCGCGAGCACGGGCAGGCGCTGGTGCGCGGCATTCCCCCCGGCGCCGTGATGGCGGAGTTGTTCGGCAAGGCGACCGGCTGCTCGAAGGGCAAGGGCGGCTCGATGCACCTGTTCGACGCCGGCCGCCGTTTCATGGGCGGCCACGGAATCGTGGGCGGCCACGTTCCGCTCGCGGCCGGGATCGCCTTTGCGATCAAGTATCAGGGCGGCGACCAGGTCTGTGTCTGCTTCTTCGGCGAGGCGGCGGTGAACATCGGGGCCTTCCACGAAGCACTGAACATGGCGTCGGTATGGAAGCTGCCGGTGATCTTCCTGTGTGAAAACAATCGCTACGGCATGGGCACCGCATTCGAGCGCGTGGCCGCGGTGACGGACGTGGTGGAGCATGCATGCAGTTACGACATGGCGGCGGAGATGGTGGACGGCATGAATGTGCTCACCGTATACGACGCGACCCGCCGGGCCGTCGAGCGGGCGCGGAAAGGCGGCCATCCGACGCTGCTCGAGGTCCGCACCTACCGCTACATGGGCCACTCGATGTCGGATCCCCTGCACGGCGTGTATCGCACCAAGGACGAGGTCGAAGAACAGAAGAAGAAAGACCCGATCACGCAGCTCGCGGAGAAACTGAAGGAAGAGAAGGTGATCGATCAGAGCGCACTCGACGCCATGGACGCCGAGGTCCGCGCCGAGGTGGACGAGGCCGTGAAGTTCGCCGACGAGAGTCCGGACCCCGATCCCGCCGAGCTCTACACCAACGTGCTGGCGGACTGATGCCGACCCTGACCTACCGCGATGCCTTGAACCAGGCGCTGCGCGAGGAGATGCAGCGCGACGCGTCCGTCTTCCTGATGGGCGAGGAGGTGGGCGTCTACCAGGGCGCCTACAAGGTGAGCCGCGGGTTGCTGGAGGAATTCGGCGCCCAGCGGGTGGTGGACACGCCGATTGCCGAGCTGGGATTCGCGGGGATCGGGGTCGGGGCGGCGATGGCGGGCCTCCGCCCGGTCATCGAGTTCATGACGTGGAATTTCGCGTTGCTCGCGCTCGACCAGATCGTCAACTCGGCGGCGAAGATGCTTTACATGACGGGCGGTCAGCTGCGCATGCCGATCGTTTTCCGCGGCCCCAACGGCGCGGCGCTGCAGCTCTCGTCGCAGCATTCCCAGGCATGGGACAGCTGGCTCGCGCACATCCCCGGGCTCAAAGTCGTCGCCCCCGCTACGCCCGCCGACGCCAAGGGGCTCCTCAAGTCCGCCATCCGCGACAACAACCCCGTGATCGTGCTCGAGGGGGAGATGCTCTACAACCTGAAGGGCGATGTGCCCGAAGGTGAGCATCTCGTCCCGATCGGGCAAGCGGACGTGAAGCGGGAGGGGACGGACGTGACGTTGATTTGCCACTCGAAAACGGTTTCGGTCGCCCTCAAGGCCGCCGACCAGCTCGCCGAGCAGAACATCTCCGCCGAGGTGGTGGACCTGCGCTCGCTCCGGCCGCTGGACGAGGCGGCGATTCTCGCGTCGGTCGCCAAGACGAACCGCGCCGTCGTGGTCGAAGAGGGGTGGCCGCACGCCGGTATCGGCGCGCAAGTCGTCGACATCATTCAGCGGGACGCGTTCGACCAGCTCGACGCGCCTGTGCAGCGCGTCACGCAGGCCGACGTCCCGATGCCCTACAACAAGCATCTCGAGCGCGCCGCCAAGGCGTCGCCCGAGAAGGTCGCCGCGGCCGCGCGGCGCGTCCTCTACCTCGAGTAGCCCCCCCATGGCCACCAAAGTGCATATGGAGGCGCTATCGCCCACGATGGAGGAAGGGCGCCTCGTCAAATGGACGAAGCGCGAGGGCGAGGCCGTGAAAACCGGCGACACAATCGCCGAGGTGGAGACCGACAAGGCCGTGATGGAGCTCGTCGCGCGCGCCGACGGACAGCTGATCAAGGTCATGGTACCTGAGGGGACCACGGTGCCGGTGGGGAACGTCGTCGCGTACATCGGGGCGTCTGGAGAGAAGGTGCCCGAGGCAGGTACGGCCGCGCCAGCGACACCCAAGCCGTCAGCTGTCAGCCCTCAGCCGTCACCCTGTACCCGCGCCGACGGACGCGGTTCGAGTCAAAGCGTCGCCCCTGGCGAAACGCATCGCGAAGGAAACCGGCGTCGATCTGGCGGGCCTCCAGGGATCGGGCCCCGGGGGACGGGTCATTAAGCGCGACCTCGAAGGCGTACCGCCCGCGGGCGTACGCGTCCCCCTTCCCTCTTCCCCCGTCCCCGTGGTGCGGAGCGGCGCTCCTTACGAGGACGTCCCCCTCACCCAGATCCGCAAGACGATCGCGAAGCGCCTGGCAACCTCGCTCGGCCCTATCCCCCACTTCTTTCTCACGACCGAAGTGGACATGGAGCGCGCGTCGGAAGCGCGCGACGCGTTGAACCGGCAGCTCGGCGATCAGGGGAAGGTCTCGTTCAACGACATCGTCATCAAGGCCGTCGCCACCGCGTTGACCAAGCACCGCGCGTGCAACGCCTGGTTCCAGGAAGACCACATCCGGTATTGGAACGAGGTCCACATTGGAATGGCGGTGGCGGTGGCGGACGGGTTGATCACGCCGGTGATTCGCGATGCCGACCGCAAGACCCTGGCGCAGATCGGCGCCGAAGCGCGCGAGCTTGCCGAAAGGGCCCGCAACCGTCGGCTCAAGCCCGAGGACTACACCGGCGCGTCGTTCAGCGTCTCGAACCTCGGCATGTTCGACATCGATCAGTTCACGGCCGTGATTAACCCACCCGAGTCGGGCATCGTGGCGATAGGAAGCATCGCGGCGAAGGCCGTCCCCGAGGGAGATCGCGTCGTGGTCCGACGTCGCATGCGCGTGACGATGAGCTGCGACCATCGCGTCATCGACGGCGCGACGGGGGCGCAGTTCCTGAGGACTCTCAAGCAGATGCTCGAAAACCCGCTGGCGATGCTGTTGTAATACGTGGAGGCCCGTAGGGGCACGGCAATGCCGTGCCCCTACACCGCCCCTACACAATCAACCCGGGACTACGTGTGGCAAACCAATTCGATGTCGTCATTCTCGGCGGCGGACCGGCCGGCTACGTCGGGGCGATCCGCGCCTCGCAGCTCGGGATGAGCGTCGCCCTCATCGAGCGGGACAAGCTCGGCGGCGTGTGCGTGAACATCGGCTGCATCCCCACCAAAGCCCTGCTCCACTCGGCGTACATCGCGAACCTCCTGAAGGAATCGAAGGATTTCGGTGTCGAGGCCGGGAGCGTAAAGACCGACTATGGCGTGGCCATGAAGCGCTCGCGCCGCGTGAGCGATCAGAACTCGAAGGGCGTCGAGTTCTTGATGAAGAAGAACAAGGTCACCGTGGTGAAGGGCAGCGGCGTGCTCCAGCCCGGCAAGAAGGTCAAGGTCGGTGGTGACGTCTACGAGGCGAGGAAAGCCGTCGTCATCGCCACCGGCTCGCGCGTGAAGGGCATCCCTCAGATCGGCCTCGAGATCAACAAGACGACCGTCATTTCGTCGGACGAGGCGCTGCTGATAGAGAAGGTGCCCGCGGCCATGGCGATCGTGGGGGCCGGGGCGGTCGGGATGGAGTTCGCGGACATCTTCAACGCGTTCGGGGTCAAGATCACGCTGATCGAGGCTCTGCCCCGCATTCTGCCGCTCGAGGACGCCGAGGCCTCCGACGCCCTGTCCAAGAGTTATCGGAAGCGCGGCATCGAGGTGATCACCGGCGCGAAGGTGACCAAGGCGACGGTCGCGAAGGACAAGGTGACGCTCGACGTCGAAGCGGGCGGCGAGAAGAAGTCGGTGGCCGCCGACGCCGTGCTGATGGCGGCCGGCCGCGCGGTCAACACCGAGAACGTCGGACTCGCCGAGTGCGGTATCCAGATCACCGATCGCGGCTTCATCAAGGTGGACAAGAACCTTCAGACGACCACGCCCGGCTATTACGCGATCGGCGACGTCGCCGGGCCGCCGATGCTGGCGCACAAGGGCCAACGCGAGGGCGTCTTCGTCGCCGAGCTGCTCGCCGGCCAGAAGCCGCACGCCATCAAGTACGACAACGTTCCCAGCGTCACGTATTGCCACCCCGAGGTGGCGAGCATCGGTCTTTCAGAAGATCAATGCAAAGAACGGAAGCTCGACTACGTCGCCGGGCGGTTCCCGTTCTCGGCGAGTGGGCGCGCCCGCGGGACGGGCGAGACCGAGGGATTCGTGAAGATCCTGCGCGACAAGAAGTACGGCGAGATCCTGGGCGCGCACATCGTCGGCGGACACGCCTCCGAGATCATCCACGAGTTGGCCGTGGCGCGTGAGAACGAATACACGGTCGAGGAAGTCGAGCTGGCGATCCACGCGCACCCGACGATGTCGGAGGCGGTGGCCCAGGCGGCGCTCGATTCGCTCGGCCGGGTAGTCGACATGTGAACGACCCGGTCAAAGATCCGCTCGCGATCGGGCTCGGGGCGCTGGCGACCGGCGTCGGGCTGGGCGGCGCCACCGTCACCCTGGCGCAGGGTGTCGTCGCGGTGTTGCGTGATCGGGTCGACCCGGTGTATTGGCGTTTCGTCGGCGACGACCCCCTGTGGGCCGGCGTGGGCGCCGGTCTGGCGCTGGGGGCGTTTTTCGGTTGGGTGCGCAGCCCCGCGATCGACAACATTTGGCAGCGCGGTGTGATCGCCGTACTAGCCGCCATCGGCGCCCTCTTGGTCGGATTCCTCGCGGCATTGGCGCACGGGTTGGGTGGCGTCATTGGTCTCGTCGTGTGGGGAGCCGCGAGCCTCGCGCTTGGGATTGTGGGGAGCCAATGGGCGATCAAAGGGAGCCGCGTGTGACCGACCGGGTGCTGGAGGTCGTCCAGGCGGGCCTCGTCCCCTACCCCGAGGCGCTCGAGTGGCAGCGCAGCCTGGCGCTGGCCCGTATTGAACGGCGGATCCCGCACGACATGCTGCTGCTACTCGAGCATCCACCCGTGGTCACGCTCGGCCGCAACTCCCAAGCGACCCATCTGCTGCGACCCGCCGGAGTGGACGTGTTCGAGGTCGAGCGCGGCGGCGACGTGACGTTTCACGGCCCCGGTCAGCTGGTCGGCTACCCGATTATCGACCTCACCGGCTACAAACAGGATTTGCACTGGTACCTGCGCACACTCGAGCAGGCGCTGATCGGCGCGCTCGCTATTCTCGGCATCCCCGCCGAGCGGAATCCGGGCTACACAGGCGTGTGGACTCAGGGACGGAAGATCGCGAGCATCGGCATCCACGTGAAGCAATGGGTCACGTGGCACGGGTTCGCCCTGAACGTGGCCACCGATCTCGCAGAGTTCCAACGGATCGTCCCCTGCGGCATCCCGGGAGTCGAGATGACGTCGGTGGAGCGGGAGCTGGGGGCGAGTGAGGGATTNCCGCCGTAGTCCGGGGGTTCGAGGGGACGTTCGAGGCGACTACAGAGATGGTGGAAGTGCCGGTTTTATCCGTGCCCTGAAGGGCCGGCTCGGCTACGACACACGTCCTTAAGAACGTGTGATTTGGCCGAGCCGGGGCTTCAGCCCACGGATTCACGAAAGGAAAGAACGTTGTCCTCCCCCGAGTCCCGCGTCCCGCCTGGCCAGATCCTCACTACCAAGTGGCCCGTCCTGCACTACGGCAACGTGCCTCGCGTCGACACGACCAAGTGGAGCTTCATGGTGTCGGGCCTGGTGGACCGCCCGTTCTCGATCACCTACGACCAGCTGCTGGCGCTGCCACGGAAGACCGTCGCCTGCGATATGCACTGCGTCACGACCTGGAGCCGGCTCGACAACAGCTTCGAGGGCGTGCCGGTGCAATCGCTGCTCGAGCGCGCGGGGCTCAAGGCCGCCGCCAGATTCTGTCTCGTCGTCGCCGAGCAGGGGTTCACGACCAATCTGCCCCTCGCCGACCTCGATCGACCCGATAATCTGATCGCGCTCAAATGGGGGGGCGAGTGGCTGACGCCGGAACATGGCTGGCCGGCGCGCCTGTTGGTGCCACATCTGTATTTGTGGAAGAGCGCCAAGGGGGGGCGCGGCTTCGAGCTGCTCGACGAAGACATCCCCGGCTTCTGGGAGCAGAACGGCTATCACATGCGGGGCGATCCGTGGACGGAAGAGCGGTACGGTGGACGGGGACTCACGCAGCACGAGATCAACAAGTTTCGCAACGCCAGCAAGAAGCTGGGGTCGTAAGCCCAGAAGCCCTAGCCGATTCTTAGGCGCCTCAGGGTTGGTTTGAGCTGGCCCCAGGCCGAGACATCTGGATCGATGATCAATAGACGCGCCGTCGCGCCCGAAACCGTTCCACTGAATGTGATAGACTGCTGGCCGAGACGGGGGCTCGTGAATTCGATGGTGTTTCCACTGAGTGCGAAGCTGCCAGGGTACGTCCGACCCGCATCTTGGACCGGGCCGCCGGCACGCGAGCAGTCGATTTGCTGGTAGAGGTCGAGGGCGAAGGACTTGTCTTCATTCAGGACGAGCACACCGCCAGTCAAGAATACGTCGCAGGTGAGCGTGGCTGACAGGAGCCGTGGGAGGCCTCGCCCGTCTTCGTCGAGCAGCGTGTAGTGTCCGGCGACTTCAGCAGGCGTAAGCGGATCGTCACATGCAGCAGCGAGCGGGCCAACGAGTAAAACACCTAACGCGAGGGCTGCGCGCATATCACACCTCCCGTACTTTTTATATCAGTGGCGCCGTTCGCCTGCAACTGTTGCGGTGACGCAGCATCTCACTTCCCTCCTAGCAGCTCGTAGAACCGCCGGAACACCGCGATCCCATCCCACAGCTGCTTCAGGTCGAGCTTCTCATCGGGCGCATGCAGCCGGTCGTCGGGTAAGCCGATCCCCGTCAGGATCACCGGCGCGCCGCCGGCCGCGAGGGCCGGCACGACGGGAATCGAGCCCCCCGCCCGCGCCGGCACGGTGCCCCGCCCCGTCACCTCGCGGAACGCCTGGTCGAGCAGCTTGAAGGAAGGGTGGTCGAGTTTGATCTGCGCCGGGTCGGCACCATGCAAGAACTTCACGCTGGCCGTGATGTGCTTTGGTGCGAAGCGCTTCACTGCGGCCGCCACCTGTCGCTGCACCAACGCGAGCTTCTGATTGGGCACCAGCCGGAGACTGATTTTGGCGGTCGCCTCAGCGGGGATGACCGTCTTGGCCCCCTGCCCGGTGAATCCCCCCAGGATGCCATGGATCTCGAACGTCGGCAACGCCCAGAGCCGCTCGAGCACCGAGTACTGCTTGAGTCCCGTCAGTCCCTTGGCCCGGACCCGCTTCGCCAGGAAGTCCTTCTCTTTGAACGGCAGCTTCTTCCACGCGGCCAGCTCGACCCTGGTAGGCCGTTTCACCGGGCCGTAGAAGCCGGGGACGTTGACTCGGCCATCCGCACCCTTGAGGCGTCCCAGCAAGCGTGCCAGCTCCTCGTGGGCGTTGGGAGCCGCACCGCCGTACTCCCCCGAATGGAGGTCGCTCTTGGCGGTGCGGACGGTGATCTCGGCGTAGCACAAGCCGCGCAGCGTGGTGTACACGGCGGGCCAGCCCGGCGCAACGTACGACATGTCGGCGACGAGCGCGACGTCGACCTTGGTGCGCTGCGGCTCGCGCGTCAGGAGATCGAACAGGACTTTGGACCCGAATTCTTCCTCGCCCTCGATGAGAAAACGGAAATTCACCGGTGGCCGGCCGTTGGCATCGATCGCCTTGAGGAGGCAGAAGACCTGGCCCTTGTCGTCCGCGGCGCCGCGCGCGTACAGCCGGCCGTCGCGGACGGCGGGCGCGAACGGGGGGGTCGTCCACTCATCGAGGGGATCGGGCGGTTGCACGTCGTAATGACCGTAGAGCAGTAACGTCGGCGCGCCGGGCACATACGGTCCGGCGCCCCACACGACCGGATGTTTCTCGCTGCCGAGGAATTGGACATCGGAGCAGCCGAGGCGTCGCAGCTCCGCGGCCACCCACTCCGCCGCCGCGCGACAGTCGTCATCGTGGGCCGGCAGCGTGGAAACAGACGGAATGCGCAGGAACTCGCTCAGCTCGCGCAGCAAACGATCTCGATCCATGGGGGCACAATGTAGAGACGGCGAGCGCGCCTAGCCAGCGAGTGGGCCAGGGGTAGATTGAGGCCCATGCGGACCACCGCGTCCTACGATCTGTTCCCCGACGCGCCGAGCGAGCGGGCGATGGCGCGGGCGCGGTGGCTGGCGCGGGAAGGTCGCACCGCCGACGCCGAGTCCGCCTACCTGAGTCTGTTGTCGTCGCATCCCGATCTGAAAGTGTGCTGGGCCGAATACTTCGAGCTGCTGCGCGCCAGCGGGCGCAGCGCGGCGGCTCTGGAGCTGGCGGAACGCGCGCGCGCGCAGTTCGGCGAAAGCGGCTTCGCGCTCACCCTGCAGGGCGCAGCCCTGGTGGAGCTGGGCCGATACCCGGACGCTCTCGCCTCCCTCGAGCGGGCGGTGGAGGCCGATCCGGACCTGGCACTGGTCTGGCACGAGCTGGGCTGGGCGGCCTACAAACTGGGCGACAAGAACCGGGCCCTGCTGGCGCTCGACCGTGCGTTCGCGCTCGAGCCCCATACCGAGACGCTCAAGCTGCGCGGCCGCATCCTGCGGGACGCGGGGCGGTATCAGGCGGCCGAGGTGGCGTTCGAGGGTGCGGCGCAAGCGGCCGAACACGCTGAGCAGCGGGCCGATGCAGAACGGGAGATCGCTGCCACCCGCCGCTACGCATTCTACGCACCACGCAAACCGGAGGACCTCGGGCCCGGCGAGCGGTGGTTTGCAGACACCGGATCGGTGGTCTTGGCACCGGACGCCGGTCCCGTCGCCCCGGGCGACGAGACGCTTGTCGCCACCTTCGCCGAGGTGGCGGAGGACTCGGGGTGGCGTTTCGGGCAGGTGATTGCGCTCGACCCCTCGCTTCCGATTTGGGCCGATCTTGCCGAGCGCCTGGGCGCGCCGCTCGCGGGTCCCGCGGCGTTCGATGCGGCCGCGTCCCCCCTCGTGGTGGGCGCCGACGCCCTCCCGTTCGACGACACCTGGACGAGGCTCGCGGCGGCCGTCTCAGCGGAAGGAGCAGGGCTCGTCTTCGTTCTTGAGCATCCCGCCGAGACGGCGCCCGGCGCGGTGGGGCCCGACGTGATCGGCGTCCTCACGGACGCCGGCCAACGCCGCATGCGCGCGCCCAACCCCGCGCACGCGCTCTCCGAAGCCCAGCACCCCGGGGCACGCCTGGCCGGTCGCCGGCTGCGCCCCGTCTGACCCACTCCCCGGAGACCGCCGTGACTGCTCCCGCGTCATCGCCGCGCGCCCCCATGTCCGGCAAGGCGATCGTCGCGACGCACTTCGAAAAGGCCGCCAACCTCATCAACCTCGAGGCCTACATGCGCCGCATTTTGCTGGCGCCGTTCCGCGAGGTGACGGTCGAGGTCCCGGTGCGGATGGACGATGGCCGGATCGAGGTGTTCACGGGGTATCGGATCCAGCACAACGGCGCGCGGGGCCCGTGCAAAGGAGGGATCCGCTACCATCCGGAGGCGGATCACGACGAGGTCCTGGGCCTCGCCACGATCATGACGTGGAAGACCGCGCTCATGGATATCCCGTTCGGTGGCGCGAAGGGCGGCGTCACCGTCGATCCGAAGAAGCTCTCGAAGCTCGAGCTGGAGCGTCTGACACGGCGCTTCACGCAGCGCATCGCGATCGTGCTGGGGCCCTACCGCGACATCCCCGCCCCCGATGTCAACACCAACGCCCAGGTCATGGCGTGGATCCTCGACGAGTACTCGAGCCGGCAAGGCTACACGCCGGCCGTGGTGACGGGGAAGCCGGTCTCCCTCGGCGGCTCCCTCGGCCGCGAGGAGGCGACGGGACGCGGGGTGATGTACGTGATGCAAGAGTACGCGCGGGATTTCGGGATCGCCCTTAAGGGGGGACGCGTCGTCATTCAGGGATTCGGGAACGTCGGCAGCCACCTGGCCCGGCTGCTCGACGCCGAAGCGGGCGCGAAAGTGATCGCGGTGAGCGACGTCGAAGGAGGGATCTACAACGACACTGGCCTCGACCTCCCCGGTCTGCTGGCGCACGTCGCGCAGAAGCGCCCCGTCTCGGAGTGGAAGGGCGGCAAGGCGATCACGAACGAGGCGCTGTGGACGATTCCGTGCGAGTGGCTGGTGCCGGCGGCGCTGGGCGGCGTCATCACCAAGGAGGCCAACGCC
>WNFL01037449.1_pt1 | contig 15211 bp, 12 predicted proteins | sample 5400361 | NCBI WGS metagenome assembly WNFL01 (sample SAMN13153351, study PRJNA577476) | soil metagenome | isolation source: 40 cm soil on Douglas fir-dominated hillslope | place: USA:California | collected 2013-09-17
CGCTTGCCGTCCGGCTGCACGATGTGCGCGTAGGCGTGGATGTTCTCGTTCCATTTGTCGCTCGCCTTGAGCACCTTGTCGGCGAAGTCGGTGGCCGTGGCCGACTACTTTGCCGGAAAGGATCGGCGAGCCGAGTTGGAGATGATCCGCGCCGCGCTGCCGACGTACGCCCGCGGCGACTATTCGATCTCGCCCGAGGAGGCGCAGCTGGCGGTCGAGATCAATCTCTCGGACGGTTTCGACGAAAGCGACGAGGGCCGCTGGCGCGCGACCGGCGAGGCGTCGCGGGTCCGGGCCGCCGATCTCTACACCAACCGGTACGTCCGCCGGGCGATGATCGCGATCGCAGTCTCCACGGCCCAGTCTACTTCGCCAGCTCGTCCACCGCCTTGAGCTGCGCCTTGGCGACCTCGGCCGTCAGCGGCAGGTACTTTCCGTCTCGCTGCACCTCCGACTGTCCTTCCTGGCTGACGACGAATCGGAGGAACTCGGCCACGCGCGGATCCATCGGCTTGCCCGGGGCGCGATCGGCATAGGCGTAGGGAACGGTCGTGCAGCGTCTCGAGCGAATACGGGACGTACGGCCCGCCCTCCTTGTCGGCGACGGCCAGGACCTTCAAGTCGCGCGCCGCTTCACCTCCCAGCTTGGTGGTGGGCGCCGCCACGTACGCGATGCCGTAACGATCCTTGGCCAGGTGATCGCCGAGGCTGCGTTCCAGCTTGCCGTCCGCGGAGACGTAGTTGGCGTAGATGCGGAGATGCTCGTTCCACTTGTCGCTGCCCTTGAGAATCATGTCGGATATTTCGGTTGCCTGGTGATAGCGCAGCGTCAGGCCATAGACGTTGATGGGCTTGTCCTTCCACTCGCCGGTGAGGCCGAGCTGTCCCCAGGTGCGGATGTTCTCCTCTTGCCCGCGGGACCACTGCGGCCGCCAGCTCGTCCCGTCCCACCCGCCCAGCCGCTCCGAGCCGAAGATGCCGTCGAGCTCCTTCATGGTGACGCGCGCGAGCGGGTTGTCCTTGTGCACGACGATGCCGTAGCCGGGCTGCCAGCCGGGGACGTCGTAAGAGCCGGTCGCCAACTCGACCTCGACGGGCGGACGGTCCTTGTACCGCTCGAACATCTCCTGCTCAGCGAATGTGATCTTGCGGCCGATACCGACGTCGCCGTCGCCGAAGGTGAGTGACGGCACCGCTCCCAGCGTGGTCTTCATCTGGTAATCGATGCGCGCGCCGGGATGGTGCTTGCGGAACGCCGCTTCCCAGTACGAGCCCAGCGGACCGTCGGTGATGTAGTTGCTCCCGCGGATGCGGAGGACGCCGCTCACTTTCTGCCGCGGCTGGTAGTGCGGCAGCGCGCCGAGATCGAACTTGTTGGTGTAGGACACCTTCTTGCCGCGCGCCGTCATCATCTTGGCGCGGGCCGCCTGCATGTCCAGGCCCTCGGTGGATTCCTTCGCGGCGATCACCGCCGAAGCTATCAGGGCAAAGGCCAGCGCTGTCTTGATCATGGGTTTACCCCGGTGAATTGGCCGAGCTTCTTCAGCTCCGCGCGCGCCGCCTCCGCGGTGAGCGGCAGGTACTTGCCGTCGCGCTGCACGAGGTCCTGTGCTTCCCTGCTCAGCACGAAGCGGATGAACTCGCGCGTCTTCGGGTCGATGCGCGTGCCCGGCTTGGCGCTGATCCAGAGCGATTGATCGCCCCAGAGCGGGTACGAACGGTCCTGCACGGTGTCGAGCCCGTATTCGACGTACGGGCCGGCGCTGGTCCTGGCCAGCACGAGCACCTTGATCTCCTTGGGCAGGCCTTGGTGGAAGCGCACGTACCCGATGGCGGCAGGATCCTTGCGCACCTGATCGACGATCTGGTCCGCCTCCAGATAGGTGGTGCCGTCCGGGCGGCGATAGTTGCCATAGGCGTGCAGATCGCCGTTCCATTTGTCGCTCGCCTGCAGCACCTTGTTGGAGAATTCGATGGCCGTCGCGTAGCGCAGGCTGTAGCCGTGGACGTTGATCCGCTTGTCGGCCCATTCGCCGGTCAGGCCGAGCTGACCCCACCTGCGGATGTCCTGGTCGGGGCCGCGGCTGAGCTCGGGGTGCCAGGTGGTTCCCACCCAGCCTCCGTCCCGCGCCGAGCCGAAGATGCCGTCGAGCTGCTGCAGCGTGACCTTCGCCAGCGGATTGTCCTTGTTGACGATGATCACCAGGTTGTTCTGCCAGCCCACGTAGTCGTACGAGCCGGTGAAGGCGGAAAACCCCACTGGCTCGTAGCCCTTCAGGCGAAGATGCCCGAGCGAGTCGTAGAAGCTCGGGTCGTGGTTGATGCCGACGTCCGCCAGCCCGAAGTACAGGCCGGGAACGGCGATGGCCGCCGAAGGCAGGAAGTACTCGATCTGGATGCCGGGCTGGACCTTCTCGAACGCTTCCTTCCACCAGCGCCCGAGCGGCGCGTCGCCGATGTAGTTATTGCCGTAGACGCGCAGCTTTCCGGCCGGTTTCTCCTCGGGCAGGTAATGCGGCAGGGCGCTCAGGTCGAACTTCTTCGTGTAGGACACGGCGTTGGCGCGCGCCGACATGCGCGCCTTGCGCTCCGCCGCGGATCCGGGGGGAAGCTTGCGCGATTCCTCGGTTGGCTGCGACTGGTGCTGCGCAGCGGCGTGTTCGGCCGCGAGGAGCGACGCGAACAGGAACGGGATCCAGCGGATCGGCTTCATGCTCGCCTCAATCCAATTTCTTCAGCTGCTCGCGGACGTAGGTTGCCGGGATGGCGAAGTACGGGCCGTTGCGCGCGATGATCTCCTGCCCTTCGCGGCTCAAGACGAAGCGGAGGAACTCGCGCACCTTGGGCTCCGGCGCGCGGCCCGGTGCCTTGTTGACGTAGATGTACGCGTCGCGCCCCAGCGGGTAGCTGCGGTTGGCGACGTTGTCGGAGGTGAGTGGAACGGCGGGGCCGTCCGGCGTGCGCGACACCGCGACGATCTTGAGGTCCGGATAGCCAGGGCACCTGGAGCCATCGGGGTTCACGCAGGTGCCGTTGACATGCATCAATGCGCCCCAGCCGATTCCGTACTTGTCCTTCTCCAACGCCTCGTACATGCGCTGGCTCGCGACGGCCCGGCCGTCCGCGTCGCCGGTGGCCTCCTTCATCTCCACGTATTCGCGGAAATTTGGATTCCATTTGACCGACCAGTGCATCACCGTCCGCTCGAAGCTGACGGCGAATCCCGGCGCCACGTAGCCGTAGGTCTGGATCTCCTTGCCGGCGTAGTCGCCCTTCAGCCCGAGTTGGCCCCAGGTGCGGATGTTGCTGTCGCGGCCGCGCGCATGCCTCGCCGTGAAGAGGAGGTTGTTCGCGGCGTTGGCGCCCACCTCCCAGCCGCCGGTGCGCTCGGAGCCGAAGATGCGATCGAGCTGATCGATGGACAGCCGGGCGAGGGGATTGGCCTTGTTCACGACGATCGCCCAGGCGAAAAGCGTGCCGCGCTTGTCGTAGCCGCCGGTGGCAATGGAGATCTCCGTCGGCACGTAGCCGAAGGCGTTGAAGAACGGCATCTGGTCGGTGATCTTGGCGTCGTCGCCCATCGGAGCGACGTCGGAAACGCCGGCGATCATCATCCCCAGGGCGCCTTCGCTGCTGGTCATGAAGTTGGTGGAGATCTTGGCGTCCGGCTGGAACTTCCGGAATCCTTCGGCCAACAAATCGACGACGCCTTTCAATTCGCTGCCGGCGATGCGCAGCCCGCCCACGACGTTGACCTCCTTCTTGTACGGCGGGATGGCGCTCAGATCGGGGGCCTGGGCGAAGGCGGCCGATCCGGCGAGCACGACGAAACAGGAAACGACCATCCTCGAGCGCATGCGCATGGAGTCCTCAGTCGAGCTTCTTCAGTTGTTCGAGCGCCAATGCGGCGGTCAGCGGCAAGTAGCCCCCGTCGCGGTGGACGATGTCCTGTCCTTCGCGGCTGAGGATGAAGCGGAGGAACTCGCGCAGCCTCGGCTCGAGCGGCCGGCCCGGGGCGCGATTGAGGAAGATGTGGATGCTCCGCACCAAGGGGTACGTCCGGTCCTGGAACGTCTCGCGCGCAGGAAGTACGTAGGCCCCGCCTTGGCGCGGCGCGAGCGCGATGGGCTTGATGCCGGCGATTCCTTTCGCCTGCGGCATTACCGTCCAAGCGATGCCGTAGCGGTCCCTGGCCAACTCGTCGCGCAGCATGTGCACGAGGCCCAGGCGCTGCTCGGCGCGGTCCTCGTCGGCGATCATCTTGCTGCCGGTCTCGACGAACTCGCGGAAGTTCGGATTCCACTTGTCGCCGTTGTTCAGCACCGCCGCCTGGAAGAAGCGGGCGGTGCCCGACGGCGCGTGGCCGTAGGTCTGGATGGGCTTGTCGGCCCACTCGCCGGTCAGGCCGAGCTGGCCCCAGGTGCGGATGTCGCCCTGCGCGCCGCGCCCATCGGAGGGCGTCCACTTGAAGCCGCGCATTCCCGCGGTGCGCTGGGCCCCGAAGATTCCGTCGAGCTGCGCGACGGTGAGCTTTCCGATGGGATTGTCGTTGTGGACGAAGACCACCAGCCCGTTGGAACGGCCCTCCCGGTCGAAGGAGCCGGTGCCCACGACGATGTCGGTGGGCGGGTACCCGTGCACCTCGTAGAACGAGAGGCTCTCGGTGAGCGTGGCCTCGCCGCCGTCGGGCGCCAGGTCGGCAACGCCGGTCACCAACGCGGGGATGGCGGCGTCGCTCGTCGGCAGGTGATCCTCGAACCGCACCGCGGGTTGCTGTTTGGCGAAGCCTTGCTCCCACAGCTTGACCAGGCCGCCGAGGCCGGATCCGAAAGTGCGGATGGTCCCACCGACCGTGCTCTGCGGCTGGTAGGCCGGAAGCGGCGGCGCGGTGGCGAGCAGCCCGCAGATCAGGGTGACGGCTTGCATGATCCCTTCAGGCCGGGGCGGAGGCAGGAGAGGGTTCCTGCTCGCCGCCCTCTTCGTGCGCGAGGCTCACCGTCACCAGTGTCGCAAGCAGCCCGCACAGCGCCGCGAACGATAGCCACACGCCCGGCATCGCCTTGTTGCCGGTGGCATGGATGAGCCAGGTGGCGATCATGGGCGTGAATCCGCCGAAGATGGCGGTGGCCAGACTGTAGGCCAGCGAGAAGCCGGAGGTGCGCACTTCGGCCGGCATGATCTCGATGAGGAACGGAATCATCGCGCCGTTCCAGCAACCGAAGAGGAACGAGAGCCACAGCTCGACCTCGAGCAGCCGGCCGAAGGAAGGCGCTCCCACCAGCCACGACATGGCAGGGTAGGCGGTCACCAGCGCCAGCATGGCGCAGGCCACCAGGATCGGCCGCCTGCCGACCCGGTCCGAGAGCGCGCCCGAGATGGGCAGCCAGAGCAGATTGGTGAGGCCGACGAAGAGGGTGACGACGTAGCTGTCGTTCGGCGTCATCTTGAGGACCTGCTGGCCGAAGGTCGGCGTGTACGCCGTGATCGTGTAGAACGACACGGTCGTCATGGTCACCAGCATCACACCCGTGAGCACGACCCGCCAGCTGGTCATCGTCGAGCGGAAGATTTCCATCGGGCTGGGATGGCGGTTGCGCTGCTTGCGCTCGAGGAAGTCGTCTGTCTCCACCAGCGAGCGGCGGATGAGCAACACAAAGGGGATGATGACGCAGCCGATCAGCAGCGGGATGCGCCAGCCCCAGGCAGTCATGTGCGGACCGGAGACGTACTTGTTGAGCAAGGCGCCCAGGCTTGCGGCGAAGACCACGGCCACCTGCTGGCTGCCCGACTGCCACGAAGTGTAGAAGCCCTTGCGGCCGGGAGTGGCGATCTCCGACAGGTAGACGGAGACGCCGCCCAGCTCGACGCCGGCGGAGAAGCCTTGCAGCAGGCGCCCGAGCAGGACCAGGAGCGGTGCGACGATTCCAAAGACGGCGTACCCGGGGACCACGGCGATGGAGAGCGTGCCAACGGCCATCAGCGCCAGCGTCAGGATGAGCCCCTTGCGGCGCCCATGATGGTCGATATAGGCGCCGAGGATGAGCGCGCCCAGGGGCCGCATGAGGAATCCGGCGCCGAAAGTGGCGAGGGCGGCCATCAGGGAGGCGAATTCGCTCTGGCTGGGAAAGAACTCCGCGGCGATGGCCTTGGCGTAATAGCCGTAGACCATGAAGTCGTACATCTCGAGGAAGTTGCCGCTGGCGACGCGGACGACCGAGCGGAACCTGGCCTTGCGTTCTCGTGACGTCAGCATGCCTTCCTCGTTCACCCCTCGCGCCCGTCGCACGCTAGAGGCCCAGGCTGAACGGATGCTGACGCGATTCTGAAATCCCGTTCATCTTCCACGAGCAGGCCGAAGCGCCCCGGCGAGCGAAGCTGCTCAGACCCGACCAGGCGAGGAAGATCAGCGCCAGCACCGCACGCATCGAGTCTGCGCGCACAGGCGTGACCGGACCGTCGCGTTCATTCGTGGGGAGCGAAGGTGAGAACGGTGAACGTGTCCGGGTAGTACCGGTTCGGATAGAAGGGCGCGACCGCGCGGTTGATCTTCCTCTCGGGATCGGCCGTGCCTTCGGCGGTCACCAGGTAGACCTTCTTCGTCTTCGAATCGAGCGCCATCGTGCGGGCGTAAGGCCGCGTGGTCGTGGCCTCGGACAGCCGGTAGGTATCGGCGTCGAGCTGATCGTAGATGACCAGGTTCGCGTCCACGCCGTTCGAGGTGTAGACCTTGTGCGCGGCAGCGTCGTAGACGACGCCGTCGTTGCCCCGCCCGATCTCGTGCGTGGAGATCACTCTCCCCGACCGGGCGTCCATCACCGCCAGAACCGGCTTGGCGCCCCGGCAGCCGACGAAAATGCGCTGGTCGGCGCGGTCGTACGCCAGGCCGGTCGGCTGCTCGCACCCGTCGGTCTTCCACTCCGCGTCGAGCCGGTGGGCGGCCATGTCGATCTTCGCCACCGAGTTGCGGTCGCGCAGCGCCATGAAGAGGTGGCCCTCGCCGTCGGGAGCCGCTCCGTCCAGCTTCTTGCTTTCCATGGGCAGCACGCCGAGCGGTTTGCCGGTCTTCGCGTCGAGGAACGCGACTTTCTGGCTGTCGCCCATGGTGAAGGCGATCTGCTTGGTCACCGGATCGTAGATGCCCGAATCCGCGTCCTCCCCGAGCTTGATGCGCTCGATGGTCTCCAGCGTGGACAGTCGGAAGGCGGTGGTCGAGCCGTCGCCGTTGGTGCTGTAGCCGCGGTCGAATTCCGGTACCAGCGCGACCGCGTTGGCGTCGTCCGATCTGGCGATGTTGCGGACCACCCGTCTGGCTTTCACGTCGTAGACGGCCACGCCGTCGGCACGGCGACCGATGAACAGATAGCCGCGGCTCTCGTCGAGCGTCACGTAATCCCATTCGGGCGAGCGCGCCGCCCTGAGGACCACCGCGGACTCCAGCCGGTAGAACTGCTCCGCCGGCGCGACGTCGAAGCGCAGGATGGCCGCTCCGGTCTTGGCCTCGCCGGGCGAGACGGCGACGAAGAGGCGTTTCATCTCCGGCACCAGGATTCCGGTCTTCGCGCCCGGCGCGGTGCGTACCCGCGTGAGCTCCCGGTAGCGATCCGCTTCTTCCTGCTGGAACACGCCGATGTACCCTTCGCCGCCCAGGGCGTACACGCGCCGGTTCCCGGCATCCCAGATGACCTGGTCGCAGCGCTCGGGCGCCTTGAAGCTGGCCACCGTCGCGCCGCTGTCGGCGTCGAGGACGATCAGCTTCCCCGGCTTGCGGGTGATCACGAACAGGCGGCGGTGCTCCTCGTCGAATGCGAGGGGCGCGTTCTGTTCCGCTTCCTTGATCGGCCAGGTGGCGATGATCTTGAGCTCGTGCTTGTCCACCACCACCATCTCGTTCCTGCCGGTGACGTTGACGTAGAGTCGGTTACCCTTCCGCTCTACCGCCATGGCCTCGACCTTGTCGGTGTCGAATTGGAGGTCGCCCAGGCGCTCCAACGTCAGCGGATCGACGGCCGAGAGATACGTCCGTTGCATCTTCGCGTCGCGGCCGCCGTTGACGATGTAGAGCCGGCCCGTGGACGAGTCGTACGCCATTGCATCGGCGGCGGGAGCGGCCAACTGGAGCGTGCGCCTTGCCGTGCCCTCGATGATCCGCGTGGCCATCGCCTTGCCGCCGCTGTCGGTGACGATGAGTCGCTTCTTCTGCGGCACGTAGAAGATGCCGTGCGGCGTATCCACCAGGCCGCGGAAGGTCTTGCGCAGCGCGCCGGTCTTCAGGTCGAAGAGGTCGAGCGTGCCGTGGTCCTCGGCGGCGAGCCAGAGGCGGCCGCTTGGCAGATCGTATTCGAAATGATCGAAGTCGCCGGTGTAGCCGGGCAGCTCGGTGCGACCCGCGAGGCGCAAGGCCTCCGTCGCTGCCCGGGCGGGAATCGCGGCGCAACAGAGGGACGCGAACGAGATCGCAACGGTGGCCTTCATCTTCATGCCTCTTTTTCAGGGATCCAGCTCGACCAGCCTCTCGAGCGCGGGGATGCGCCCTCGAAGCTCGTCGCGAATCTGCTCCGCCTTGGAAAGGAAGACCTTCTGGTCGTCGCCCTCGCGCACCGGCCAGCCGACGGTGAGCGCGCCCGCGGCGCCGCCCTTCTCGTCGAGCAGCGGAAGCTCCACCTCGTACCGCTTGCCGCCGGACCGCGCGCCGGCGCGCGGGCGATCGGGGGTGAGCTCCTCGGCCTTCATCCCGACGCGGCCGAAGCTCGAGGCGACGATGACGTAGTCGCGCCCCTTGGGCGGCCGGGCGCTCACCGCGAGCAGATCGATCTCGGCATGTCGGGCGAGCGTCGCCTCGACGAGCTTCTGCGCGTAAGTCCTGGTCGTGGCGAGCGGGTCGAAAGGATACGGCTCCACCAGCGAGCCCGCGTCGAGGATGCGGCGCGCCAGCCAGTCGCGGATGGACACGGCCCTCTTCTCCAGAGCGGCCTTGCTCACGCCATCCCGGTAAGGAAAGACGATACCGAGCGCGCCGATGGTATTGCCGGCGAGGTCGCGCATCGGCATCTCCACCTCGAAGCGAGCGCCGCCGTGCGCCACTTCCAGGTTGGTCTTGCCGGTGGTGACGACGCGCATGTCGTCGTCGTCAGCCACCTTTCCAATCCTGCCGATGTTGGACGCGATGATCGGATAGTTCGCCGTACCCGGCGGCGAGACGTGCATGACCACGACCAGCAGGCCGCGCTCCTTCGCCATCACTTGATCGACCAGCTCCTGCCCGTATCCCTTCAGCGGCAGCTGCTGGGCCCGCGCCGGCGCGGCAACGGCGAGCGCGGCGAGGACGATGAGCGCGGTCCGCATGCGTCACTCCAGCTTCGCCCGCTCTTCGCGGACCATCTCGGGTGTGAGGGGGATGTAGACGCCTTCCCGAGCGACCACGTCCTGCCCCTCGCGGCTGAGCACGAGCTCGAGGAACTCCTTCACCTTCGGCTCGAGCGCCTTGCCGGGCGGGCGGTTGACGAAGATGTAGACGAAACGGCTGAGGGGGTACGCGTGGGAGTAGACGTTCTCGACGGTGGGAGCGAGGAACGGCGCGCCCTCCTTGTCCGCGACGGGAACCACCTTGACGTTGCTCGTGACGTTGGAGAGCAGCGCATAGGTGAGCCCGCCTGGGCTGTGCGCCATGTCCTCGGCGGCGACGGTGAAGGCGTGGGTGAAACCCTTTCCCTTGACGAACTGGATTCCCTCCCTGTACTCGCCGCCGAGCAGCAGCCGCTGCTTGAGAAACTGCTCGATGCCGTTGAACGGCTTGAGCCCGTAGAGGTGGATGGGCCGTGCCGCCCACTCGCCTTTCAGGCCGAGGTCGCCCCAGGTCCGGATGTCGGCGTGGCCGCGAAGCCGCGTCTTCGAATAGATGGCATCGAGCTGGGCCATGGTCAGGCCCTGGATGGGATTGTCCTTGTCCACGAAGACGACCGAAGTGGCCGTCTTCCCCAACGAGCCCACGCTGCCCGTCGCCACCCTGATGGCGAACGGTTTGTAGCCGAACTTGTCCACGAACGCCTTCTCCTCGGGGGGCAGGAGCTCGCGTCCCACCGGCGCCAGGTGGGCGCGTCCTTCCGTCAGCGCCGGGCCGCCGGTGCCGGAGGCGCGCGCCTCCATGGTGACGCTGAGACGAGGATAGGCCTTGCGGAAGAGCCGCACCCAACCGAGCGTGATCTCGTCCATCACGTCGGCGCCGACCAGGTTCAGCTCCTCCTCGGGCGCGACGGCGAGCTCGCCCGGCTTCCAGGAGGGAATGGCCGGATCGACCGCGAGCCGGTGCTCCGGCGCGGCATACTTGAGGGCGAAGGCGGGCGCCGCGGCGAGGGCGGCGAGAATCGCTGCGATGCGAAGGGGGCGCATGGTCATCTCGCGGGCTTGAAGAGGTCGGCGTACGAAGGGATTCGCTGCTTCAGCTCGTCGCGCAGGGAGCTGGCGGCGACGAAGAACTCGGTCTCGGTCTGTGCCAGGGGCGAGGGAGCCTTGTAGGCAAGCACCAGCAGGCCCACGTTCTCGCCGGCCGCGTCGCGGAGGGGCACCATCATCACGAACTTCTTCACCGCGTCGTTCGCTCTGTGCCAGCGCGGGTCGACGATGGTGATGCCCTTGGTGATGACGTCGATGTCGTCGGGATCGTCGGGGTTGCCGATGCGATCGGGGAACGACCCGGCGAACATGGTGTAGACCTTGTCGAGCCCGGGCGGGACGCCGTGGAAGGTCACGCTGATCAGCTCGGGATGCTTCGACATGACCTCGTCGGCCAGCGCCTGCGCGCGGATCTTCTCCGCCGGCGGGGTCCAGTTCTTTTTCTTGGGGCCCTCCGCCGCCCAGAGGGCCGACGCGTAGGCCACGCAAAGTGCGGTGGCGAGGAGGGAACGGATCGGCTTCATCGGGATCTCCAGGGAGAGTCGGTTCGGCGACGCGAGCGAGATTGACGCGGTGGACTAAAGGCAACCTGACGAGATTCTGAAATCCTTTTCAGGTCACGAACCGGCGCTGCGCGGCGCGTCGAGGCGCGCCGCGGCGCGGCAAACAGGCGCCCTTCGTGTGCTCGGACGAAGGTCGGGGAATCTCGACTAAGGGCCGCCCTCTATCATACAAACATGTAGCCCGCAGACGTCGCCTCCCGCCCCGGGGGATGAACCGTGAAAGTCTTGATCGTCGAAGATCAATTTCGCCTGGGCGAGTTCTTGCAGGCTGCATTGAGGGAATGCCATTACACGGCGCGCTGGGTACGAACCTGTGCCGAGGCTTGCGACGCGCTGGCCGATACGCCCTTCGACCTGGTGATTCTCGACCTCGGGCTACCCGATGGCGACGGGATCGAGCTGCTCAAGCAATGGCGCAAGAGCGGCTTCAACGAGCCGGTGCTGATTCTCAGCGCGCGCGATTCGGTCGAGGACCGGGTCAAGGGGCTCGACCACGGCGCCGACGACTACATGCCCAAGCCGTTCAGCCGCGAGGAGCTGCTGGCGCGCATCCGATCGCTGGTCCGGCGGCAGTCCCCCGTCAAGCAGACCGTGCTCGAGCACGCCGGCATCCGCGTCGATCTGCTCGGGCATACCGTGCGGGTGAACGGCCAGGCGGTCGATCTCACCAGCCGCGAATATGCGCTCCTGGAGATCTTCATGCAGAACCACGGGCGCATCCTTCCGCGCACGCTGATCACCGACAAGATCTGGGAGTCGAGCTACGACGTCGACACCAACCTGCTCGACGTCTACATGAGCCGGCTGCGCGCCAAGCTGGAGACGACCTCCGGCAAGCCTCTGTTCAAGACGGTGCGCGGGGTCGGATATCAGCTGCTATGAAGTCGATCGGGACGCGGATCGCGGCCTGGTACGCGACCGCCGCCACCGCCACTCTCGCCTGTCTCTTCGTCGTGGGCTACCTGCTGCTCGAGAAACAGCTCGTGCACGGCCTCGATCTGTTGATCGATGCGGAGTTCCGCGCAATCGAGACGCGGCTGGGGCCGGATTACCGCACCCTCAGCCCGCAGTCGATCGAGACGCGCATCCGCGAGATCACCGACTACGCCTCGACGCTCTTCTACATCGACATGCACGTCCGCGGAGAAGGGGTGATCTTCCGCTCCACCAATCTCGTCGGTCACGACATTCCCGACGTGCCCGGCGAGCGCAGCTACACCGTCGAAATCGCCGACATCGGCGAGGTGCGCGCCAAGGAATTCCTCAAGATGCCCTTCGAGGTCACCGTCGCCACGCCGCTGCGGCCGGTGCGCGACGTGATGGACAGCTACATCAAGGTCTGCGTGCTCCTGCTTGCGGCGATGGTGATCGCCAGCCTCCTCATCGGGCGCGGGCTGGCCCGCTTCGTCCTCTGGCCGGTGCGCTTGATCCGCGACACGGCCAAACGGATCGGCCACGACAACCTGAGCGAGCGGATCCGGGTCCCCGACGTGCACGACGAGATCGCCGACCTGGCGCGCCTGCTCAACGAGATGTTCGACCGCCTCGAGCTCTCGTTCCACCAGGTGCGCCGCTTTACCGCCGACGCCTCGCACGAGCTGAAGATCCCGCTCTCGCTGATCAGCCTGCACGCGGAGAAGATGCTGGTGGACGGCAGCCTCCCGCCCGCGCAGCGGGAAGAGGTGCAGGTGCAGCTGGAGGAGATCGCGCGCCTCAACCAGATGATCGACGAGCTGCTCTTCCTCTCCCGCGCCGACGCGCGGGCGCTCAAGCTCGACCTCCGGCCGCAGAGTCCCGCACCCTTGGTGCAGGCCTTCGCCCAGGACGCCTCGGTGCTCGCCGAACACCACGGCCGGCGCTTCAGCTTCGAGCACCAGGGCGAAGGGAACGTGGCCGTCGACTCGAAGTGGATGCGTCAGGTGCTGCTCAACTTGTTGACGAATGCCATCCACGTCTCGCCCGCCGACGGACTGATCTCGGTCCACTCGGAGCTCAGCGCGCAGCGCTGGCGCGTGAGCGTGGAGGACCAGGGGCCAGGCCTGACTGCCGAGCAGCGGGAACGGATGTTCGAGCGCTTCGTCCGCCTGGCCACGCCGGGGAAGGATTATCCCGGCAGCGGCCTGGGCCTCGCCATCTGCCGCAGCATCGTCAACCTGCACGGCGGAAGCATCTCGGCCGCGCCCGGCGACGGAGGGCGCGGGCTGCGGGTGACGACGGAGATTCCCGCTCCGCCGGCAGCGGCCTGACGCGCTGTGTCCTGAAAAGGAATTCAGGGATGCGTCAGGATCGGTTCAGACACGGATGGCATTCTCGCTGCACACATTCGCAGGAGCACCTCCCATGCCCCGTGGGCCCTGGATGAGGTCGGTGATTTCCGCCGCCGGACTTGCCGCCCTCTGTTTCACGCGGTCTGCAGTCGCCCGCGAAGGCGATCCCGAGTCCGGCAGCAGCCCGCGGGCGGCGAGGAGCTACGGACAATACCTGGTCGAGCGGACCCTGAGGAACCACCCGGAGCTGATCGGCCTCGACCTTCACGCCACGCCGCCCAACGGGCCGCACTGCCTGGTCGTCGCCTCCACCAACCGCGACCACGTGGGCCGGCAGAGCGATCTGTGCGCGCTGGGAGCGGTCAAGACCACCAAGCCAGCGGTCGCCGACGACTCCCAGGCGGGGCAGCGCATCGAAGTGGAGGCACCTCTGCAGGACAAGTCGGGGACCACCTTCGGCGCCATGCAGGCCGTCTACGCCTACGCCAACGGCGAAGACGAAGCGCGCTTCCTCAGCCAGGCGGAAGCGCTGCGCGGCGAGATGCAGCGCCAGATCCCCACGGCGGCGAAGCTGGTCCAACCGGTGAGGCCGACCGACGGCCGCGACCTCGGGGGCACCCAGTCGCTCCCTACCACCAAGGAGATCGTCTCCGGCCGGACGCTGGCGGAGAACGAGCAGGAGGGCTACGCCGAGGCCGTGAAGCACGTGGCGGGCGTCGCGCCGGCCAACTCCAAAGGCAGCGCCAACGACTCGATCTACATCCGGGGCATCAAGCTCAACCTGTTCTCCAACTACCGCCTCAACGGGGGCCTGCCCGTCGCCGGCGTCATCACCATGCCCAACGAGGACAAGGCGCGCCTCGAGACGCTCAAGGGCGCCAACGCGCTCCAGTTCGGCGTGGCCAGCCCGGCCGGCATCATCAACATGGTCACCAAGCGCGCCGGTGAGAATGACGTGACCAGCGTGAGCGCGGCCGGCAGCACCTTCGGTCAGGTCGGCGGCACGTTCGACGTTGGCCGCCGCTTGGGCGAGGAAGGGCAGTTTGGGGTGCGCGTGAACGGCTCCGCGACGCAGCTCGAGAACGGCGTGCGCGGCCTCGGCGGCGACGGCGAGTTCGCCAGCGCGGGCCTCGACTATCGCCTCGACCGCCTCACCCTGCAGGGCGACTTCGAGTACTACCGCAAGCAGGTGCCCGAGCAAGGAGGCATCAGCCTGCTCGATCCGGTCAACGGCGTGGTTCCCATCACGCCCGTGCCCGATCCGCGCAACCTTCTTTCCGGGCCATGGGCCGTCTACACCCCGGAGACCACCAACGCCCAGCTGCGCGCCGATTACTTCATCGTCGACAACCTCAAAGTAGTGGCGGAGGCGGGCCGCTCCTACTCGAACCGTTCGCGCTTCACCACGCGCATCGGCGGCTACGACATCAATACGGGCGCGGGGGGCGCCGTCCGCGTCTCGACCGTCACGCAGAACTACCGCAACAGCTTCGGCATGCTCGAGCTGCAGTCCGCCTTCCCCACCTGGATGCTCGGGCACCAGCTCACTTTCGGCGGCTCGGTGACCGACCGGCGCGCGGAGACGCCCCTCAATCGCAGGGAGTTCATCCTTCCGCAGAAGCAGAACATCTTCGACCCGATCCCGCTCGCCCCGCCCGTCTTCCCCGGTTCGCCCACCTCGCTGCCGCTGCAGATCAGCCGGGACGGCGGCGTTTACGTCTACGACACGATCTCCTTCCACCCGCGCGCGCCCAGGCTGCTCCTCGGCCTGCGCTACACCCAGGACTACGAGAACAACGGCAGGGCCTACGATCCGGTGAGCTGCGTCAAGTGCGGGCCCAACACCAGCTGGGTGGCGCTGCCGTCCTTCGGCGCGCTCTGGGACGTGATCCCCGGCCTGAGCTTGTTCGGCAGCTACATGAAAGGCCTCGAGGCGGGCGCTACCGCGCCGGCCAACGCGTTCAACGCCAACGAGATCCTGCCTGCGCAAGT
>WNFL01182000.1_pt1 | contig 15211 bp, 13 predicted proteins | sample 5400361 | NCBI WGS metagenome assembly WNFL01 (sample SAMN13153351, study PRJNA577476) | soil metagenome | isolation source: 40 cm soil on Douglas fir-dominated hillslope | place: USA:California | collected 2013-09-17
CATATCGGTGGTGTCCCTAGCTTCTTTCCATCAACCGCTGCTTCATCTTCTTCAACTGCGTCGTGACGCTGCCGTCGTACACCGTGCCGCCGATTTTCGCCACGAGGCCGCCGACGAGCGACGAATCGACGCGCATGGACAGCCGCACGCCGCGGCCGGTGACGTCGGCCAGCGTGCGTTCGATCGCCTTCGCGCGATCGGCCGGGAGCGGCGCGGCGGACGTCACTTCGGCGCGCACGATTTTCTTGTTGTCGAGCAGCCGGTCGCGGTACGACGCGACAAGGTCCGGGAGCAGGACGAGGCGATCGCGTTCGGCCAGAAGCACCAGCAGTTTGGCGAGGACCGGCGAGATCCGGCCGCTCTTGACGAGCGCGGCCACCGCAGTGCCTTTGCGAGGCGCGGGCACGGCCGGATTCAGCAGGACTTTTCCGAGCGCCTCGTGTGTCGTGAGGAGATCCGCGAAACTGACGAGCTCCTGCTCGATCGCATCGAGATCGGCCGTCTCGGCGAGGGCCACGTCGAACAGGGCGCGGGCATAGCGAGCGGCAGCGGTTTTATTGGTCACAGGCCAGCTTGTTCACTATTTTCACAAGCGCTCGATTCTATCAGAAAATCCCTAGTCCCTAGCCCCTAGCCTCTAGCCCCTACTACCCCCTACCATCACCTCATACACCCGGATGAGCTCGTCCTCCGAGGCGAAGTCGATCTCGATGCGCCCGTGCGAGCCCTGCCGAACAATCCGCACGCGCGTGCCAAGAAGCAGGCGAAGCCGGTCTTCAGCGGCGCGCGTGTGAACGTCTACGGGCTTTGGCTCCGACGCGCGCGCCGGCGGCGCGCTCTCTTCGGCGATCTTCTTGACCAGCGACTCGGTCTCCCGAACCGAGAGCCCACGCGCGATCACCTCGTGCGCGATGCGCAACTGCTCCGCCGGGTCGGTGAGCGTCAGCAGCGCGCGCGCGTGGCCCATCGACAACGAACCGAGCGCGACCTCCGCGCGAACTTCGTCGGGCAGCCGGAGAAGGCGCACGTAGTTGGCGACCGACGTCCGATCCTTCCCCACTCGCGACGCGATGTCTTCCTGCGTGAGACGAAATTCGTCGCTCAGCCGGCGATACGCGTGCGCCTCGTCGATGGGGTTGAGGTTTTCACGCTGGATGTTCTCGATCAGCGCCATCTCGAGCAGTGAACGTTCCTGACCAATGGCGACCTCACGAACGACGATCGGCACGCGCTGGAGACCGGCGCGTTTGGCGGCGCGCCAGCGGCGCTCGCCGGCAATGATTTGAAACAGCTCGCCGACGCGGCGAACGATGATCGGTTGAATCACGCCGTTCGATTTGATCGATCGCGCGAGCTCGTCGAGCCGCACCTCGTCGGCGTGGCCGCGCGGCTGAAACGTGTTCGGCGACAACCGATCGATGTCAACTTCGAGCGGCCCGATGCGCGGTTCGGGGGCGTCGGGAATCAGCGCGCTCAGGCCTTTCCCCAGAGCGGGGCGTTTTTCCATAGAGACTCCAGGCGACGAGTTAAAAAACGCAACCCCGAAGTCACTCACGAAGAAATTTCTTGCCGAGCTGTCCCGTTTCTTCGTGTCCGTCGTGACTTCGTGATCGCACGTGGTTCACGCGGCCGTCGCCGCAGTCCGCGCCAGCATTTCCCTCGCGAGCGCCAGATAGGCCTCGGCGCCGCGGGACTTCCCGTCGTAGAGAATCACCGGCATCCCGTGACTGGGCGCCTCGCCCAGCCGGACGTTGCGCGGGATCACGGTGTGAAACACTTTCTCCTTGAAAAAACCGCGCACGTCGTTCGCCACCTGCTGACCCAAATTCGTCCGCTCGTCGAACATCGTCAAGAGCACGCCTTCGATGTCGAGGCCGGGGTTGAGAGCGGCGCGGACCCGGCGCAGGGTGCCCACGAGGTCCGCGAGGCCTTCGAGGGCGAAGTACTCGCAGTGCAGCGGGATCAACACGGCGTCGGCGGCGACGAGCGCATTCAGCGTGAGCAGTCCGAGCGACGGCGGACAGTCGATGAAAATGTAGTCGTAGCGATCGCGGACAGGCGCAAGAAATGCGCGCAACCGTTCTTCCCGCCGGGTGAGGTTGACGAGCTCGATCTCCGCGCCGGTGAGCTGGCGATCGGCCGGGATCAAATCGAGGCGCTCGACGGCAGTGGGAAGGATGAACGGCGATGGATCGGAGGCTGATTCCGCGGCGGTCAGCGCCTCGTAGATCGTCCCGCCGGGCGCCGACTTTCCTTTCAGGCCGACGCCGCTGGTCAGATTGCCTTGGGGATCGACGTCAACGAGGAGCACGCGACGATCAGCCAGGGCAAGTGATGCCGCCAGATTGATCGTTGTCGTGGTTTTGCCAACGCCGCCTTTTTGATTGGCGATAGCAATGACGCGACTCATGAACAGATGGTTATTTGGCTTAATGACCTAATATCGCCGTGAGTTGCTTGGCGACGACCGCGAGAAGGATAAGGCCGTTCCACGTGGAACACAAGCGCTCGTGGTGTCATATTTTAGCGAGCACAACAAGACAGCCGCTGGCTCCCGGCAAATCTTGCCAGGCCTCCTCCTCGAAGTGCGACAGATTTCGTTCTACCGCGAGTCGCGACGCACTCGCAGATGCCGGCGAGTGTACGGCGATGCGGCCCGCGCACGTATCGGACCCCGACGCCGGTCCGATTCCAAACAGGACCAGGCGTCCGGAGGATCGCAGGAGCTGTTCGATGACCCGCCACATCGATTCGTCGAGTTTTACAGCACGAACGGTGACGAGATCGACCGATGCCGGCGCGACCTGAGCGCCGAGCTCTTCGATTCTCGCGGCAGTTACGTTGACATCCACGAGACCCACCGCATGCGCCGCCTCACGAAGGAACGCCGCCTTCCTCGCCTTCGACTCCACCAGCGTCAGCCGCAGGCGCGGCCGGACGATCTTCAGCGGGATCGCGGGCGACCCGCCGCCAGAACCAAGATCCAGCCAGACGGCGGGGGAGTCGTTGATGTGTTCGGCGGCGAGGAATGATTCGATGAACAAACGATCGATCGTGCGAGATGGGAAGCCCTCGAGGGGCAACGACGTGAGGTTGATCTTCCGGTTCCATTTGGTCAACGCCTCGTAGTACCGGTCGAGGCGATCGAGGTCGGCATTTTCCAACAAGAGACGAAGCCCCGCGGCCTGAATGCGCTCTGTCAGCCGCGCGGAGAAGTCCGGAGGGTTATTCACGGCGCGGCGCTGCCGGCCAGGCGTCCAACGTAGGCCGAAAGCACCGCGACGGCGGCGGGCGTCACGCCCGGGATGCGGAGCGCGTGGCCGAGCGTATCGGGCCGGATCTGGCAAAGGCGCTGAACGACTTCCTTCGACACGCCAGGGCCCCGCTCGAACGAGAAGTCTCGAGGGATTCTTCGCCGTTCGTCTCGGTGGGCACGTTGGATCTCGGCCTCCTGCCGCCGAAGATACCCGGCGTACTTGACGGAAGTCTCCACACTTGTGGAATCCACGGCACCGGAGTCGTCGGCGATGTCCAGGGACACAAGACGATCCCGAAGCAGCTGCTCGAGGCGAACCTCCGGCTGGCGGAGCAGCCGACTCGCAGGAACGCGATCTCCGGAACTGGTTCGAACCCAGGTCCGCTCGAGCGCATCCAGATTCCCTTCGAACCGCGCTTTGCGCGCACAAAACCGGTCCCATCGCTCATCGTCCACAAGGCCGGCGTCCCTGCCTCTGGGCGTCAAGCGTAGGTCGGCGTTGTCGATGCGCAACAGCAGCCGATGCTCGGCGCGTGACGTGAACATGCGATAAGGCTCGAGACAACCCTTCGTGATCAGATCGTCCACGAGGATGCCGATGTAGGCCTCATCGCGGCGCAGCTCGAAGGATGAGGGACGCTTCAACGCGCCAAGAGCGGCGTTGACGCCGGCGACGAGACCCTGCGCCGCCGCCTCTTCGTATCCCGACGTGCCGTTGATTTGGCCCGCGAGGAATAGACCACCGACACGCTTGGTCTCGAGACGACGGGTCAACTCCGTCGGTTGGATGAAGTCGTACTCGACGGCATACGCCGGGCGGAGCAGCACTGCGTCTTCGAGGCCGGGCAGCGCATGTACCAAATCCGCCTGAACGTCGCGCGGCAGGCTCATCGAAAATCCGTTGACGTAGATCTCGCGCGCTCCCAGGCCCTCCGGCTCGAGAAAAATCTGGTGCCGCTCTTTGTCCGGGAAGCGGACGATCTTGTCCTCGAGCGACGGGCAGTACCGCGGTCCAATGCCGCGAATCTGACCGTTGAATAACGGCGAGCGGTGGAGGTTCGCGCGCACCAGATCGCGGACTCGATCGTTGGTGTGGAGGAGATAGCAATCGATCTGAGGCCGATCGATCCGGCTCGTCAGAAACGAGAAGGGGACTGGTGGATCGTCGCCCCTCTCGACCTTGAACACGCCTCGCGCGATCTGCGCATCAAAGTCGATGCTCTCTCGATCGAGCCGAGGCGGCGTTCCCGTTTTCAGCCGTCCGAGTTCAAAGCCGATCGCCTTGAGTGACTCGGCCAGATCGCGCGACGGCGGCTCACCGGCGCGCCCCGACGGGTGCTGCTCAGGACCGATGTGAATCAAGCCGTTCAAAAACGTTCCGGTCGTCACCACGACCGCGGAACAGCCGTATGAGTCGCCGTCTTCCATGGCGAGGCCGGCGATGCGTCCGTTCTCGACGATCACGCGGCCGGCTCTGTCGAACAACCACTCGATACCTGGTTCCGCTTCGAGCGCGCGCCGCACCCATTGACCGTAGACTTTCTTGTCGGCCTGCGCCCGCGGCGACCAAACCGCCGGACCACGGCTCGCGTTGAGCAGCTTGAATTGAATGCCGGTCGCGTCGATCGCGCGGCCCATCAGCCCGCCCAGCGCGTCGATCTCCCGCACGAGATGACCCTTCGCCGTGCCGCCGACTGCGGGATTGCACGGCATGTGCGCGACAGTGTCTGGCGACAGCGTGCAGAGGCCGACGTGCGCGCCCAGCCGTGCCGCGGCCCACGCCGCTTCGCATCCCGCATGCCCCGCCCCGATCACGATCACGTCGAAGAAATCTTTCATGTGGGATCCGGCCCGTTCATCCGTCTTCCTAGCCCTAGTCCCCAGCCCCCAGCCCCTAAAAATCACTTCCCAATACAGAACCTCGCGAAGATGTGCGTGAGGAGGTCCTCGGGCGCGCGCTTGCCGGCGATCTCTTCGAGGGCGCTCCGCGCGTCCTGAAGATCGGCGAGCACGAACTCCTCCGACAACGAGCCGCCTTCGGCAAGGGCGGCCGCGCGAGCACGCGACAGCGCGTCGTGCGCGCGGGCAACCAGCGTGATGTGCCGCACATTGGTGATCTCCGGACGATCCGCCACGGCCTCAACGTCGAGCGCATGAAAGATCCCGGCCTTCAAGGCGTCGAGTCCTTTGCCTGTGAGCGACGAGACCTGAATCGCGACGCTGGAGTCCCAGACGTAGCCGAGATCGCGCTTGCTGGCAACGAGAAGCGCCGGTTTCCGTGAGAAACGATCCAGGAGACCTTGATCCACCTCATCAAATTGCTGCGACCCATCTGACACAACTAGTATCAAATCTGCAACAGTGGCCGTCTTCTCTGACCGGGCCACACCCTCGGATTCAACGACATCGTCGGTTTCGCGGAGACCTGCGGTGTCGACGAGGGTTGCGCGCAGTCCGTCGAGATCGACCGTCTCGGTGACCAAATCCCGCGTCGTGCCCGGCACCTCGGTGACGATGGCGCGTGCGGCGCCCACGAGCGCGTTGAACAAACTCGACTTGCCGACATTGGGCCGCCCGACGATCGCGATCTGCAGCCCTTCCCGCACCAGGCGCCCGCGCCTCGCGTCGGCGAGCAGCGCAGCCGTGCGAGACATGATCCGGTCGATCGCCACCGCGAGCGACGACGGATCGACGAAGTGGTAGCCCTCCTCGGGAAAATCGACTGATGCTTCGAGACGCGCGACGATATCGAAGAGCGCCGCGTCGATCTCCGCGATCGTCTGGGTGAGGGTCCCCTGCAATTGATCGAACGCCGCGCGCGCCTGCAGCGGTGTCACCGCGTCGATCAGGTCGGCGACGGCTTCGGCCTGCGGCAAATCGATCCGGCCGTTCAAATAGGCGCGCAGCGTGAACTCGCCGGGCTCGGCGAGCCGCCCGCCCGCCTCGATTGCTGCGACAACGATCCGCTTCAGCACCACGGGACTTCCATGCGCACTGAGTTCGACGACATCGTCTCCGGTGTAGGAAGCGGGGGCAGGAAAGAACGTGACGACGACTTGATCGAGAACGGCGTTCTCAGCGCCGTCTGCGGTGTCCGCCATCAGGCGCACTGTCGCGAACGTCGCGTGCCGCGGTTCGAGTGTTCGCGCGCGCGCGATCAGCGTCCGCGCAACGCGCTCGGCCTCGGGTCCGCTGATGCGCACGACGCCAATGCCGCCGCGCCCGGGAGGCGTCGCGATGGCGACGATGGTGTCGGTAGTGGCGAACATCTGAAGTCGACCATCACACTCTGTCGACGCCTGTCAACTGTCAACTGTGAACTGTCAACTATTCCACTATTTTCGCAAAGAAATCAGGACCGTTTTCGAAAACGCATCGCCGACGCTCTCGGTGGTCACGCCGGCTGTCTCGGCGACGGCCATGTGCACGATGCGGCGCTCGTAGGGATTGAGCGGACCGAGTTGCTGATCGAGACCGGACTGCTTGACCTTCTCGGCGAGAAGCTTGGCCATCTGCCGCAGCTCGAGGTCTTTGCCTTTGCGATACGCAAGCGCATCGACGAACACGCGGCGGTCGTCGCTGAGCGTCCGGCCGTATGCCATGTCCACGACATGCTGCAACGCTTTGAGCGGCTCGCCGCGATGGCGGACGAGCAACTCCGCCTCTTCGCCCGACAGATTGAGGCGAGGACCGTCTGGCGACTCCTCGACGTCCACGGGCGTGTGGATGCCGAACGCGGCGGTCACTCGGTTCAGGAACTCGACTATCGGTTGCGTGTTGTCGCTCATGGGTGTCCTTATTGGTCTTTTTGATCCTTCGCCGCATCCGTTTTTCCGGAGCCGACGCGTTTGACACGGCGTTCCGCCGCCGGCCGGACATTCCGCACGGCCTGCGGTCCGATGATGCGGTTGGTCAAGTATTGCTGCCCAATGGCCCAGAAGTTGTTCACGACCCAGTACAGCACCACGCCCGACGGCAGCGTCAGGAAGATGAACGTGAAGACGAGCGGCATGACCATCATCATCTTCTGCTGGGCCGGATCGACGCCGGCGGCCGGCATCAGCCACTGCTGCCAGAACTTCGTCAACCCCATGACGACCGGGGTGACGTAGAGCGGATCGGGCCGCGACAGATCGTGAATCCACCCCACGAACGGCGCGCCGCGGAGCTCGATGGCCGTGTACAGGAGCGCGTAAAACGCAAAGAACACCGGAAGCGGCAGGAGCATCGGCAGGCAGCCGGCCGCGGGATTCACCCCGCGGTCCTTGTAAAGCTGCATCAGCTCCTTGTTCATGTTCTGCTTCTGCGGATCGCTCGCCTTGAATTTCGCGTAGCGCTCCTGGATCGCCTTGACCTCGGGCTGGATCGACTGCATCTTCCGCATCGACACGACCTGCTTGTGCCGGAGCGGGAACATCAGCAGGTTGATGATCAGCGTGAGGATGACGATCGACCAGCCGTAGTTGCCGACGTAGCCGTGAATCCAGTTGAGCGTCCGGAGCAGCGGCACCACGATCACGGCGAACATCCCGAAGTCGATCGCGCGCACGAAATCGCGATCGACGGCGGCCAGCACGTCGAAGTCCTTCGGGCCGATGTAAAAACTCACCGGCGAATCGCGGCGGCCCGGCTGCAGCGAGTACGCCATGAAGTCACGCGGCGGATCCTTCGAGCCGGCAGGCGGCGGGATCGACAGCGGCTGAAACGTGATCGTTGACGGTCCGGGGTGAACAGCCGTCGACATGAAATAGTGATCGCCGATGCCCGAGTATTGAAAGTCGCCCTGGTAAGTCGCTTGCTTTGCGACGGCGCTCGCGTCCACCCGCTTCACCTGGTTGTTGACGGCGAACAGCCCGTGAGGCTTGACGGCGCTTCGTCCTGCGGCGACTTCCACGTCCCCCAAGCCGGGGCCCCACTGAATCGTCGGCGTCAACGATTGCTCGCCGTGAGTGACGGTCGCGCCGAAGTCCACCACGTACGTCGTGGGGTCGATGCGAAACTGCTTCACGACGCGCAGTCCGTCGTCGTCGCGAAATTCGAACGTGATTTGCGTGGGCGACGTCACAGGTGCATTCCCAGTCGGCGCGCCGCTGACCGAAAAGAGCGCGTCGTTCAGCCGTTTGGTGATTGCCAGATCGGACACGCTGAGCGAAAACGGCAGCGGCTGCGCGTCGCCGAACTCGTGGGTGACGAGCTCGAGCGGCTGGCGCTCGGCGTCCTGGAATCGCTTCAGCCGCCAGCTCTTGAGCCGGGCACCGCGATTCGTGAACACCGCGGTCACGAAAGGCGTTTCGACCGGCACGTCGCGTTCTGCGGCGTCGCCGAGGAGCGTCGCCGCTGGAGGCGCCAAGGGTGTCGTTGGCGCCGAGGGGGCCTCCGCCGTCGGCACAGATGCCGGCGCCCCTGGAACCGGTGTCGTGGCGGCCGGCGTCTGCGTGGTCTTCACTGAACCAGGCGCGCCTGGTTTGGGCACCGGCTTTACAAACAGCGCCTGAAAGACATACAGGACGAGGAAAGACAGGAAGATGGCGAGGAGAACGCGTTTTTCCATTTAACGATTGGGGACCGGATCGTGGCCGCCGGCGCAAAACGGATGGCATCGCCCGACGCGAGTGAGCGCGAGCCAGCTGCCGCGCATTACACCGTGGCGAGTCACCGCGTCGCGCGCGTAGTCGGCGCACGAAGGAAGAAATCTGCAGGAGCCGTGGAAATACGGCGAAACTGCGAGCTTGTAGCCGCGGATGAGCGCGAGCGCAATTCTCACGGGCATGCGAGGCCGAGAAAACTCGGGCGATACCGGATCGCAGGCGACTGAATCCGTTTTATCCGCGCGGGTGTCAGCCGGACCTTTTCGATTGTCGAAGACTGCGTTCGAGGTTGTTGCGGTATTCACTTTCCAGGGCCGTCAGGCTCGCGCCGAGCAGCTCGCGCTTGGGGATGACGACGACGTCAAAGCCAGGCGCGACCTTGTGACGCCGGAATATTTCTCGAATCAAACGCTTCGCGCGGTTTCTCACGACCGCGCCTCCCAGCCGTTTCGTCGCGGCGATGCCGAGCCGGCCGACCGGCAACGTGTTCGGCAGCAGGAACAGCGTGGTGAAGCGGCCATGAACACGAATGCCGCGCTCGTACACCTGTTGGAATTCGACGCGGCGGCGGATGTGTTCGTTCGGTCGGAAGCGCGCCATTGATGTCGCGGGCCGAGTCGTAGCGGCGGAGCTCGCTCCGCCGTCTATTCGCTGCTCACCGTCAATCGTTTGCGGCCCTTCGCGCGGCGCCGCTTGAGTACTAGCCGGCCGTTCTTCGTGCTCATCCGCACGAGAAAGCCGTGCGTTTTCTTGCGGTGACGCGTATTAGGCTGAAACGTGCGTTTTCCCTTCATCGTGAGACCCCCGGAGAGCGGCGTTTTTCTTGAAAGACCGAACTGAGGATGTTAGCGAACGCGTTTACAGAGTGTCAATGCAGAGAGGTTTATGTTAGAGTCGGCCTCCTTCGAAATTTCGCGGCCTTATCCCAACCGACGGCATGTGCGTTTGGTCTCTTCCCAAAGTTTTCCACACCTGTGGAAAAAACTGTGGAAATTCCAATAGATCGATAGCCCAGCTCGGGTTCCGGGCCCAATTTACGCGGACTTTCCACGAGGCGAAGGTCCATCAAGGCCGGTTTCCGGGCTCTTCGTGGGGGTGGTACTCGAAACGAGCCCGAAATTAGCCCCGATCGACGGGGCGAAAGTCTGTCGAGGCCCGATTTTCCGAAGCGAAATGAACCTCTGGGATCAGATCCTGACACGCGTCGAAACGAAGCTGAATCGACACAGCTTCTCTACCTGGTTCAAACCCACCAGCTTCGTCGCCGTCGATTCCGCGGCCGTGACGGTTCGCGTACCGAACGCGCTCTTCAAGGAATGGCTCACTAAACACTATTCCGGTGTGCTGGCCGAGGCGATGGGAGAGGTTCGCCACGACAACCTCGCGGTCAAGTTCGTCATCGATTCGGCCAACGACGCCGCGGCGATCGCCTCGAGCAGCGATGCGCCAGTCGTGTTCGAACGCTCTGCCGCCCCTCCGCTGCCGCCGCCCGCGGCGACTGTGCCGGGGCCGGCCGGCCTCAATCCTCGTTACGCCTTTGACTCGTTCATCGTCGGATCGTCGAACCAGTTTGCCCATGCCGCGTGCCGCGCGGTTGCCGAAGCGCCGTCGCGCTCGTACAACCCGTTGTTCATTTACGGTGGGGTAGGGCTCGGAAAGACGCATCTGATGCACGCGATCGGCCAGTACGTCCTGCACCACGACCGAAATCTGAAGCTCACGTACATCTCCGCCGAGCGGTTCATGAACGAGATGATCAACGCCGTGCGGTTCGACCGGATCATCGATTTTCGGGAACGGTATCGCACGGTGGACGTTCTGCTGGTTGACGATGTGCAGTTCATTGCGGGAAAAGAGGGCACGCAGACCGAGTTCTTCCACACGTTCAACGCGCTGTATGACTCGCAGAAGCAGATTGTCATCAGCAGCGACTGTCCGCCACACGAGATACCATCGCTCGAGGAGCGCCTCCGGTCGCGGTTCGAGTGGGGGCTCATCGCCGACATCCAGTCGCCGGACCTCGAGACGAGGGTCGCGATCCTCAAGAAGAAAGCCGACGCGGAAGCCGTGCCGCTCGCCGACGACGTGGCGATTTACATCGCGGGGAAAATCAAGTCGAACATCCGCGAGCTCGAAGGATCGCTGATTCGATTGATTGCGTACGCTTCGCTGACCGGGCAGCAGATCACGCTGCCGCTCGCCCAGGAAGTGCTCAAGAACATCCTCAATCACGAGGAACGCGCCGTCACGATCGAAACCATCCAGAAGTTCGTGGCCGATCACTTCAACTTGAAGCTCGCGGATCTGAAATCGAGGAACAACTCGAAATCGATCGCGATGCCGCGGCAGGTCGCCATGTATCTGTGCAAGTCGCTGACGCGCGCGTCGCTGCCGGAAATAGGCCGGAGTTTCGGTGGAAAACACCATTCGACGGTCATCCACTCGATTCGCAAGATCGAAACGATGCGGAAAAAAGACCCGGATTTCAACAGCCAGATCACCGGCTTCCTGGAAGGATTCCGCTAAGAAACGGGTCTTTTCCACAGGCCGCGCCGGGCGGGCTGTGGACAACTTGTCAGCCATTGTTGAGCCGGCTGAGGTACCGCCGTTCCGGTTCTGGACCACACGTTTTTTCAACAGTGTAAATCTTTGATATATAAGGACTAATACGGACGTAATGCTTTTCAACGCACCCTCTCTTCCTATATAATTTCTTATTCTCGAATCACTCCTCTCCTTAGGGGATCGCGGGCGACTCCCCCGCCCTTTTCGAGGTCAGCACAGCCATGGAACTTGTCGTCCGTAAGAATGACCTTCTGCGAGAACTGCAACTTTTTCAGGGGATCGTCGAACGCAAGAACACGATTCCGATCCTGGCGAACGTGTTGATGGAAGCCAAGGGCGAGGAAGTGAAATTTCTCGCGACGGATCTCGAAGTCGGCCTGCGCAGTAAATGCGCGGCGGCGGTCGCCAAGAGCGGCTCGCTCACGCTGCCGGCGAAAAAACTCTACGAGATCGTCAAGTCGCTCCCGGAGACCGATATCCGGATCGCTCAGGAAAAGGGCGGCGTGAAAGTGGCGGCCGACCGCTTCGACTCGCGCATGCAGACGCTGCCGCGAGAGGATTTCCCGACGCTGCCCGATGGCGGCGGGTCGGCGGCGGTCACGCTGCCGCGTGCGGCGCTCAAGGAGATGGTCGCCAAAACCCAATTTGCGATCACCGGCGAAGACACGCGGTTTTTCCTGAACGGCGCGCTGTTCGTCCTGCGTTCCGACTCGATGAGCCTGGTCGCCACCGACGGTCACCGGCTCGCGCTCGTCACGGCGAAGCGAGACGGGAAGGCCCACAAGGAAGGCGAAGAAACGAGTCCGATTTTGCCGAAGAAAACGCTCGGCGAACTGGCCCGGCTGCTCGTTGACGGCGAGGGCGACATCACGTTCGAGCGAGGCGAGAACCACCTGTTCTTCCAGGTCGGCGACCGCATGTTGATCTCGCGGATGATCGACGGCCAGTTTCCCGCGTACGAGCGCGTCATCCCGAAGGGGCACGACAAGCACATCGAATTCGAGCGCGACCGTCTGACCAACGCGGTCAAGCGCGTGGCGTTGTTGTCGAACGAGCGCTCGCGCGCGGTGAAATTCCAGATTGACAAGAACAAAGTGGACGTCACGTCGAGCAGTCCGGAATTCGGGGAGGCCCACGAGACGCTGACCGTCGATTACGGCGGCGACGCGATGCAGATCTGCTTCAACGCGCAGTACGTGCTCGATTTTCTGTCGGCGGTGACGACCGATGTGGTGGCGCTCGAGCTGAAGGACGAAGTCAGTCAGGCGGTGATGATGCCCGTCGGCGCCGAAGGGTACGAATACACGTACGTCATCATGCCGATGCGCGTGTGAGTCAACGGTTTCGCGCGGAATAAAGATGGAACGAACCGACGAGAAGGAACCAAACGACGCGCAGCCGCTGCAGACGCCCGACGTGCCCGCGAGCAACAACGGGCACGGCACGGCTGCGGACGTGGCCGAATACTCCGCCGACAAAATCAAGGTCCTCGAAGGCCTCGAAGCGGTGCAGAAACGGCCCGCCATGTACATCGGGTCCACCGGACCGAGCGGCCTGCATCACCTGGTCTATGAAGTCGTCGACAATTCCATCGACGAGGCGCTGGCCGGGTTCTGCGATCAGGTCAACGTCACGATTCACATCGACGGTTCGATCACGGTCGTGGACAACGGTCGCGGCATTCCCGTGGATCTGCACGCGAGCGGCAAATCCGCCGCGGAAGTCGTGCTCACGGTTCTCCACGCCGGCGGGAAGTTCGACAACGAAAGCTACAAGGTGGCCGGCGGCCTTCACGGTGTCGGCATATCGGTCGTCAACGCGCTGTCGGAGACACTCGACGTCGAGATCTGGCGCAACGGCGAGGTCTATCAGCAAAGCTACGAGCGTGGCCATCCGACGCGCGACCTCGAGGTGACCGGCACGACGAAGCGCCGCGGCACGAAGATCACGTTCAAGCCGGACACCCAGATTTTCGAGACGACCGCGTTCAGCTTCGACGTCCTCGCGCAGCGGCTTCGCGAGCTCGCGTTTCTGAACGGCGGCGTGCTCATCACGCTCGACGACCAGCGCGACGGCAAGAGCCACAAGTTCCACTACGAGGGCGGCATCGCCTCGTTCGTCACGCACTTGAACAAGAACAAGACGGCGGTGAACGAAAAGCCGATCTTCATGAAGGGCGACAAGGACGGCATCGGCGCCGAGATCGCTCTGCAGTGGAACGACGGCTACGCCGAGATGGTGTATTCGTTCGCGAACAACATCAACACCCACGAGGGCGGCTCGCACCTCTCCGGCTTTCGATCGGCGCTGACGCGCACGATCAACTCGTACGCGACCAAGAACAACCTCGCGAAAGATTTGAAGGAGAGCGTCACCGGCGACGACATCCGGGAGGGGCTGACGGGCGTCATCAGCGTCAAGATCCCGCATCCGCAGTTCGAGGGGCAGACCAAAACGAAGCTCGGCAACACCGAGGTCAAGGGCATCGTCGAAGCGATCGTGAACGACAAGCTGGGCGCCTACCTCGAGGAGAACCCCGGCGTCGCCCGGCGCATTATCGGGAAGGTCATCGACGCCGCGCGTGCGCGCGAGGCGGCCCGCAAAGCCCGCGACCTCGTACGGCGCAAGGGCGCGCTCGACGGCAGCTCGCTCCCCGGCAAGCTGGCCGACTGCCAGGAGCGCGACCCGGCGCTCAGCGAGCTCTACATCGTCGAGGGCGAGTCGGCAGGCGGCTCGGCAAAGCAGGGACGCGATCGGCGGTTCCAGGCGATTCTTCCGCTGTCGAAAAGGCGCGATTCGACAAGATGCTCGGCAGCGACGAAATCAAGACGATGATCGCGGCGCTGGGCTGCGGCATTGGCGCCGAGGATTTCGACATCGCGAAGCTGCGCTATCACCGCATCATCATCATGACCGACGCGGACGTCGACGGATCGCACATCCGCACGCTCCTGCTGACGTTCTTCTACCGGCAGCTGCCGACGGTGATCGAGAACGGCTACGTGTACATCGCGCAGCCGCCGCTCTTCCGCGTCAAGCGAGGAAAGTCGGAAACCTACATCAAGGACGAGCGCGAGCTCGATGCGTACCTCGTCAAGCGCGCCGCCGAAGCGCGCGTGGTCCGGATTCAGGCGACGGGAACTGAAATCAGCGGCGGCGATCTCGAGAAGCTGCTGCAGCGGCTGATTGCGCATCAGAAGCTGTTGCACACCGTGGAGCGGCGCGGCCAGTCGCGTGAGATCGTCGAGGCGCTCCTCGCGGCCGGCGCCGATCGCGAGTATTTCGCCAACAAGGAAAACCTCGACCGCCTGGCGCAGACGCTCACGACGCCGATGCGCGCTGTCTCGGTGCAGCGCGACGAGGAGCACAATCGCTACTCGCTCCACGTGGAAGACCGGGCGAACGGCTATCCGAGGTCGCACACCGTCGGCGTGGATTTCGTGACGGCGGGGGAGTACCGGACGCTTCTCGCCAACAGCCGCGACATCCCGATCCTCTCCGGCGAGATCCTCGTCAAGTCGTCGGCCGACGGCGACGAGGAAGCGGCCGTCGAAGGGCAGGCGCCCACGAAGGCGAAACCCAAGACCGTTGAGGTCACGCTCAAATCGATCGACGAACTCGTGGACTACTTCATCGCGGCCGGAAAGAAGGGCATTGCGGTCAACCGCTACAAGGGCCTGGGCGAGATGAACCCCGATCAGCTCTGGGAGACGACGATGGATCCGGCGCGCCGGCGCATCCTCGAGGTGCGGATCGAGGATGCCGTCGAGGCGGACAATCTCTTCTCGATCCTCATGGGCGA
>WNFL01022471.1_pt1 | contig 15210 bp, 17 predicted proteins | sample 5400361 | NCBI WGS metagenome assembly WNFL01 (sample SAMN13153351, study PRJNA577476) | soil metagenome | isolation source: 40 cm soil on Douglas fir-dominated hillslope | place: USA:California | collected 2013-09-17
AAAAATAAACCCGCGCCGCTTGCACAGCGACACGATCGTGTCCATGTCGATCATGAAGTTCCCTCAGAAGTACGTTCAGGAACGGGCTCATTTATGCAATCCCAAACGTCTAAGCCTTCGTTCCGGGCAGCTGTCGCAAGGTCTTTATCGGCAGTGATCAAAAGCGACTTCGATTCTTCCACAAACTTGGCGAATCTTCCCTTCTTTATAGTCACAATTTGTAGAGCGTCTGAAACATCTATCGTGTACTTTTTCACAACTGCTTCTACTTCGTCGAATACTGCTGGGTCAAGTAAAGACACTTCATCCAACTTTATAGTTCCCTGTTTTAAATAAACCGTCAATAAGTAAGACCGGTTAAGATAGCCTTTTTTGGTGATCTCTTTGCGATAAAAGTATTTTACTTGAGCACCCCTAGCGCCTCTGCGAAACACAACGAAGTCATCCGAAAGACATGGTGAGTTTTGAAATATTCTTTTAAACATGAACTTTCGGGCTCATCTATGAGAAGCTTAACCAGTGCCGATGCGTCGAGATAATGAACTCGCACGTAACTAGTGTTGGCCATGCTGCAAGGCTGAAATAATTACTTACAGCCCCCACGAGCCGGTGCCGCCGTAGATCTCACTGGATTGAAAAATAAACTCGCGCTGCTTGCACAGCGACACGATGATCGGGGCGGTGTCAAAAAAGAGGGATTGAAGACGGGCCAACTCCAGGGCCAGGGTCACACCCTATCCTCACGGCTACGGTGGACGTAGTCCTGAGCATCTTCTCCGTTCCAGATTCCCTTTCCCAGGCCGTAGAGCTTCGTCCAGTCGCGGGACATTTTTCTCCGGTCTTTTTGTCGAAGGTCCTGAACGAGTCTGGCCAGGAGCCTTTCTTTCTCGTGAAGCGAAAGGCTTTCCACTTCTCTCTCAATCTTCTTCCAATTGGATGGCTTTGCCATTCTCAGTGTCCTGCTTAAGCACTACAAATAGCACATCTCCGCTACGAATAAAATTCGACTATTCGCAGCAAAGATATCTCGTCGAAATTAGAAATCATGGCTGGATCGAAACCAGAAACACAGCATACGTTGCCCAGGCACGATAGGTCATTGCCGGACATGCCCATTTGTTCGCCGCGAAGATTTCTCCATAGCTTTTTGTTCCGACGCGTAAGCTCGACCTCATGGTTGAAATCATGAATCTCGGCCAGGACGAACTCGGCGCCGTCCCGTGTGCGCAGGACGATGTTTTCCTTGCGAGCCCGCTTGAGAGCTTATTGATGCTTTTTGACCTTGCAGAAACCGCAACGGTTCTCATAAGACGCCCCGCTGTCGCGCTTCCCATTTTTCCGCCAGCGTTTTAAGCGCGGGGCCGGCCTCAGGCCAGTTGTGGAGCAGGGCGGGATCGAAGTCGGCGCCGTTGGGCCAGACGAGCGTATGCGCTTCGGTATCGACCCGAACCTGGTCGAAGAAAGCGGGGTCATTCAACGGGCCGAAGATGTCCCCCTTTAACACCGGGCGGAAATCGATCAGTTGGGAAGTGCCGTCGTCGAACGCGACTTTGAGCGTAAAGGGGGCCGTCTTTTTGAATGCGACGACGCGGCAAATTTCGTGCTTCATAAAATACTCATTTCAGAGGTTCAATTTTAACCGGAGGCCGGCCATTCTGCAACGTTCCCCAGCCGGCGAGCAGCTCCGCCTGGTGCAATTCCGCCCAGGCGAGGACCAGACGCTCCTGGCGCGTGGGCAACGAGCCGGCTAGACGCTCGATTTTCTCGATACCGTAGATTCCAACCTCGTCCTGATAATACGCGTGAAAGTGCGGCGTGTGATGGGTCCTCCGGCTTCGATGTACATCCGAATGATGATACCGAAGAACCTGGAGATTTCAGGCATTATTTAAAGCCCCAGCACGTCCTGCATGCTGTACAGTCCCTTTTTCCGCCCGGCGAGCCAGGCGGCGGCGCGGAGCGCGCCGCGCGCGAAGGTCTCGCGGCTCTGGGCGCGGTGGATGAACTCGACGCGCTCGCCGAGGCCGCCGAAGATGACCGTGTGCTCGCCGACGATGTCGCCGGCGCGGACCGAGAGGAGGCCGATCTCCTGCCGGGTCCGCTCACCCACGATCCCCTTCCGCCCCGAGACGCCCGCCTGGTCGAGGTCGCGCCCGAGCGCCTCGGCGATCGGCCGGGCCATCGCCAGCGCGGTGCCGCTCGGCGCGTCTTTTTTAAACCGGTGGTGCGCCTCGATGATCTCCACGTCGTAGTCGTCGCCGAGGATCCCGGCGACCTTGCCGAGGAGGCTCACCAACAGGTTCACGCCGAGGCTCATGTTGGCCGACAGAAGGATCGGCGTCTTCCGCGCGAGCTTTTTGATCGCGTCCGTCTGTTTGGGATCGAGCCCGGTGGTGCCGATGACGATCGGGGCCTTTTTCCCGGCGGCGGCCGCGGCGTGCGCCAGCGTGGCCGCGGGCGCGGTGAACTCGATGACCACGGCCCGGGTTTTCAACAGCGGCGCCAGCTCGGCGGCGATCGGGACGCCGATCTTGCCCACGCCCGCGACTTCGCCGGCGTCCCGGCCGATATTCGGGTTGTCGGACGACTCGACCGCGCCGACGAGCCTGGCGACTTTGCCTTCGTGGATGAGGCGCACCAGCGTGCTCCCCATCCGCCCGGCCGCGCCGCAGATGATCAGATTCAACACCTTTTAGCCTCGCAGCAGACCGAAATCCGCCAGCGCCTGGCGGAGCTTTTTGAGGTTGCCCTCGGCCATCGGCGTCAGCGGCAGCCGCAGCTCGCCGGTCAATTTGCCCATGAGCGAGAGCGCGGTCTTCACCGGGATCGGGTTGGTCTCGATAAAGACGGCGCGGATCAGCGGCATCAGCCGGAACTGGAGCTCGCGGCCTTTCGCCCAGTCGCCCTCGAGGCAGGCCCCGGCGAGGTCGGCCATCTCCTTCGGCGCGACGTTCGCCACCGTCGAGATCACGCCCCGGCCGCCGAGCGCCATGAGCGGGAAGGTGAGCGAATCCTCGCCCGAGTAGACCGCCAGGCGGTCGCCGCAGAGGCGCATCACGTCGATCGCCTGATCGACCGAGCCGGTCGCCTCTTTCACGCCCGCGACGTTTTTGATCTCGCTGAGGCGCGCCAGCGTCTCCGGCTCGATCTTCGAGCCGGTGCGCGCCGGGATGTTGTAGACGATGATCGGGATGCCGACCGAGGACGCGACCTGCTTGTAATGCTGGTAGATGCCTTCCTGCGTCGGCCGGTTGTAGTAGGGCGAGATCAGGAGCGCCCCGTCGGCGCCGGCCCGCTCCGCCCCGATCGTGAGATCGACCGCCTCCCGGGTCGAGTTGGAGCCCGACCCCGCGATCACCGGCACGCGCTTTTTCACCGCCTTGACCACCGCCTTGATGACGTCGTGGTGCTCGACGTGGTCGAGCGTGGCGGACTCCCCCGTGGTGCCGCACGGGACGATCCCGTTGGTCCCGTTCTGGATGTGGAACTCGACCAGCCCTTCGAGGCTCGGCCAATCGACCTTGCCGTCCTTGAACGGCGTCACCAGAGCGACTATCGATCCGGAAAACATTTTTTTCGCCCTCCTCGCGTCAAAAGTTCTTGCGCTGCGCGTTGAAATCGGCCTCGAACCGGGCCGCGTCCGCGCCAAAGGCGGCCTTGAAATTAGGGTCCCGATTATTCGAGCGCTCGAACATTCTGAAATATTCGACGACCGCCGCCATGCCCTTTTGCCCTATCAGATAATCCGCCGCCAGGAACGACTGGCCGTACACCGATTCGGCGGCGCCCGGGTCCCGGACCGCGCCGTCCCAATCCGGCTGAGACGACAACCGGCTCAAGGGCGGGAGCGCCCGTCCGGACTTGAGCCCGGCGACGCTTTCCACGGCGGCTTCCCTTCCCGAGGCAAAGCTGTCGAGCCCGAGCTTTTCCAGCACCCGGTAGGCCGCCCAATGGGCGAACCCCTCGGTCAGCCAGGCGTGCGGCAAGCGGCAGCTCCAGCCGCCGAGCGCGAATTGAGCCATGTGCGTCATCTCGTGCGCCAGCGTCCGGACCCGGACGTGCCACGGCAGGTTCGACAGCCGCTCGCCGTTCGCCAGGATTTTTTTGTACGGACAATTGGCGACCGCCAGAGCGCCCGTCTTCGCCGCGACCCGGTCCGGCGACGCTCCGAGCTCCGTCACGAAACCCGATTGGTATTCTTGCCGGCTCGGATAAACTAGCAAAGTCCCCTCGACTCGGGGGAGCTTCAACTCCTCGATCATCACATAACCGATGGCTTTGACGTCGCTCTCGTAGCCGGCGTACCGGCTGATGGCCGGGCGCGCGCTCCCCGGAGTATAATCGATAGGAATGACCTGCAGGGTCGTGAGACATCCGGCGAGAAGAAGCACGGCCGGAATGAATCCCCACGGTCTTCCCTTGGCCATAGGCTCCGAACGAGATTAGACGGTCACCGTCCCCTGAAAAACTTCTTCCGCCCCGCCCGTCATATAGACCCGGTCGTCGGCGCGCCAGTCGATCAGGAGGTCGCCGCCGCGGAGGTGGACCGTCACTTTGCGCCCGTGTCTTTTCGTCAGCGCCCCGGCCACCGTCGCCCCGCAGGCGCCCGTGCCGCAGGCCCAGGTCTCGCCCGCGCCGCGCTCCCAGACGCGCATGCGGATCTCTTCGGGGCCGAGGACTTTGACGAACTCGGTGTTGACCCGCTTGGGGAAAAAGGGGTGGCGCTCGAAGCGCGGCCCGAGCTTTTCCAGGTCCAGACTGTCCGGGTCGTCCGGGTAAACCACGCAGTGGGGATTCCCCATCGAGACGCAGGTGATCCGATACGTCGTGCCGTCGACGTCGAGCGGGTAGTCGAGAATCCGGCCGTCGGCGTCGACCGGGATCTTCCGCCCTTCCAGGATCGGCTCGCCCATGTCCACCTCGACGAGAGAGCCGACGAGCCGCGGCCGGATGATCCCGGCCAGCGTCTCGACCGTGAGCTCGGTCTTTTCCGTGAGGCCGTGGTCGCGCACGTACTTGGCGAAGCAGCGGATCCCGTTGCCGCACATCTCCACCTGCCCGCCGTCGGCGTTGTAAATCTCCATCTTGAAGTCGGCGGTCTCGGAGGGATGGATGGTCAAAAGCTGGTCCGCGCCGACGCCGAAGCGGCGGTCGCAGAGCCGCTGGGCCAATTTTTCCAGATCGCGCCGCTCGCCGCCCAGGCAGTCGATGAAGACGAAGTCGTTGCCGCAGCCGTGCATCTTGGTGAAACGTAGCTCGCTCATGACCGACCCTTCGACGACTCTATTGCAGCTCCGGCGGGATGCTCTCTCCCCGGACGAGATCGTCCAGGCTCTCCCTTTCGCGCACGACGTAGAACTTGTCGCCGTCCACCAGGACTTCCGGCGGGCGCGGGTGCGAATTGTAGTTCGACGCCATGGTGAAGCCGTACGCCCCGGCGCTCATCACCGCCAGGAGGTCGCCCGGCTTCGGCCGCGCCACCTCCCGGTCCTTGGCGAAGAAGTCCCCGCTCTCGCAGATCGGCCCGACCACGTCGGCCACGATCGTCTCCGCCCCGCTCTCGGCCACCGGGCGGATCGCCTGGTACGAGCCGTACAGCGCGGGGCGGATCAAGTCGTTCATGCCGCCGTCGACGACGACGAATTTTTTCTCGTCCGTCTCTTTCAAATAGAGCACCTCGGTCAAGAGGATGCCCGCGTTGCCGACGAGCACGCGCCCCGGCTCGAGGACGAGCGTCACGTCCAGCCCCTCGATGCCCTGGACGATCGCGGCGGCGTACTCCTCCGGGCTCGGCGGCGTCTCGTCCTTGTAGCGGATGCCGAGGCCGCCGCCGAGGTCGAGATAGCGGATGTTCGCCCCCTCTTTTTTTAAGTAGCCGACGAGCACGCGGTCGAGATATTCCCGCACGCGCGCCAGCGCGTCGACGAACGGGCCGACCGAGGTGAGCTGCGAGCCGATGTGGCAGTCGACGCCGATCACCTCCAGGTGCTTGAGCGCGAGCGCCTTCTTGTACAGCTCGGCCGAGCGCGCGATCTCGATGCCGAACTTGCTCTTTTTCATGCCGGTCGAGATGTAAGGGTGCGTCTTCGGGTCGACGTCGGGATTGACGCGCAGGCTCACCGGCGCCCGCTGGCCCAGGCCGCGGCTCACTTCGTCGATGAAAGTCAATTCCTGCTCGGACTCGACGTTGAACATCAGGATGCCGGACTGGAGCGCGTACTCGATCTCTTCCCGCTTTTTTCCGACGCCGGAAAAGACGATCTTTTTGGGATCGCCGCCGGCCTTGAGCGCGCGATAGAGCTCGCCGCCGGAAACGATGTCGAAGCCGCTCCCCTCTTTGGCGAAGGCCCGGAGCACCGCCAGGTTGGAGTTGGACTTGACGGAAAAACAGACCATGTGCGGCGCCCTGGCGAAGGCCTGGTCGAAGACGCGGTAATGGCGTCGGAGCGTCGCCAGGCTGTAGATATAAGCCGGGGTGCCGACCTTCCGGGCGATCTGCCTGACCGGCACGCCTTCCGCGTACATCTCGCCGGCGCGGTATTCGAAGTGATCCATCAGGGCTTCCAGGCAACCTCGACTTCGTTGGAGGGCTCGCTCAGGCTGTCGTCCATCAGCTTGGAAAACACCCGATAGCGATAAACCGTTCCCGGCTGGACCTCCTGGTCGACGAAGCCGAACTGCTTCCTTTTCTGAAATTTTTGCTGGTCTTCCACGTTGACGACCGCCCGCTGCCGGTACGGCGCCGGGCACTCCGGGCACGTCTTGGAAAGCTCTTTGCGGAAAATCACGAAGGAGGCGAGGTCGTTGAGCGGCTTGCCGTCGATGTAGCGGGTCGGCCGCGCCCAGGTGAGATCGATACCCTGCTTGCCCGCCTTCGCCTTCAGGTCCTTGATCGGCTCCGGCACGGCCCCCTCCGGCGGACGCAAGGGCCCCTTGCTGCCGCAGCCGGCCAAAAGCAGGCAGAGGGCAAGAGTCAGCAGATAAGGATAGACAGCCTTTATCTTTCTCACGCCTCTCGCCTCACGCCTCTCGCCTTCTTTATTCATACCCCCAGCTCCTTTAGACGGCGCCGCACGTTGACCGGCGCGGTTCCTCCCTCGGAACAGCGCCGCTCGACCGCCGCCTCGGCGGTTAGATAGACATAAACGTCCCGCTCTATTTTCGGCGAGTAGCGCTTGAGCTCGCCGAGCGGCATCTCCTCGATCCGGCAGCCGCGCGCCACGCAGACGCGCACGATTTTTCCCACCAGGGCATGGGCCGAGCGGAAAGGCACGCCCCGGGAGACCAGGTAGTCGGCCAGGTCGGTCGCGTTCATCAGGCCGTCGCCCGCCGCCGCCGCCATTCGGGCCTCGTTGACCTTGATTCCCGCCGCCACCTCGCCGAGGATTGCGAGCGTCGCCTTCACCGTATCGACGGCGTCGAACAGCGGCGGCTTGTCCTCCTGGAGGTCGCGGTTGTAGGCCAGCGGCAGGCCCTTCATGATCGTCAGCAGCGCGTGCAAATGGCCGAAAATCCGCCCCGTCTTGCCCCGGACCAGCTCCGGGACATCGGGGTTTTTCTTCTGCGGCATCATCGAGCTGCCCGTGCAATAGCGGTCCGGCAGCTCGATAAATCCAAATTCGGTACTAGACCATAAGACCCATTCCTCCGCAAGGCGGCTCAAATGCACGAAGAGCACCGCCGCGGCGGCGAGAAACTCGAGCACGAAGTCGCGGTCGCTGACCGCGTCGATGCTGTTGCGGGAGACGCGCGCAAAGCCGAGCAGGCGCGCCACGTAGCGCCGGTCGATCGGCAGCGTCGTGCCGGCGAGCGCGCCCGAGCCGAGCGGCAGGACGTCGACGCGCTTCAAGCAATCGCGCAGGCGCTCGTGGTCGCGCTCGAGCATCTCGGTGTAGGCGAGCACGTGGTGCGAAAAAAGCACCGGCTGCGCCCGCTGCAGGTGGGTGTAGCCCGGCATGATGGTCTTCAAATGGCGCTTCGCCAGCCGGCCGAGCTCGCGCTTGAAGCCGTCGATCGAGGCGAGAACGTTGTGAATCTCTTCCCGCAGGTAAAGGCGCATATCGAGCGCGACCTGATCGTTGCGGCTCCGCGCGGTGTGGAGCTTTTCCCCCGCCCGGCCGATCCGCTCGATCAGCCGCCGCTCGATGTTCATGTGGATGTCTTCGTCCGCGGCCGAGAAGCGGAACTTCCCCGCCGCGATCTCCTTCTCGATCGCTTCGAGGCCGCGGGCGATGCGCCGCGCCTCGCCGGGCGAGATGATCCGCTGGCGCCCGAGCATCCGCGCGTGGGCGATCGAGCCCGCGATATCGTGGCGGTAAAGCCGGGCGTCGACCGCAATCGAGGCGGTAAACGCCTCGACGGTCCCCGCCGTCGGGCCGGCGAACCGGCCGCCCCACAATTTTTTACCGCGCCCCCGATTAGAAAATTTCATCCCTTCCCCTTAGGCATGCGGCGCGAGAAAGAGAAAATCTTGCATTTTCTTACTCACGCCTCACGCCTCTATTCTTTTTGTTGCTTCAGCCGCCGCAGCCGGAGCCTGAGCGCGTTCAGCCGGATGAAGCCCTCGGCGTCCGCCTGGTTGTAGCCCGCGCCCTCTTCGAACGTCGCGATGCCCGGGTCGTAGAGCGACAGGTCCGACTTTCTCCCGGCGATCGACACGCCGCCCTTGTAAAGTTTCAGGCGCACCCGCCCGGAGACGCTCGCCTGCGCGGCGTCGATGGTCTTCTGGAGCACCTCGCGCTCGGGCGCGAACCAGTAGCCGTAGTAGATCATCTCCGCGTAGCGCGGGATGAGCGAGTCGCGCAGCCGCAAGACCTCGCGGTCCATCGTGATCGACTCGAGCGCGCGGTGCGCCGCGTGGAGCAGTGTCCCGCCCGGCGTTTCGTACACGCCGCGGGACTTCATGCCGACGTAGCGGTTCTCGACCACGTCGGCGCGGCCGATGCCGTGCGCGCCGCCGATCCGGTTGAGCTCCTTGAGCAGAGCCGCCGGCGAGAGCTTCTTGCCGTCGACCGCCACCGGGTCGCCGCCGAGGTAATCGATCTCGATGTGCTCCGCCTGGTCCGGCGCCTGCTCGGGCGAGCGCGTCCAGACGAACATGTCGGCGGGCGGCTCGCTCCACGGGTCTTCCAGGATCCCGCCCTCGTAGCTGATGTGGAACAGGTTCCGGTCCATGCTGTAGGGCTTCGCCTTGGTGACCGGGACGGGGATGCCGTGGCGCGACGCGTAGTCGATCAGCTTGCCGCGCGAGTCGAGGTCCCAGATGCGCCACGGGGCGATGACCTTCACGTCGGGCTTGAGCGCGTAGTAGGTGAGCTCGAACCGCACCTGGTCGTTGCCCTTGCCGGTCGCCCCGTGGGAGACGGCGTCGGCCTTTTCCTCGACCGCGATCTCGATCTGCCGCTTGGCGATCAGCGGCCGCGCGATCGACGTGCCGAGGAGGTAGGTCCCCTCGTAGACGGCGTTGGCGCGGAGCATCGGGAAGACGTAATCCTTGACGAACTCCTCGCGGAGATCCTCGATGTGGACCTTGCTCGCGCCGGTCTTGAGCGCCTTTTCGCGCACGCCGTCGAGCTCCTCCTCCTGCCCGAGATCGGCGCAGTAGGCGATCACCTCGCAGCCGTAGGTCTCGATCAGCCAGCTGAGGATGACCGAGGTGTCGAGCCCGCCGGAGTAGGCGAGCACGACTTTTTTTACCTTCATCTTTTCGGTTTTCATCCGGCCTTCTTCTTTCCCTTGAGTCCGTTGAGCGCCCATATCATGATCGCTTTCTGCGCGTGCAGCCGGTTTTCCGCCTGGTCGAAAACGATCGACTGCGGCCCTTCCAGAACTTCGTCCGTGATCTCCTCGTCCCGGTGCGCCGGAAGGCAGTGCATCACGACCGCGTCCTTCTTCGCCCGCCCGAGCAGCCCGCGGTCGATCCGGTAGGGCTGGAACGCCCGCCGCCGGACCTCGGCCTCCTGCTCCTGCCCCATGCTGGCCCACACGTCGGTATAAAGCACGTCCGCGCCGGACGCGGCCTCGGCCGCGTCGTGGGTGATGCGCACGCGGGCGCCGCTCTTTTTCGCCGCGCGGACGAGCCCGGCGTCGGGCTCGTACCCTTCCGGGCAGGCGACGGCCAGGGAGAACGGGAACTTCTCCGCCGCTTCGATCCAGCTGTGCGCCACGTTGTTGCCGTCGCCGATAAAAGCGATCTTGAGCCCGTCGAGCTTCCCCTTCCGCTCGATCAGCGTGAAGCAGTCGGCCAGCGCCTGGCACGGATGGAACAGGTCGGTCAGGCCGTTGATCACCGGCACGGTGGCATGGCGCGCCATCTCCTCGAGCGTCTGGTGCGAAAAAGTCCGGACCACGATCAGGTCGGCCCAGCGGCTGAGCACGCGCGTGCAATCGGCCGCGCTCTCCCGCACCCCGAGCTGGATCTCGTTCGGGCCCAGAAAGATCGCGCTGCCGCCCAGCTGGATCATGCCGGTCTCGAAGCTCACGCGCGTCCGGAGGCTCGGCTTCTCGAAGACGAGCGCCAGCGTCTTGCCGGCGAGCTCGCGGTGCGCGACGCCGCGCTTCAAGTCCCGCTTGAGCCTGCGGCCGAGCGTGAGGATCGCGTCTATTTCTCCGCGCTTGAGCTCTTTTAGGCTCAGCAGATCGCGTTTTTTTGTCCGGCTGTCCTTCATTGCCGATGTTTTATCCATTTTCTGGATCTGCTTTTGGACCCACTTTGGTCGTTCCGATCGCGGCGGAGAATCCAGCGCGCGCGCTCCCGGGAGACGCCGCGAGGAAGGATCGGCCTTTGGCCGCGCCGGGCGGCCGCCGGAAGGCCTTACTAGCCGAATATGTTAGTTTCACGCGCGGGTGGATTCAAGAGGAAAAGCCCCAAGACTTATTGGCGCGCGAGAACCTTCTCCAGGATCGAAAGCCCCTGCTCGATCTCTTTCTTGCCCACCACGAGCGGCGGGATGAAGCGCAGCACCTTGTGCGCGGTGCAGTTGATCAACAGGCCCGCCTTCAGGCATTCTTCGACGATCTTTCCGCCGTCCTGCTCGAGCTCCATGCCGAGCAGCAGGCCCTGGCCGCGAATATCGCGGATGAAGCGAAAGCGGTCCTGCAGCGCCTGCAGGCCGTCCTGGAGCAGCCGGCCCATCTTGACGCAGTTCTTGAGCGCGCCGCCCTGGATGAGCGTCTTCAGCACCGCCGAGCCCACTTTGCAGGCCAGGGGATTGCCGCCGAAAGTGGAGGCGTGGGCGCCGGGAACGAAGCTACGCGCGACCTTCTCCTTCGCCAGCATGGCGCCGAGCGGCAGCCCGCCCCCGAGCGCCTTGGCGAGCGTCATGACGTCGGGCTCCATGCCGGAGTGCTGGTAGGCGAAGAGCTTGCCGGTGCGGCCCATGCCGGACTGGACCTCGTCGAAGATCAGGAGGATCTCCCGCTGGTCGCACAGCTCTCTCAGGCCCTGGAGATAGTTCTTGTCCGGCACGACCACGCCGCCCTCGCCCTGGATCGGCTCGACCAGAATGGCCACGGTGGTCTTCTCGTCGATCGCGGCCTCCATCGCCCGGAGATCGTTGTACGGCACGTGGCGGAATCCGGCGGGCAGCGGGTCGTAGCCGGCGCGCACCTTTTCCTGTCCGGTGGCGGTGAGCGTCGCCAGGGTTCGGCCGTGAAAAGAGTTATGCGTCGAGAGGATCTCGTATTTCCCGCCCAGCCACTCCGCGCCGTAGCGCCGCGCGAGCTTGATCGCCGCCTCGTTGGCCTCGGCCCCGCTGTTGCAAAAAAAAACCCGATCGCCGAAGGAGTGGCGGCACAGCTCGCGCGCCAGCTCGGACTGCGGCTCGATGTGATAGAGATTGGAGACGTGGAGCAGGCGCGCCGCCTGCTGCCGGATCGCGCGCGCCACCGCCGGGTGGTTGTGGCCGAGACAGTTGACCGCGATGCCGGCGACGAAGTCGAGATACTTCTTGCCGTCGGCGTCCCAGACCCAGGCCCCCCGGCCGCGCACCAGGGCGACGGGAAAGCGGGTGTAGGTGTTGGCGACGTATTTTTGCGTGACGCTGATGATTTGCCGGTTGTTCATAGGATTTACAAAAGTTTCGAGTTGATAGTTGCGGATACCGGTTTTTACTTGAAACTTGAAACCAGAAACTTGAAACCGGCGCCGCTAGGGTGGGGCGTTATTTCTGCACCACTTCCGTCCCCACCCCCTCGTTCGTGAACGCTTCGAGCAGCACCGCGTGCTTGACCCGGCCGTCGATGATATGGGTTTTTCCCACGCCGCCCTTGAGCGCCTCGATGCAGCACTCCACCTTGGGAATCATGCCTTCGGCCACGACGCCGTCCTGGATCAGCTTGCGCGCCTGGTTGATCTTGAGCGTGCTCAAAAGCTCGCCCTTCTTGTCCTTGACGCCCTCGACGTCGGTGAGCAGGATGAGCTTTTCCGCGCCGAGCGCCTCGGCGAGCTGGCCGGCGACGAGGTCGGCGTTGATGTTGTACGTCTCGCCGGCGTCGCCCACGCCCACGGGCGCGATGACCGGGATGAACTTGTTCTCGTCGAGCGAGTTGATGATCATCGGATTGATCCCGATGATCTCGCCCACCATGCCGATATCGACGGTCTCGGGCTCCTGGCCGTTGTTCTTGATCGTGACCATCATCTTGCGCGCCCGGATGAGGCCGCCGTCCTTGCCGCAGAGCCCGACCGCCAGCCCGCCGTGCTGGTTGATGCGGTTGACGATCTCCTTGTTGATCTTGCCGACCAGCACCATCTCGACGATGTCCATCGTATCCTGATCGGTGACGCGCATGCCGCGCACGAACTGGCTCGGCGTGCCCATCTTCTCGAGCATCTCGTTGATCTGCGGGCCGCCGCCGTGGACCACCACCGGATTGACGCCGACGTATTTGAGCAGCACGATGTCCTGGGCGAAGCTGTCCTTCAGCTCCTCGTCGACCATGGCGTTGCCGCCGTATTTGACGACGAAGGTCTTGCCGTAAAAGCGCCGGATGTACGGCAGCGCCTCCATCAGGGTCTCGGCCTTGCCGATAAATCGTTCCATCAGCTTCTCCGCTACAGGATATAGCGCGACAGGTCCTCGTCTTTGAGGATCGGGTTCAAGCGGTCGCGGACGTACTGTCCGTCGATCACGACTTCCCGGCCCGGCATCTCCGGCGCCGTGTAGGAGACCTCGTCCAGCAGGCGCTCCATGATCGTGTGGAGGCGGCGCGCGCCGATGTTTTCGGTGCGCTCGTTGACCTCGGCGGCGATGCGGGCGACCTCCGAAATCGCGTCGTCGCGGAACACGAGGCGGACCGCTTCGGTCTCGAGCAGCGCCGTGTACTGCTTGATCAGCGCGTTTTTCGGCTCGGTCAAAATGCGCACGAACTCTTCCCGGCCGAGCGAGCCCAGCTCCACGCGGATCGGAAACCGGCCCTGAAATTCGGGCAGCAGGTCCGACGGCTTGGTGCTGTGAAAGGCGCCGGAGGCGATGAACAGGATGTGGTCGGTCTTGATCATGCCGTACTTGGTGTTGACCGTCGAGCCTTCCACGATCGGCAGCAGGTCGCGCTGCACGCCCTGGCGCGAGACGTCCGGGCCGTGGGCCGATTCGCGGCCGGCGATCTTGTCGATCTCGTCGATGAAGACGATCCCCGTCTGCTCGACCCGGCGGACCGCCTCGGCGATCACCTTGTCCATGTCGATCAGCTTGGCCGCCTCCTCCTGCGTGAGGAGATCCATCGCCTCGGGAACCTTCACGGTCCGTTTCTTGGTGCGCTTGGGCATCAGGTTGGAAAACATCTCCTTCAGGTTGAACTCCATGCCTTCCATCCCCTGCGGCGTCAGGACCTCGACCATCGGCATCATCGTCTGGCTCATCTCGACGTCGACGAAGCGCTCGTCGAGCTTGCCCTCGCGGAGCATCTTTTTGAGCTTCTCCCGCGTCCCGGCGGCGCGCACGCTGTCGGGGTCGTCGGTCCCCGCCGCGCCGAGCTGCGCCGGCGGCAGCAGGATGTCGAGGATCTTCTCCTCGGCCAGCTCGCGCGCGCGGATCTCGACCTTTTGCTTCTCCTCCTCCTTGACCATGCCGACCGAGAGCTCGGTCAGATCGCGGATGATCGACTCCACGTCGCGCCCGACGTAGCCGACTTCGGTGAACTTGGACGCCTCGACCTTGATGAACGGCGCCTCGGCCAGCTTGGCGAGCCGCCGGGAGATCTCGGTCTTGCCCACGCCGGTCGGCCCGATCATGATGATGTTCTTCGGCGCGATCTCTTCGCGGAGATCCTCGGGCACGAGCTGGCGCCGCCAGCGGTTGCGGAGCGCGATCGCCACCGCGCGCTTGGCGTCCTTCTGCCCGACGATGTAGCGGTCGAGCTCCGAGACGATCTCGCGCGGCGTCATCATCGGCGCCGGGGAAGCGTTATCGATCAGCCGGTCTGTTCGCAAGTCCTTCATGGCGTTCACTACGGCAGCTCCTCGAAGCTCAGCTGGGTGTTCGTATAGACGCAAATGTCCGCCGCCTGGCGCATCGCCTCTTCGGCGATCACCCGCGCGTCGAGCTCGGTGTGCTTGAGCAGCACCCGCGCGGCGGCGAGCGCGTAATTCCCCCCGGAGCCGATCGCGATCGCGCCGTCGTCCGGCTCGACCACGTCGCCCGCTCCCGACACTACCAGGGAGTTCTCCGCGTCCGCAACGATTAAAAGCGCGTCCAGCCGGCGCAGCACGCGGTCGGTGCGCCAGTCCTTCGCCAGCTCGACGGCGGCGCGCTTTAAGTTGCCGTTGAACTGCTCGAGCTTGGCCTCGAACTTCTCGAACAGCGTGAAGGCGTCGGCGGTGGCGCCGGCGAAGCCGGCGATGACCTTGTCGTGGTAGAGCTTGCGCCCCTTGCGGGCGGTGTGCTTCATCACGGTCTGGCCGAGGCTCACCTGCCCGTCGCCCATCATCACCACTCTGCCCTTGTGGCGGACCGCCAATATGGTCGTCGCGTGAAACATTTTAAAAATTCAAACACGAGGCACGAGGCAACAGGCGAGAGTCGGAATCCCTTCTCACGCCTCGCGCCTCTCGCCTCTTCATGACCTCGGATGCGCGCGGTCGTAGACCGCGGTCAGCTGATCCAGATTGACGTGCGTGTACCTCTGGGTCGTCGACAGGCTGGCGTGGCCCAAAAGCTCCTGGATGACGCGGAGGTCGGCGCCGCCGTTCAAGAGATGGGTGGCGAACGT
>WNFL01382462.1_pt3 | contig 15209 bp, 13 predicted proteins | sample 5400361 | NCBI WGS metagenome assembly WNFL01 (sample SAMN13153351, study PRJNA577476) | soil metagenome | isolation source: 40 cm soil on Douglas fir-dominated hillslope | place: USA:California | collected 2013-09-17
GTAGGGGTAGATGTCGGCAGCCCCGTCGATCTCGCGCCCCTCGGCGGAGTCATAGAAGCGCCCGAAGCCGCCGCGGATGACGGTCTTCTCGTCGGCGCCCGGACGGAAGGCGAAGCCCAGGCGGGGAGCGAAGACCTTGAAGCGATCGGGGTTCTCGGGGCTCCGCCGGCCGGCCGCCTGGTAGTACTTGCCGTCGACGATCCCCTTGTCCACCAGGTTCTGGTCGGCCACGAGCAGGCCGCCCGGAGCATAGGTGAGGTTGCGCCAGCCAAACCGGTTGTTCGTCTCGTAGGGCACGTTGCGGTAGTCGTAGCGGAGGCCCAGGTTCAGGGTGAGCTTGGAGGTCACCTTCCAGTCGTCCTGGACGTAGGGGGCGATGTACATGAAGTTCATCTCGCGGGGGTTGCCCACCTGTCCCGCGACGCTGAAGCCCGCGGGCTGGAAGGAGGCGGCGCCGGTGTAGTAACCGAGCAGGAAGTCCGCGACCGTGTTGCCGGTGATGTTGAACCCGGTCCCGAAGTTGAAGTTTCCCGTCAGGTCGGTGGCGAGGTCACGCTGCAGCCACCACCGCCGGTAGTTGATGCCGAAGTTGAAGGTGTGGCTGCCCTTGATCCAGGTGGTGGTGTTGCTGACGTCCCACATGGGCTGGGTGCTCGCGGAGTACGCGTTGACGGGGCCCCCGGTGCCAATGTTGCCGGTACCGTCAGGCAGGTAACGGGCAAGGGTGACGTTCGAGCAGTTCCGCTGGTCGTCGGGGATGTTCTGGAAGATCCCCGTCACCGCCTGAGCGGAGATGTCGGACTGGGGGCACGGGACGCTATGCTGAGGGGCGTCGGCGAAGACGCGGCCAAAGCGGAACGCGTTCACCAGGTTGTTGTGGATGGGCCAGGTGTGGGAGACCTGCCAGTTCTTGGTCTCCTGAACGAAGATGCGGTCCGAGATGTCCAGCACGCCACCCGAGGAGGTCCGGTTGTCGTACTTCGACTTGGTGAAGCGGGCGAATGCCCTTCCGAAGCTGCCCAGGTCCTGATCGATCCGGATGGTGAACTGGTTCTGCGTCTGGGGAAGCGTCCGCACGACCTGGTAGTTCCCCAGGGGGGAGCTCGTGTTCGGCGCGGGGAACCAGTTGTTCCGGAGAGCCAGCTGCGCGAGGCGCGAGTAGCGCGACGTGGGAATGGTGTTGTTCGGGAAAGGCTGGCCGGTCGTGGGATCGGTGATCGTCGTGGTGAAGCGGCCAGCCAGCTGGTTCGGGTCGGGCACGAAGAAGAACGAGCTGAAGCCCCGGTCGACGCGGGTCCCGTCGTAGTTCAGCAGGAAGAAGGTCTTGTTCTTGATGATGGGCCCGGTGACGACACCCCCGAACTGCTTCTGGTCGAGCTTGGGCTTCTCCGCGGTCGGGGGGTCGAAGAAGTTCTTGGCGTCGAGGCTGTCCTTCCGCAGGAACCCGAACAGGGTGCCGTGCCACTCGTTGGTGCCGGACTTGCTGACGAGGTTGATCTGGTTGGCACTGAAGCCGTACTCCGCGGAGTAGGTCTTCGTCTGCTCCTTGAACTCCTCGAGGGCGTCAATGGACAGGATGGCGGCCGGGGTCCCGAGCGCGGTGTCGATGTTCGACGTGCCGTNNNNATGCTGATCGCGCTCCCGACCCCCTGCCGCATGTCGGACTGCTCCCCGTGGGTCTCCACGGCGCCCGCGCCCAGGAACAGGAGCTGGAGGAAGTTCCGGCCGTTCAGGGGCAGGTCGGTGATCTGCTTCTCGGTGATGACCTGGCCGATGGTCGCGGTCTCCGAGTCGAGAGCCACGCTGCTGGCCTGCACCTCGATGGCCTCGGTCAGGTTCCCGGTCTGCAACTCCAGGTCGATGCGCGCGACCTGATCGACGTTCAGTCGAATGCCGGTCCGCTTCGCGGGACGGAAGCCCTGCAGAGACGCGGTCACCGAGTACGTGCTGACGGGCAGCAGCGGAATCACGTAGTTGCCGTCCTTGCCCGTCACCACTTCACGCTTCGAGCCCGTGAGCTCGCTGCTGACCGTGACCGTCGCGCCCGGCACCACGGCCCCGGTGGCGTCCTTCACGGTTCCCGTGATCTGGCCCGTGGCCGTCTGTGCTCTCAGGGGGCCGGCCATGGCGAGCAGCGCAAGCGCCGCGCCGAGCACTCTCATCTTCCTCATGGCGGAGGCTCCTCTCAAAACAGATTTCTCCGGGACCTGATTAGAGACGTTCGATCCGGTGTACCGGGACCGACCGCGATCGACACCAACGACATTGCTAATGGCTGATCCGCAGTCTTGGTCGACGTCGGCGCGGGCGACAAGGCAATTCGCGGTTCGACCGACGGTTCTCTCCAATGAAACGACCGAAAGGTCGGGGCTGCGGTCGTTCAACCTCTACCGCGCGAGGACTTAAGAGCACCGGGTCCGGACGGGCAGCCGGCGAAAGGTGGAGCCTGGCTGCGACCGGATGTTCTGCTGTGCGTAACGTGGGCCCCCCAGCGTCTCGGGCCGGCGCGGACTCCCGGTAACGGTTTCAGACGTGCTGGGCGGGCGTCAGGTGTCCCATCAACGAGTCGTTGGCGTAGAAGTGGTCGACGTTCTCGGTGGTGATGAGCTGGTGCCGGATGAAGAGGGCCGGCGGGGTCTGCCGGTGGGCGAGGATGTCCAGGGCCAGCTTGATCAGGCCGTCCCCGTATCGCTCGGGGAAGAAGCCCACCGACGCGATGAGCGGGGACCGCGGCTGCCGCAGCTCCGCCCGCGCGTCGGGCTCCGCGTTCTGGCCGACGATCGCGCACATCCCCGCCCGGCCGGACTCTTGAAAGGCCCGCGCCGCTCCCAGCGCGCTCGAATCGTTGGCGGCCCCCACCAGCACTCGCCGCGCCTTCGATTCACGGAGGCGCTTGCGCACCTTCTCGAGCGCGGTCTTGAACTGCCCGTCCCCGTCGAGGGCGACCACCGGGCAGGCTTCGACGGCCTCGTGCAGCGCTTCCTTGAGCCCCGCGCGCACCCCGCTCATGCGCGCGTGCACGAGCGACCCGGCGCGGGCGAGCTCGATCAGCAGCACCTCTTCGACCTGCCCGGACCAATGGGTCCGCGCCCAGTGCCCGAGATGACGTCCGGCCAGCAGCCCCGCCTGGTAGTTGTTGGCCCCGAAATAGGTGGCCCCCGGGTGGGGGATGTCTATGGCGATGAGCGGGATGTTCGCTTCGAGGTACTTGGACGCGATGGCGGGGGCGACCGCCTCGTCGGTCTGGAACTCGATGACGAGGTCCACTCGCTCCCGAATGAGGTGCTCGGCATTCCGCAGGGCCACCTTCGGCTGGTACCGGTTGTCGACCACGATGAGCTCGACGTCATCGCGCTCGGCCGCGCGCTGCAGGCTCGTGTGGACCTCGCCGGCAAAGGAGCTGTCCTGCCCCTGGGCGGCATAGCCGATGCGGTGCCTCCTGGGCCTCCGCATCTCGGAGACGAGGCGATAGCGGCTGGCGTCCACCTTCTCCAACAACCCGCAGTGATGCAGGGTGTGCAGCAGTCGGAAGCACATCCCTTTGCCGAAGGTGGTGCGCTCCACCACGTCGCGGAGCCGCAGCACCTCTCCGGGGGATTGGAAGGCCCCGAGTATCTGCGAGGCGTGCACCACAGACTGCACGATGTAGGGTTCCCGGCTCGATCTGGGCATCGGTTCCCTGCGTTGCGCAGAGCATAACACACGGTGCCAAACGGCCTTCCGCATCGGTGGCCGGCGGGCGGCGGGCGATGGGGCGCAAGTCCCTGTCCGCCGGGTGTTGGGCGGGGAGAGCGCCCCGGAGGCCTCGTTTCATCAGAGGGAACGGTGGGTGGGGCGTGAAGTTTGCTTGTCGCCCGCGCCGGCCCGACCGACACTCCCCGCCAAGCCGCATCGCCTCCTGTCTTTGAACGCCTCGCTCGAGAGTGGAGAGGTGTGATGGCCTTCGAGCTGGACGCCGCGCGCATCGCCTCGGAAAACCGGAAGACGATCGACCTGCTCGAGGAGGACTACGAGCATCTCGGGCGTCAGCTCGCCCGCCGCGGCGTCGACGTCGAGAAGCTGACGCAACGGGCCATGGCGTTCCGCGTCTCCGTGCCCTCCTGGGGCGTCGGCACCGGGGGAACGCGGTTTGCCCGCTTCCCCGGTCCCGGCGAGCCCCGCAACGTGTTCGAGAAGATCGAGGACTGCGAGGTCGTCTTCAAGCTGGTGCGCTCGACGACCGGCGTCTCGCTGCACATTCCCTGGGACCGGCCGGACAGCCCGGCCGAGCTGCGTTCCTTCGCCGAGGCGCGGGGGCTGTTCTTCGACTCGATGAACTCCAACACCTTCGAGGACCAGCCCGACCAGCCCCTCTCCTACAAGTTCGGCAGCTTGAGCCACACCGACCCGGCGGTCCGCAGCCAGGCGGTGCGGCACAACCTCCACTGCCTCGAGCTGGGGGTGAAGCTGGGCGCGCGCTCCCACACGATCTGGGTGGGTGATGGCGGCAACTTCCCGGGCCAGGTCCACTTCCGGGGGGCGCTCGAGCGCTACCTGGGCAGCGTCCGCGAGGTCTATCGCGCCCTGCCCGATGGCTGGCGCCTGTTCATCGAGCACAAGCTCTACGAGCCCGCCTTTTACTCGACGGTCATGGCCGACTGGGGGACCAGCTATCATTGCGTCCGCGAGCTCGGCGAGCGGGCGTTCTCCCTGGTCGACCTGGGGCATCACGCGCCCAACGTCAACATCGAGATGATCGTGGCCCGGTTCATCCAGTTCGGGAAGCTGGGCGGCTTCCACTTCAACGACAGCAAGTACGGAGACGACGATCTCGATGCCGGCTCCATCAAGCCCTTCCAGCTCTTCCTCATCTTCAACGAGCTGGTGGATGCCGAGCTGGCGAAAGTGCCGGGCTTCGATCCCGCGTACATGCTGGACCAGTCGCACAACGTGACCGATCCCATCGAGTCCCTCATGACGAGCGCGTCCGAGCTGGCGCGGGCGTACGTGCAGGCGCACCTGGTGAATCGCCAGCAACTGGCCGAGCAGCAGGAGGCCAACGATGCCCTGCGGGCGCTGCAGTCGCTCAAGCACGCCTTCAACACGGACGTGGAGCCCATCCTTGCCATGGCCCGACATCGGGCGGGGGGCGCCATCGATCCCGTGGGCCTGTACCGGGCGAGCGGCTACCGGCAGCGAGCGGCCAAGGCCCGGCCGGCCACCGCGCGACTGGGGGCGGGGATCGTGTAGTGGGTGCCACCATCCGCAAGGCCTTCAAGATGTCGGTACACCCAGACCACCACGACGAATACGCGCGCCGGCACAACCCCATCTGGCAGGAGCTTCGGGACACGCTCTTCGAGCACGGCGTCCGGAGCTACTCCATCTACCTCGATCCGGAGACGAACGAGCTGTTTGCCTACGCGGAGATCGAGAGCGAGGAGCGGTGGCAGGCCATCGGGTCGACCGAGGTCTGCCAGCGGTGGTGGCGGCACATGCGGGACTTGATGCCGTCGAACCCCGACGGCAGCCCCGTGGCGGGCGCCCTCCGCGAGGTCTTCCACATCGAGGGGCGGCCCGCTACCTGAGGAAGCCGTCCTGCAAGCCGCCGTCCACGGGAAGCCCGGGTGATCGAGCAGGGCGGGGCCTACGAGATCGGCGTCCGCATCATCGAGATGGAGCGGCTGCACGAGCGCCGCTACCGCAGCTTCGTGGCCCGGCTCCGGGCGGGCGGCGTCGAGGCCCGCCCGTAATCGCCTCGCTCTTCAGGGCCGCGAGGCCGCCCACGCCAACCCGTCGGCCCCGGGCCCGGCCTCGATCAGCCTGTCTACCTTCCAGTCCTTCGTGTCGATGACCGCCACCTGGTGGCTGGCGTCGCAGGAGACGTAGGCGAATCGGCCATCGGGCCGCACGAGGACCTCCTGGGGCGCCTTGGGCACGTCGATGGTCCGCGCGACCTGCATGGACTTCAAGTCCAGCACCGCCACCTTGTTGACGCTGATGAGCGCGATCACCAGCCACCGACCGTCCGGAGTCGGCGCCGTGCCATAGGCGATTCCGGGCAGGGTCACCCACTGCTTCACCTGATTGGTCGCGGTGTCGATCACGGCGAGCCGTGGCTCGCCCACGTCGGCGGTGAAGGCCCAGCGGTCGTCCGTGGAGAGGGCGAGGCGTTGGGCCTTGGCGGACACGGGAATGATGGCCACGACTTTCTTCGCCGTGAGGTCGATGGCGCTGACGGTTCCCACGCCGACGTTGGAGGTGTAGGCGCGCTTGCCGTCCCGCGTGAGGGCCAGCATGTGCGACTCGGGCTGCCCGGTGGGAATCCTCTCGACGATCTGGTTGGTGCGCGGGTCCACCACCGTGATCGTGCTCGTCACCTCGGAGGTGACGTAGAGCCGGCCGTCCGCGCCGAACAGGGGGCAGTGCGGCCTCTCAGGGCGGCCGAAGTCGATGGTGGCGACCCGTTTGCGCGATGCGACGTCGATCACGTCCATGGTCTGGCCGTCGGTGCCGGGCCTGCCCACCCCGGAGTTGCCGTAGATGGGCACGTAGGCGGTGCGGCCGTCAGGCGAGGCGATCACCTCGTGCCCGGTGACGCCGCTCTCCTCCACCGTCGCCAGTTGACGGCTCGCGGCGGGGTCGATGATGCCGAGCGTGTGGTCGCCCTTGTTCGCCACCAGCAGCAGGCCGGCCGAAGGTGTCAGGGATGCGTCGGTCACGGGGGAGCCTCCATCGGAGGTCGCGGCGAGGACAGTCAGGAGAACGGCGCCAATCCGTAGCATGGGCCTCCTCGACGAATGCGCGACAATACCGCGGTTGGACCCCGCTTGTCATTTGCGGGGACAGGGGAAGCCCGCCGGCAGGTAGCCCAGGCTCTTCAGGCTCTCGCACTGCTCCTTCGTCATGACGCCCGCTTCCTCGGCGTCGGGGCGCGCGGGTCGCGAGAGGTTGCGGGTCCAGTGGTCGAGGGTCTGACGATAGTAGGCGGTCCGCAACAACAGCTTGCCCGACAGGTCGTGGATCTCCTCGGGGTCCGCCGCGGTGTCGAAGAGGCGCTCTTCGCGAGTGCGGGTGTCGACGACGAGGGCGTATCGCTCGTCACGGAGCCCGTACCGGGGCCGGTCCCAGACGGTGCGCGAGAGGACCATGGGCTTGCCCGGCGCGCCCATGACCACCGGCAGCAGGCTCCGGCCCTGGAAAGCCCCGTCCGAACCGCCCTTGCCGAGCACCCCCAGTACGTCGGCAATCGTCGGCGAAAGGTCCAGCAGGTCGACGAGCTCGGTCACGCGCTGGCCCTTCGGGCCCGAGCCGGACGGGAAACGGACGATGAGGGGCACCCGCACGCTCGGCTCCAGGAGTGCTCGAAGAGCTCCTCGCCGTGGTCGGCCGCCACGATCACGACCGTCTTCTCCCACAGGCCCTCGGCCTCCAGGGTGCGGCGCAGCGCCCCCACCTCCTGATCGGCGAAGGCGAGGTTGCCGTCGTACAGCCGCCCGAGGTGCTCGCGCTCGTCCGGCGTGAGCGGGCGCCGGCCCTGGTTCACTTCGGTGATCCACGCCATGTCCCGGCGGGCCGTCTTCGGGATGGGCCGGTCGGGGCCGAAGCGCGTGTCAAAAGGCGGATCCGGGTCATAGGGAAAGTGCGGCTCGCGGAAGTGCAGGTAGGCGAAGAAGCGCCGGCCCTTGCTCTTGGCGAGCCATCCCGGCACCGCCTGCCGGAAGACGCCGCCGCCGCTTCCCAGGTCGCGCCACAGCTCCCGGAACTCGCCGAAGCCGCGGTCGAACCGGTTGAAGCCACCCGCGATGGGGTTGGCCACGAACCCGGCGGTGAGGATCCCCTGCCCCGAGAGGACGTCGGCCAGGGTCAGGCGATCCTTCGGGAGGGGCGACGAGAACGACACGTCGCCGTGATGGCGATCGGGGTATTGCGACGTCCAGACCGAGGACATGGCCCCCAGGGTGTAGACCGCCGGGGTGAACGCCTTCTCGAAGACGACCCCCTCCGCGGCGATGCGGTCGATCTCCGGCGTGGTGGGCCGCCCGTAGCCGTAGGCGCCGAACTGCCGGGCCCGCGCCGCGTCGAGGATGACCAGCAAGACGTTGGCGCCGCCCAGCGCCCTGCGCAGGCCGTCCGCCCGGGCGTTCTCCTTCGGCGGATGCGGGCCGGGTTCGAGCGGATCGGTGGCGGCGGCGCGTCCCAGTATCCGCGGAGCGGAGAAGACACCCCAGGCGAAGCGCGAGCTTTCGGTGGGGATGACCTCCAGGCCGACGCGCGCGATGTCGCCCGCCGACCCGGGCAGCTTCACTACGACCTCCGAGCTCTTCGCGTCGCCGGCGCCGATCACCCGCTTCCACAGCTCCTGCGGTTGGCCCTCCGAGGTGGGCCCTTCGAAGGTGACGCGGAACGAGGCCGCGCCGGCCGCGGCGCGGGCGGCGGGATGCAGGTCCGGGGTGAAGCGCAGCTCGCCTCCCGGCGGCACCCGGATCGCGTAGCGGACGAGGCTCGGGCCCACCAGGCTGAGCGACGGCGCGCCCTGCACCTCGGCAACCCCAAACGGGCGCGGCGCCCCGCGTCCAAGCAGGTCCTCGAGCGAGGGCTCGGAAGCCGGCCCGGTGACCAGAGAGAAGAGCTGGGCCGCGAGCTGGCGCTTGTCTGGGTTCTTCGGGTCCTCTGAAGAGGGGGAAAGGGCGCCCGAGAAGACGAAGCGCAGGCGGTTCTCCCCCGGCTTCTGCGCCTCGCCCGGCAAGGCGATCCGATAGCGGTGGCGCGTATCGTTGAGCCGGAACTGGCCCACCCGCGTGCCGTTCAGCCGCACCTCGATCGACTGGTCCCGCACTCCGCGGTAGGGCGCCAGGTCAAGGATCCCGATGCGCGGCGCCACCGCCGACCAGTCGAAAGCAACCTCGGCCTCGGCCTTCACCCACAGGAACGGATCGCCGGCGCCGCCGCCGGCCTCGCGATAGAAGCCTTCGATCTGCCGGGGCTCGGCCGCAGGAGTGCCGAAGAGCAGCACGTCCCCCGCCGACCAGCGCTCGGCGATGCCGGCGCGCCGGGCCAGGTCGTAGGCCACCTCCTTCGGCGCGGAAGGACAGCCCAGGAGGGGCAGGACGGCGAGCGCCCCTGCGGCCGCCCGCAGGAGGCGGGGCGTCACTTCACCTTGGTCCCGGGGGCCACGTCGCCGTCGAAGGTGCAGAGCACGGCTTTGCCGTCCACGGAGCCGGCCAGGACCATGCCGTTCGATTCGACGCCCATGAGCTTCGCGGGCTTCAGGTTCGCGACCAGGACGACGCGCTTGCCGACGAGCGCCTCCGGGGCGTACGACTCGGCGATCCCCGCCACCACCTGGCGGGTCTCATCGCCGAGGTCCAACTGGAGCTTGATGAGCTTCTTCGAGCCCGCGATCTTCTCCGCTTCCTTGATGACCGCGGCCCGCAGCTCCACCTTCGCGAAGTCGGCAATGTCGAGTTGAGTGGATTCGGCTCCGCTCGCCACCCGTTGCTCAGTGGCTGCGCTCGCCGCGGGCGGGTTCGTTTCGTTCACGGTCTTCTCCTTGCGTTTCTCCGCCGAGCTGGCGGTCTCGACCCGCGGGAACAGGGACTCGATGGCACCGATGGCGGTGCCCGGCTCGAGCCGGCCCCAGTCGAGGTCCTTCGGTGTCGCTTGGTGATCGCCAAGGCCCAGCATGTGGAAGATGCGCGACGCCGCTCGCGGGATGACGGGGGAAGCCAGCACCGCCACCAACCGCACGCCCTCCAGCAGTCGATAAAGGAACGCGTCCAGCTCGGGCTTCCGGGCAGGGTCCTTGGCAAGCTGCCACGGCGAGATGGCCACGATCCGCTGGTTGAGCTGAGCGACCCAGCTCCACAGCTCGCCCAGGGCGCCCACGAAGTCCAGCTCCTCGTAGCGGTCGAAAACACGGCGGCGCAGGCCCGCGACTGGCCCGTCGAGGGGCGGATCCAGCTCGATCACTTGCTCGAAGCCCAACGCAACCGCGGAGGGGGGCTGGCCGGGTTCTCCGTTCGCCGGCCGCGCCGGCACTCGCCCGCCGCAGTATCTCTCGACCATGGTCAGCGCCCGCGAGACGAGATTGCCGAGGTCGTTCGCGAGGTCCGCGTTGTAGCGGGCCACGAAGGCGGTGTCCGTGAAGTCCCAGTCCTGGCCGAACGAGCCCTCCCGCAGCAGGAAATAGCGGACCGCATCGGGGCCCCATTGCGCCAGGAGGGCCTCGGGATCGATCACGTTGCCGGTCGTCTTGCTGAGCCTCTTGCCGTTCTTCGTGACGTGCCCATGGGCGAAGAGCCGCGTGGGCACGGGCACGCCGGCCGCCTTCAGCATGGCCGGCCAGTAGAGGCAGTGGAAGCGGATGATCTCCTTGCCCACGAGGTGAAAGCGCTCGCCGGCCTCTTCCCAGTAGCGGCGATACGGCTCCCTGCTCCGGGGATCCGTCTCGCCGAACCCGAGGGCGGTGATGTAGTTCGCCAGCGCGTCCATCCAGACGTAGAACACGTGGCCCGGATCGTCGGGGACCGCGATCCCCCACTTCACCCGGGCCCGGCTGATGCTGACGTCCTGCAGGCCCTGCCGGATCACGGCCAGCACTTCGTTGCGCCGCCCCGCGGGGTCGATTCGGATGCGGCCGGCGCCGATCTCGTCGGCCAGCCAGTCCGAGTAGGCCGAGAGGCGGAAGAAGAGGTTCTCCTCCTCCGTCCACTCGCAGGGCCGCTCGTGGTCGGGGCAGAGATTGCCCGGCTGCCTCAGCTCGCCTTCCGTCTTGAAGTCCTCGCACCGCGGGCAGTACCAGCCGGCGTACGTGCCCTTGTAGACCGCCTCGCGCCCGTCCGGGCACCGGGCCGTGCGCAGCTTCTCCCACAGCGCGAGAAAGCCCCGCGTGTGGATGGCATCGGTGGTGCGGATGAAACCGTCATACGCGATGTCCAGCCGCTTCCAGAGGTCCTTGAAGCGGGCCGCGATCTCGTCGCAGTGCTGCTGCGCGGGGATGCCGCGCTCGCGGGCGATGCGCTCGATGTTCTGGCCGTGCTCGTCCGTCCCCGTGAGCAGGAAGGCGTCCCGGCCCCGCAGCCGTCGGGCTCGGGTGACCACGTCGGCCGCAATCGTGGTGTAGGCATGCCCCACGTGGGGAACGTCGTTCACGTAGTAGATCGGCGTCGTGAGGTAGAGGCTCTTCTGCTCGTTCATGTCACCTAGGGGCCCGCTGGCGCCAGGCGGTGAGGGCCGCCGCCCACACCTCCTTCACCGGCACCCGGCTCGTCTCGGCCACGCGCTGGCAGTCGTCGAGCTCGGGCTGCGCGTTGTAGACCCGCCCACCGCGCCTGCCCACCTTGACACGGACCTCGCCGTAGGCGGTAACCACCGGCACGCTCTCGCGCTCGAGCACGGTCCGCTCCCACTCCTGGCGCCGCACCCCGAGGGTGGTCGTCTCGCTGAACAGGATCTCCTCGAGCGCCTCGCGCCGGGCCGGAGGGCCGAGGACCGTGATCAGGACGCCCGGCCGGCCCTTCTTCATCTGTACGGGGGTGTAGTACACGTCGAGGGCGCCCGCCCCGAGCAGGCGATCCACCAGCACCCCGAGGATCTGCGGCGGCGTGTCGTCCACCTCCGTCTCGAGCACCAGGACCCGCTCGCTCTCGGCCGCGCCATCGGCTTCGCCGACGATGAGGCGGAGGACGTTGGGGCGCCCCGGGGTGTCGCGCGAGCCCGCGCCATGACCAATGGCCTCGGGCCGGAAGAGCGGCAGCGGCCCGTAGGAGGTGGCGTGGCCGGTGACGAGCAGGGCGCCCGTGGGGGTGAGCAGCTCGCCCTCGCCGGCGCCGTACACCGGCACGCCCTGCACCAGCCGAGCGGTTGCGGGGGCCGGCACGGGGAACGTGCCGTGCGACATCGTGACGGTGCCGGTGCCGACGTTCAGGGGCGAGGCGGCGAAACCGTCGGCGCGAAGCCAGAGCAGGCCGACGACGCCTCCCACCACGTCCACGATCGAGTCGACCGCCCCCACCTCGTGGAAGTGGACCTGCTCGGGCGGCAGGCCGTGCATCGCTCCCTCGACCTCCGCCAGGCGATGGAACAGTCGGGCCGAGCGCTCCTTCACCACGGGATCGAGGGTGCTGGCTTCGAGCAAGGCCAGGATCTCGCGGAGGCCGACGTGCGGGGCCGCGGCGTCGTGCGTGTGGCCGTGGCCGTGCCCATGTCCCCCACCGTCGGGCTCCACGATCACGTCCACCTTCGTCGCGTGCAGGCCCGAGCGGTGGACGCGGCGCGACTCGATCCGGTAGGGGCGCAGGGGCAGCTTGAGCAGCTCCGCTCGCAGCTCCTCGAGGGGAAGGCCCAGGTCCACCAGCGCTCCGAGCAGCATGTCCCCGGAGGCGCCGTTCGCGCAGTCGAAATAGACGAGGCGGCTCACAGCGCTCCCCGTTCCTTCAGGCTGACGAAGCGGCCGGCCCCGAGCACCAGGTGATCGAGCACCTCGATTCCCATGAGCGCCCCCGCCTGAGCGAGGCGGCGGGTGAGGGCGACGTCCTCCGCCGAGGGCTCGGGGTCGCCCGAGGGGTGATTGTGGAAGAGGACGAGGGCGGCGGCCCGCGCCACCACCGCCTCCTGGAAGACCTCGCGCGGGTGCACGAGGCTCGCGGTGAGGCAACCTACGGAGATGACGGCTTCGTGCTTGAGGCGCCTCCGCACGTCGAGGGCCAGCAAGCCGAAGGTCTCGACGGGACGGGACGCGTAGCGCGGGATGAGGTAGGCGGCCGACTCGGCGGGCGTCCGAAAGGCGGGCGCCGAGGCCCCGGCCTCGCTGCCGATACGCGCGGCCAGCTCGAGCGCGGCGAGCACGCGCGCCGCCTTGGCGCGGCCGAGCCCGTGCGTCGCTTCGAGCTCCACCAGGGAGCGCGCCGACAGGCCGCGCAGGCCGCTTCCGAGGAGGCGGTCCGCAACGTCGAGAGCCGAGGCCTGCCGCGAGCCGCAGCCCACGAGGAGCGCCAGCAGCTCACGGCTCGACAGCGCCGAAGCGCCGTGACGCGCTAGCCGCTCGCGCGGCCGCTCTTCCGGGGGAAGGTCCTGGACGCGGCGCGGGAGGGACGGGAGCCATGCGCTCTCCCCCAAGGATGCCGGTCTTGCCGACGTCGCTTTCGTCATCTGCCTCACCCAACGGGTCCCGAAACCAACGATGGTATGCGGCCCGGCCGCGGCGTTCAAGCCGCCGCGGCGCCGATTCCCGTCATAATGGCACCCACATGAGCCAGAACGGGTCCGAATCGCCTCGCGACCTCGCGCTTCACCCCGCCCTCGGCCTCCTCGCAGCCCTTCTCGGCGTCGGAGCGATGGTGGGAAGCAGCGTGCTGCTCGCCCCTCATCTCTCCCTGCGTCCCTTGATCATGGTCGCTTCGGCGTTGCTCGCCGCCCCCGCGCTGCTGTCCCTGGTCCTCACGGGCAGGCCGGTAGCGCAGGCGCTGGCCCTGCGGCGCCTCGACCGGCGAACGACCGCAGTGGCAGCCACCCTCGGCCTCACGCTCTGGGTGGCCAGCCTGGGGTTGCTGGAGCTGCAGTACGCCCTGTGGTCGCCGCCGCCCGGCTACCTCGAGGCCTTTCGGAAGATCCACGAAGCGCTCCGCCCGGCGAACGCGTTCGACGCGGTGCTGTCCGTCCTGGCCATCGCCGCCGCCCCCGCGGTGTTCGAGGAGACGCTGGTGCGCGGTGTCGTCCTGCCGTCGCTGCGCCCGTGGCTCGGGGCCCCCGGGGCCGTGCTCGCCTCGGCGCTGCTCTTCGCGGCGATGCACTTCGACCTCTACCGGTTCGTGTTCACTTTCGCGCTGGGCCTGGCCCTCGGCGTCATCCGCCTGCGCGCGGCCGCGCTCCTGCCCTGCATGCTCGTCCACGCCACCCTGAACACCATCACCTTCCTAGCGGCGCCGCTCGTGGACGACCCGATGGATCCCCTCCCGGACCCCCGTCCGTGGCTTGGGGCGGCCCTCCTCCTGGGAGGTCTGGCGGTGACGGTCCTGTTGTTCCGGTGGCTTGGGCGCGAGCGGGAAGGCCAGAGAGTGTCGAGCGAGACCGTGGTATAGGGTACTCACATGAACAAGAGAACCTTTCTCAAGCTCTTCTCGGCGATGACGGCATGGCCCGTCGTCGCGCCCCTGTTGGCCTGGGCGTCCAGCGGCAAGCTCAAGAACTGGGCGGGCAACCTCGAATACAGCACTGAAAACTTGCACTCTGCCAACTCGCTGGAACAAGTACAGCAATTCGTCAAGGGACAGAGCAAGCTCAAAGCCCTCGGCACGCGCCACTGTTTCAACAACATCGCAGACAGCACCCAAGCCTTGCTCTCGTTGAAGTCGATGGACAAGGTCGTTGCCCTCGACCCCGCGGCGCATGCCGTGACCGTCGATGCGGGCATGAGCTACGGTCAACTCTGCCCTTATCTCCATGACAAGGGATTTGCCCTCCACAACCTGGCCTCGTTGCCCCATATTTCGATCGCGGGGGCCTCCAGCACCGGCACCCACGGCTCCGGCGAGAAGAACGGCAACCTGGCCACCGCCGTGTCTGCGCTGGAAATCGTGACCGCGGCGGGCGACGTGGTCAGGCTCTCCCGCCAGCAAGACGCCGAAGCCTTCCGCGGAGCCGTGGTCGGGCTGGGTGCCCTGGGTGTCGTCACCAAGGTGACCCTCGACATCCAGCCGACCTTCATGATGCGGCAATACGTGTATGAGAACCTCCCGCTGAGTCAGCTGAAGAGCCATTTCGACGCGATCGAATCCAGCGCCTACAGCGTCAGCCTGTTCACCGATTGGCAAGGACAGCGTCTCAACGAGGTCTGGATCAAGAGCCGAATGGAAGAAGGGCAGGCGTTCGACGCGCCGCCGGAATTCTTCGGGGCGAAACGCGCGGCCAGGAACCTTCACCCCATCGCCGAGCTCTCCGCCGAGAACTGTACCGAGCAGATGGGCGTGCCCGGCCCCTGGTATGAACGACTGCCGCACTTCCGCATGGGCTTCACGCCCAGCGCGGGTAAGGAGCTGCAATCGGAGTACTTCGTACCCCGTCCGCATGCGGTCGACGCCATCCTGGCCGTGGAGCGCCTGCGCGATCAGGTCACTCCGCACCTCATGATCTCCGAGATCCGCACGATTGCCGCCGACGGCCTCTGGATGAGTCCCTGTTACCGGCAACCCTGTATTGCCATTCACTTCACCTGGAAACAGGACTGGCCC
>WNFL01300674.1_pt1 | contig 15205 bp, 17 predicted proteins | sample 5400361 | NCBI WGS metagenome assembly WNFL01 (sample SAMN13153351, study PRJNA577476) | soil metagenome | isolation source: 40 cm soil on Douglas fir-dominated hillslope | place: USA:California | collected 2013-09-17
GCGCCCGACGCCGATCACGTCCCGCCAGTTCTGATGCATCACGTTGAGCGCAGTCGTGCACTGCACGAAATCGTCGTCTTGCTCACCGTCAAAGAAGCGCCAATGCCGGTGGTGCCAGAGGACTCGCGGTTCAAGGTTGAAGTACTTGGACAAGGCTTCTATAAGCTCTCCGTTTCATTCGGCTATATGGAGAACCCGCTGCTCGTCCCGGTGCTGCAAAATCTGGCTCACACGGGACAAATCCCCTTCAAGTTTGAGGACGCGACTTACTACATTGGTCACGAAACGATTATCGCGAAGAACGGCGGCGTTCATCGAGTGCCCGAAGCGATCTTCTCCTATCTCAACCGCAACGCGGTTCATGAAGAGAGGCGCTACGGAATGCCGATGCAACAGGTAGTCGAAATCGGCACACAGATCTATTTGTGAAGCTTGGGCCCGCCGAAGCAAGGTTTTGAAGTACTGGTGGGAACGCTCGCGATATTCTGCCGACTAGCATTCCTAGGTCCTTATTAACGCGTTAACCGGACATGTGACCTTTGCTACCTGCCTAGGCACGCCCAACTGAGTCCGTGTCCACTTTCTGGACACCATTCTGTTTGGATTGCCAAGGTCGTCGGATTCCTTTGCCGACTACCAGCTTTCCTCACGCTTTGCACCGGGAATCGTTCGTACCGATTTGAAGGGGTATTTTGGGCGATTTTCAACCCCTTCTTTTCGCTCGCGACGTTGTCTTTTTTTGGGCAGCGGACCGCGTGTACGCCGTTGGCCTTATCCTGCATCTAACAAAGTGGCATGAGTAAAAAGGAGTTGATTAAATGAACAGGAAACTGCATTTCCAAGGGGCTCTGCTGCTGGCCGGATTGGCTGCCGCTTTAACCCCCATGGCGGCACGGAGCGCTACGCCGGAACCCAGCGCTGTCACCGTTACCGTGACCGCAGTGGGCAAGAAAGACGCTGCCTCGCGCGCAGTTAAGAAAGACGATGTGCAGCCGTATCAAGGCAAAGAACGCAAGCAGGTGGCTGACTGGAGGCGCGGCGAAACGCTCTTCCTGGCGGTGCTGATCGACGATTCGCTGAGAAGCAGCATCGCCAACCAATGGACTGATCTGAGAGCGTTTCTTATGGCTCAGCCGCCCACCACTTACATTGCTGTCGCGTACGCACGCAACGGAACGGCTATGGTGGCGCAGGATTTCACCCAGAATCACGCGCTCGCCGCAAAGGCTCTTCGCCTGCCGTTGGGCAGTGGCGGAGCCTTCACCAGCCCTTACCTCGCCCTCCAGGACTGGATGAAGCGCTGGCCCGAGTCCCGGGAACGCAAGTCGATTCTCCTCTTTTCCTCGGGCATTAACTATTTTCGCGGAGGCTCTGGTATCGCGGATCCTGACCTGGATTCGACCATTGAGCGCGCCCAGAAAGAAAACATTAATATCTGGACAATCTATGCCCGCGATGCGGGGGGTGGTGGGCGCAATTCGTTCCGCACTTTCAATGCCCAATCCAACCTGACGCGGCTTTCGGAAGAAACCGGCGCCCAGTCTTACTACCTTGGTTTCGGCGAACCCGTTAATCTCAAGCCATACTTTGACGAAATCCAGATGCATCTCAACAACCAGTATCTCCTGACGTTCGACGGTGGCGACGGCGGCGGGAAAAGAAAGGGCCGGTTCGATCGGTTCCATGTGGCGACCGAGCTTCCGAACACAAAGTTCCTCACGCCGTCGGCGGTGTTCCTACCCGCTAGGAGGAGCTGAAGGAGCAAGTTTAAGAAAAATCGGCAAACAGAGGGGCGCACCCGAAGGCGAGCGCCTCTTTTGTGTGGACCTTGTGTCATTCCCGTGAATGTTTTATTCCGTTTCCACTTTCACTTTCCGGACACACTTGACAGCGTTTGGGCGCGCCGAACTTCTAATTCTAATATAATGTGTGGATTTCAGATCCCCCTCTGATAAAGGCCAACCATAGGACGCATTCCGCACACCGTGGAAGTGGCACAGGACGAAAGTTCATTCATTCATTGAGGACCGGAAATATCGGGAAGGCAGTGGTGGGGCTGGGGAGATTCGAACTCCCGACACTTGGTTTAGGAAACCAATGCTCTATCCATCTGAGCTACAGCCCCTCATCAAAAGACTACTACATTTTTACTACAATGCATCCCTAGACTGGTCCATTGGTCTTTCGAAAAAGTTCTCGAACTCCATGATTTCAAACGAGAAAGACAATAATCGCGAGAACAACCTCAGACCAGGGACAGCGGTTTCCTAAACCGTTTGTCGCCGGTTCGACTCCGGCCAGGCCCACCATTCCATGATTTACGGTCTGACCCACTGATTCTTTTTATTTGTCTGAAAATTGGAATGCTCCCCAATATGAATAGCCGCTTTCTTCAATCGAAATCGAGCGCCCTCACAGTTTCGACACCTTGTCGGTCAATGGTTAAAGGTTATGAATCCGAGCTATACGCAACACAGTGGTAGACACGAACAATTCACCAGTTTCAAGGAACGGTCTGCGCGGGTTTCGCGATAATCATTCACACCTCAGTCCAATTGACGCGGGTCTGACTTAGTGCGATGTTTTGAACGCTGCACTTGTTCTCTCAATGGAGAGGAGTGCAGCGCGGTGCGTAAGCCCATAATTTCAGAAATCGTTGCAACCTTAAATCAGTCTCGGCGTATCTTCCCGCCACTCAAGAAACTCCTCTTTGAAGCATTCTGGTTTGTATTTGCCGCCGTTGAAATCGTGCGGTTTCTCAGGAGCTTGCTATAATCCTGTTTCGCTTTCCCCTTTTTAGGGGCCGCAAGGAAAGCGTAAAAACGAACCAAGGAGCTTTTTGCATGGATATCGGGCGTCGGATAACTTCTCTCAGGGAAGAGAAAAAGCTTTCTCAAGGAGACATTGAAAAACGGACAGGCTTGCTTCGTTGCTACATTTCCCGAGTAGAGAACGGCCATACTGTGCCAGCCATTGAAACTTTAGAGAAAATAGCACGTGCGCTGGGGATGCCACTTTATCAGCTCATGTATGACGGCACAGAGCCTCCCAAACTCCCAACCAGAACTAACGGACATAAAGCACCTGAATGGGGTGATGTGGGAAAGGATGCACGCTTTTTGAACAAGCTCTCCCGATTTCTGGCGGCGATGAACGAGGGTGACAGACAATTGCTTCTATCTTTCGCTGAGAATGTAACAAGAAAGCAGAAGCGAACCGCGCCAAAGAACTAGCAGCTATACATCCTTGGCCGGAATCGCCCACTTCTTAGCCTTTTTCTTCTGCCTTCTGCAGCATCCGCGCCACCGTTGTAGAAGCAGCACCGGAATCGAACGATCAGGACGCGGCCCCCGACTCCGGTAAGCCGTCCTTGACCACAATCTTATTGCCCGTAGTTTGGCTGAAAATCATGTACTCGCCGGGAGAAGTAATCGCCAATCGTTGAACGGTTGACTTCGCAAGCTCAAAACTGTCCGCTGCCGCCTTCCACAAGTAAGTGCCATCCTCCATTTTGATGAATATATCCAAGGGTTCGAGCATAGGCTGGGTGCCTTTCCGGGGACTTGCACGTTATAGCATGAAAGACTGGTGCTCGACCTACTACTGTGCGGTGCGTACGCAGACTAGGGGAAACTCCCCATGCAAAATGCGAGAGTTCACCGGATTGAATATATTTTTGTTCCCACTAGGTTTGGAGCGAGTCCTCAAGGTGCAGTGCGAATGCAGAAACCTTCGTATCCCCGGAGGTTCTTTTCGCGGGTCGAGACACAGGTGGACGTTTGGGTCTCTTGGCGTTCTAACGAACGTAAGGAGACATCTAGAGTTCGGGATTTGAGCCTGGGTGGTCTGTTTGTCGAAACAGCAAAGCCAACAGCGGTGGGTGCGTCGGTCAAGCTTTATTTTCTTGTCCAGGAGGGACAGATAGGGATTGAGGCCGTTGTGCGGCATGTAAAATCTGGTGGACTAGGATTGAAATTTTCGGCGATGGGTGATGCAGACCAGAAACGCCTGAAAGCATTGATAACAAGGCTTCGCAAGTAACCCACTCAACCAGCAGCTCTTAAAAACTGATAGGTGTCTCAAAAGTTGCGACGACTTGCAGTGTGTGTTCGTTGAAGATCACAAATTCGGCGTCACTGTGTCGCGATAGCTCATATACGCGCTTCTTCGCCGATTGGATGTCGTGAGCAGCTTCCACCCACACGAAGTTGTTGGCTTCTTTCTTCACAATGTCGTAAGAAGGTAAGGTCATTATCGTCACAGGTCAGCTCCCCAAGAATCCGGCGTCGATACAACCCCTCCCATCGGAATGCTAAACGGACAGCCCGCGCTTCACACGCATGTCAGCCGCACGTAGTGTATGCGATAGGCGAACACTGGCAATCAGGTGAATACCTTCATTTGGGTTCGGGATAATTCCTGGAGCACATGGCTGTCGATTTAAGATTAAGCGACTCGTCCATAATATTTATAAGTTCCAGAACCGGAGAAAGTAAAAACTACGAATCCTGGGAAGAATTTGCGGCATCCAGAGCAGGTTTGAGGATTGTCCCACACACCTTAAACCTCGACGCGGGTGGGACATCCAGGCATGGCACAAGGAATGCAAATCTTACGCCGGAATTCCGAATGAGATTTTTCACCCATTTACGAAACTTCTGTCTCTTTTTTAAGCTCAAACTGGGGGTGGATTACAATGGGGACGTTCGGTTACGACATACTCAAGAAAGACTCTGTGGGCGCTCCGATTTGGCTTGAGGCCGCGCGTGACCTCGATACAGCAAAGAAACCCGTGGCAGAACTAGCCGAGAACTCTCCGGGTGAATATGTTGTTTTCTGCGAGCAAACTTCACAAATTGTCGGTAGCTTCGAGGGTACAGAATGGGACAGCTTCGTAGGTCAACAGACCCCCGCCCGGAGGCTCCCAAGCGCATTCTGGTCGTAGACGATAACCCGTATTTCTTACCTGTCCTACGTTCCTCGCTTGAAACACACGGCTATGTGGTTTGCGGCGAAGTAGCGGATGGTGCCTCGGCGATTGAGCAAGCAAAGGTGCTGAAGCCCGACCTGGTGATTCTGGATTTGGTGATGCCAGGGCTGAATGGTCTGGAGACAGCGGCGGTGCTAAGGAATGTGATGCCACGGACGGCGCTAGTAATGCTCACGCTCCACGGTGGCCAGATCAAAGCGGTCCCGAGTTCAGCGTTCGGCATTCGCGCCGTCATCTCCAAAACAGATGGAATGAGCAAGCTCATTGAGTGCCTTCGTGGGTTGTAATATCCCTCCAGCGAATTCCGTGCCCAACGGTCTTTTTATCGCGGCTGCTTGCGAAGATTATTGGGCCGTTTGAACCGATGTCAGGTAAATTTGCGGGGGGTGGATTGGGTGATCGTAGGCGGCGAGAGTGGGGCGGGGGCGAGACCGATGAAGGAAGAAGGGTACCAGCCGAAGATCGAAACCCTGCTCGTACGGATGACCTTTAACGCCCCTAAAGCGCTCCGCAAAAGTTTCCGCATAGCAGTGCTTGCAACCCGGACTGATCTTCGTGCAGCCTCGGACCGGATTCCACGTCGCATCCGTCCATTCAATCGTCGAATTCGCGCTCGTCACTCTCCCGCTTGTTTGATACTCACCGGAAAAATCAAAAGTTCCTTCCTCGTCTCCGAGGGGCCACATGACTTCTTTCATTGGAAGTACGGCCTTAACGTGGCTACTCACATGAAGAAGATAATACTCGGTTCGGGCGCCGCCCTGATTATCTTCGACGAGGTAGTCAATTTGGGAAGGCTTTGGCGTCGATCCCCGGCACCAGTTTCAGCGTGTTCTTGTAATAGATCTTCTTCAGCACCTCGTCCGGCACTTCAAATCCGTAAATCCGCCAGAACGCGTGCCGCCGCCGGTAATACTCGAAATATTCGTCGCGCGTCTCCAGCGCCCGAAAATACCATTTGTACTCGTTCACCTCGTAAATGTCTTTGCCCATCAGCACGCGGTCTTGGTACTTCACCAAAAAATCATGCGCCGAATACGGTTGCCGGCCCAGCTCCGCAAGCACCGCCGCGATATCCACGTACATGTTCGGCAACGTATCGAACAATTTTCCGAGTCGCTCGAGATCGTTTCCGTGAAACGCAAGGTGCGCCGCGATGAAATTTACCTTCGGATGTTTCGCAAACAGATGGTTGCGTTCCGCCATCAGCGTCTCAAACGGCGGATACTTGGAAGGCGGCCGCGCGCGCTGCGGAAATTCCTTCAACTCCTGCCAGCGCTCGTTGTTTTTGTCCCAAGGATCGAAAAACGCCGAAGGCTCCGCAATGTGGATTAGCGCAGGAAGCTTTAGCTCCGCGCATTTTTCAAAGAGCGGATCGAAAATCGGATCGTCGGCATGCACGCGCTCGCCATTCACGTATTTCACGTCCATGCCAAAGTTCTTGAATATTTTCAGTCCCTGCGCGCCGTTGCGCACGTCCGCGGCAAGACGCTCCGCCGCGCGCTGCCCGTACCCGGGAGTATTGATGTCGTCGTAGCTCGGATTCGCAAACACCACGAAGCGATCCGGATACCGGCCTTTCATGGTCGCAACGGTTTTCTTCAGCTCTTCGCCGGTCCCGCCGCTGAGATTCACCAGCACCCGGAGATTGATCGTGTCCATCTCCCTCACGAGCTGATCCACATGCTCGGGGGTCGGATTCCAATGGTGGCTGTGAATGTCGATGAACGGAAATTTTGCGCGCTCGATCTTGTGCTCGGGCACGACCAGCGTGGATTTCGGATTGTATTCCTCAATCGTCGGCGTCTGCGAAGAAGAGATCTGCTGCGCCGAAGCCGCAGAAGAAACCGAGGGAGCGGAAGCGGTGGACAAAGAAGGCTGCTCCGTTCTCGCCGCGTGCGGCCACAGCAGCGCAGCGGAAAAAACGCACGCAACCGTCGCCGCAAAAACCGAAATCGCACGCCAGGATTTCATCGCCCGCTCCTCCGGAGAAACCCGCTTAGTTTCTCACAGAGGAACGCTGGCCGCGGACTTAGCTGAAAGAACAGCTGCGGCAAGAGCTTTTCGTCAGGGCGCGGCTTCAGCCGTGCCACAAGCGCTCAGTCTGAAACGGCTTTAGCCGCTGAGGGCTGGAGCGGTCTTAGAGTTTCACGAGGCACCACTCCTCGCTCCACGGCAGGCGAGACATTTGGCGCGCCGGGCCTTCGGGCTGCACGATGAAATTGTCGGAAAAATTCGAGCCGATGCCGTGCTCGGGATCGTACAAGCCGGGCTCGACGGAAAAAGCCATGCCCGGTTCAAGCATGGTGTAGTCGCCAAGCGAAAGATACGGCTTCTGGTGTCCTTCCCAGCCTTCGCCGTGCGCGGGACGGTGATAAATGTAGGGAGCGACGCCATTCTTCACCTGGTATTTGTGAATTTTGTACGCCACGGTGGAGCACGTTACGCCCGCGATGGATTCTTCCTTTTGCATCAGGCAGCAGTCTCGGCTGACGGTCCAAAGTTTTTTCATCTGGTCGGTGAGCGGATGAATGAACATCGGCCGGTACAATTCGCCGCCACAGCCGGCAATGTGCACGCCGCCTTCAATTTGCAGCGCCTGGCCGCGCGTAATTTTGTTGTGCAGAAATTGATTCGGATGCGGATACGCGGTCGAGCGGCCAACGCGGCAGCCGACTTCAATCTCGATGCCCACGGCAGTATGCGGCGCGCCGTCGCGCTTGATATCGGCCATGACCAGGTCGACGCCATATTTTGTGGCCGCGGCGGCGATGTCGTAATCAGTGAGATCGGTGCCGTGCTGCAGCAGCATGTCGCGCGCGCAAGCGTGCATCTGATTGAAATAATTGTACGCGCGACGTGTCAGGGCTTGCTCTTCCGGAGTTTTGTGTACGCGCATGTTCATGCACGCATCTTCGGCAGAACCAATTTCGCGGCCGAGAACCGCGACGGCTTTGCGCTGCGTGGAAGGAGTGAACTCAGTATCGGCAACTAAATTTTTCTCGGCGTATCCGCGCTTTTTTAGCGCTTTGAACACCCATTCGCTGAGATCGATCTTCGCGCCCATCTGCACTTTGCCTTCGTGCGGAAAAGCGCCCTCCGCGTGCGGAAAATCAAAATACATTTCACTGTCCGTGTTCCACCAAGTTTTCACCAGGTCGCGATCCAGTGCCCCGTAAAACCAAACCGGGTCGCCATTGGTCGGAAGAAAAACCTGAACAAGCCGCTCCGTGGTGGTGTGCCAAAGCCCGGTGAAATAAATTATGTTCCAGCGATCCGTCAGCAAGATTCCGTCGCGGCTATCCTGCGCGAGTTTTTCTTGCAGCAATTTCGCGCGCTGCTTGTGCCATTCGAGCTGCAAGCGATCGTACGTGGCGGGCTTTAGGTCATCGTCGGGAAGAAAGAGGCGCGCCGATTTTTCGGATGGGCCGGCTGATGCGGATTCCGGGGGCGCGCTTCCAGCCACCGCGGCTTTCGAACTCGTGGCTTCGCCTAGCGGAGCCGCTGCCGCACTTACGCCCGAAACCGCCACGGTTGCGCCCGTTGCTGCTATAAATTCTCTCCTGCTAATCATTTTTCTTCCCCCTTTTTGGTCACACACTGAGCTTTCATGGGGAACGCTCTTAGCACATTTTGGCAGGCGAGGAAAGCAGGGCGTTCGAACGGCGATCGGGCAAGATGTGTTGAGGAAACAAACACTGGAGGATTGCTAGCTCAGAAACTTCGCGGTGGAAGCTGCTAGAATTTACGCGATGAATACGCGGATTTTATTTCGAATTGTGTTGCCGGCCATGCTGGCGCTGCCTTTGGGATTTGTGGGTTTGGCGCTGGCCGCGGAGAATGAGCCTACGGTGCCTGGGCCGTTGCTGATGCTTTTTTCGCCGGGACTGAAATTGGCGGAACTGATCGCGCCGGAATCGCATGGTTCGCTGGGGGCTACGTTTGGGTGGTTTTTGCGGGTAGGAATTGCGGCGAATGCCGCGTATTACTTTGTGATTTTTGCGCTGCTCGCGTATTTGGTTAGTCGCCGCCGGACGGCGTTGTAGGGGCGCGCTTTAGCGCGTCCCAGCGAGCGAAGCGAGGTTTCTTGCTACGAAGCCGTGCCCCTACAATGCTGTGGTTACTTTTTCGGTGGCTAGATCGCTTAGGGATTGCGTGTATGGGGCGCGGGCTATGCCGCGTTCGGTGAAGATGGCGGCTATGTAGCGCGCCGGGGTGACGTCGAACGCCGGGTGGGCGGCGGGGACGTCGGGGGCGATTCGAACGCCTTGGATGTGGGTTACTTCGGCGGCGGTGCGCTCTTCGATGGGGATGTGGTCGCCATCGGGAATGGAAAGATCGAAGGTGGAAATGGGCGCGGCGATATAAAAAGGTACGTTGTTTTCTTTTGCGAGGACGGCAATTTGATACGTGCCGATTTTGTTGGCGGTGTCGCCGTTGGCGGCGATGCGGTCGGCGCCGGTTACGATCGCGCCTACTTTTCCGGATTTGAGGAAATGGCCGACCATGTTGTCGGTGATGAGCGTGAGGGGGATGCCGCCGCGATGCAGCTCCCAAGCGGTGAGGCGTGCGCCCTGGAGATAGGGCCGCGTTTCCGGAACCAGGACGTGGATTTTCTTCCCTTGTTCGAACGCGACACGAATGACGCCGAGGGCGGTGCCGATGCCGCCGGTGGCGAGCGCGCCGGCGTTGCACTGGGTCATCACTTGGCCATCGCGTGGCATAAATTCCGCGCCGTAACGGCCGATAGCTTCGTCGGTGGCTTTCTTTTCAAGATGAATTTGCTGGGCCTCGGCTACGAGGGCTTGCCTGATTTTGGCGAGCTCGGAAGATTGCGTGGTGAGCTCAGCGAAACGTGCTTTCATGCGTTCCAGCGCCCAAAAGAGATCCACGGCGGTGGGGCGGGTTTTCGCAATCACTTCACAGATTTGAGGAAATTCCGCGCGCAATTCCTCGACGGATTTTGCCGAGGAATGCAGTACGCCTAAAGCGACGCCCATTGCGGCAGCGACGCCGATGGCGGGTGCGCCGCGGATGACCATTTCGCGAATAGCGCGGGCGACTTCGCGGTAATCCGTGTAGGTGTACGAGATTTCTTCACTGGGTAGGCGGCGCTGGTCGAGCATGACCACGCCGCGGTCGGTCCATTCGATTGGTTGGGCTACGTACATAGGCGTAACTATTGTAACGAACGGCTGAGACTATTGCTCGGCGGATCAAAGGCTGGACTGGCGCAGCATGCTGCGCGGCTACAAAGACAGAGCGCATCGGTGGACACTGCGGTGAACTGGGGCGCAGCAATGCTGCGCCTCCTACGGGAAAGACCAAATGCTGAAAGGAAAACGAATGTCAGCGGTTGGGGATTTGGGTGAAGCCGTGGGTACCAATTATGGTGGCGACGGCGATCATGGAGTTGTAGCCGAGATGGAGGAGGAAGCTGGCGAGGACGGTGCCGGTGTGTGCGCGTGCAAAGGTAAAGATTATACCGACGAGAATCAGCAGGCCAACGATGCCCCAGGTCCAGCCGAGTTGCGAGCCGTGCATAAGTCCGAAGAGGACGCCCGTTAGCAAGATGCCGGGGACGATGCCGAAGGATTTGGCGAACAGCGGATAGAGATACCCGCGAAAAACAGTTTCCTCCACGAGCGGGGCGACGAGCACAGCCATAGCCATGAGCAGCATGGCGCTGCTGCGATTTTTTAGAATCTCTTCAATGGGCATCTTGTCGTTGGTATGGACCTGCGAGCTGGCAATGAAAACAAAAATAGCTAAGCCACAACCCGAGAGAAAGTAGGCCCAGGGATTGGCTTTGCCGGCGGAGAGGTTGGATTTCAATTTTTTCCAGCCGAGCGAGCGCCAGAACGGTTTGCCACGGAGGACGCCGAGGGTCACGTAAAGAAACAAAAAGATCGAGGCGTACCACAGGAGATTGGTGCCGAAGAGAAACTGCGGCTTATTGAGCAGATAGCGCTCAAGTTCCTTGGGAGGGAGGCTGCGGTGTGGCGCGAAGTACAAAATCAGCGCCATCTGCACGAGAAAGAAACTCGAGAGCGCGTAAAAAATAAAAACGAAGAAGTGAGGCCAAGACCAGGAGATGCGCAGGTCTTCTGGCAGAGATGGGCGCGGCGTATAGGCAGGGTGAGCAGCGGCGGCGTAGCTGATGGGATCGCCTGCAAGCTGAGCAGGATTTTCCGGGGAATCCAGCGCGGCAGGAAGCGAGGAGTCCTGCTCATGCTCCTGTCCGAGAGAATCGGGCGGTTTGTCGTCGAAAAAGGTCATCGATTTTTTTTCGCTTTTTTGCCCCGCGAAATTCGCGGCCAGCCGCTTACCAGAGCAGCGGCTACAAGTGGAAGAAGCAGTTCATGATGGCCAGTGATGGCGTAGCCACGGGACTCCTCTCCTTTGCGGCTACGGTCGGAAGCTGTGGGGCGCCTTACTACATTCTGCAACGGACGGTAATGCTGAATAAAGTCGAAGTTCGCGGTGGTAATCGGGCGAAGCGGAAGGCCGAGGTTGCGCACGACGGAGACGGCTTTCAAAAAAACCTCGGGCAACAGAACGGCGGAGCCCCAATTTAAATAGATGCCGCCGGGATGCATTTGTTGCACCAGGGAGCAAAAGAGGCGGAAATCGAGGTGCGTGGCAGATCCGAGAGCGGCGCCGTCGGCGGTGCGGTGCATGTGCGGAATGTCAGTACCGATGGCGAGGTGCACAGTGACGGGGATGCGAAGCTTGTAAGCTGCGGCCAAGACGCTGGAGTTTGCGTAGGGGATGTCGATTACGGCGTTGTCGAGAAATTGGCCGGCGGCTTCGCCGTAACCGAGGCGGGCGCGCATGGCAACTTTTGCGATTTGGTTCAGATACTCGCCGGTCTCCGCAGCCATGCCGAATGCGCCGGCGCCGAGACCGGTTTCGACGTCTTCGGAAGTGTTGCCGGCGAGGGCGATTTCGAAATCGTGGACGAGCGCGGCGCCGTTCATGGCGAGCGAAGTGATGAACCCGCGGCGCATGAGATCGATGAGCAGAGGGCCGAGGCCAACCTTGATGACGTGTCCACCGATACCCCAGAGGATGGCTTTGCGCTGCCTGCGTGCTTGTTGGATGGCAGCGAGGAGATTGCGAAGGTCGGCGGCGGCAAGGAAGTTGGGGAGGGAAGCGAGAAACTTGTTCAGCGAGGGATTGGCGGCGGGAGGCTTAGCGAAATCGCGCACGCTGACTTTGCTCTTGCGGGAGGAAAGCGGGTACGTTTGCAGGTTGGTAAGTGTGATGGGGCGGGTGGAGTAGACGCTCATTTAACGAGATTCACTGTAAGTCGAATATTGCGAGTGGCGCAAGTTTAAAGAGACCTCTGCCACCATCGTTCAAGGTGGATTCAGCCAAGTCGAGGACACTGCACGGGGATAGGCCCAGGGCTTGACCGTTAGAGCAAGTTTGATTCGGCAGTGCTTTGTGGAATGAAAGATAGCCGGTAACCTCTCCGTAAGCGCAGTGCTTCCCTCGTTATTTCGATCCTGTTAATCGCCCATCGCATGTTCGTGAGGCGCTGCACGCGATACGGAGCCTATCCAGGCCATCCTATGATGGGTTTCTTGGAATGGAGGGAAAACAGGAATGCGACTAGCAAAAGTATCGACGGTAGTCCTGGTCATTTTGTGCGGTCCAGGAATGGCCGCGACAGCCCTCGGCGGTGGGGCCCTAAATGGAAGCGTGACCTACATGGGAACCCCAGCGAAAGCTGAGCCCATTAACATGTCCAAAGAGCCTGACTGCGTCAAAATGCATGCCAAGCCGCTTATGAACGAGAAGGTAGTCACCGGTCCAGGAAATAGCCTGCGGAATGTCGTTGTCTACATTTCCGCCGGCGCGTCAGACAATTCCGCGGTACCCACGACCGCCGTGAGTTTCAACCAGGAGGGCTGCCAGTACACCACGCATGTGCTCGCGTTTCGCGTGGGTCAGGAGGTGAAAATCTCCAATAACGACCCCTTCTCGCACAATATTCATCCTATCGCGAGAATCAACCGGGAGTGGAACCGAATACAGCCGGCTGGAACTCCTCCGTTTTCGTACTCCTACGAAAAGGAGGAGTTTATCCCCGTAAAATGCAATATTCACTCTTGGATGCGGGCTTATTTTGTGGTTCTGAAGACCGCACATTTTGCCGTAACGGGAGACGACGGGCGGTTTACGCTGCCGAATCTACCCGCCGGCAAATACACCGTCACGGCCTGGCACGAAGACTATGGCACGCAGAACCAGGAAATAACGATCGTTAGCAATCAAACGCTAACAGTCAACTTCATGTTTCGAGCAAAACCGTAAGCGATTCAATGGGCGGATAGGTGTGGAGGTTGGGGAGGTCGCTCTATCCAGGAGAGCAACAGCCCTGAAGCTGAGCGCGCCACCTTCGCTTAGTGTCGCTATACTTTGCTGACCATGTGGCTTGGCGACAAACGCGGACATCTTACGGATTGGAGCACCCAGCTATGGGTGAAGCTTACTGGCAAGCGGATCGATCTTGAGCTTTATTCTTGGTTGAAAGGGCCGATCGGAAAACCAGAGGGTATCGGCTCGGATTTTTTCCATCAGCTTGCACGGGAGCAGAATCTTTCTGTCGAACACGGCGGGGGACTTCTCGAAGATTTCAAACAGCTCGCAAGCGAACCGTGTGATACGGAAAAAATCAGCCCGCTGGTTAAAGACTTTTATGAGAATACAGGATGTTATGAATTGGAAGCGTGGTCGGAATGGTGTGGATGGTTTAAACCGTTCGGTTGGGTGCTGGCGACCGTATTTAGCCGGAGGTTACAGCAACTTAATGTGCCGCTTTCCAATTTGGAGACGAGCCGGGGAATGATGAGTCGGGTGATAAGCCTCGTGGATCCGCGAACTGGCAAGAAGTACTGCACTGCCTGGGTTAGGGAGTTGCTCAGCAATAAGAACGTCGTGTACGCAGGCAGCTATTCCGTGTGCAAACTGCCCGATGTGCCTGGCGCGTGCGTGAAAGTCGTGTTCCCGCTACCTAATGGCAACGCGATCGTAATCATGTACGCGGAATCGTTGCCGGATGGATCTTTCTCGATAACGTCGTCGGGACTCGCGTTTGGGGAACCCGGGTTTTATTTTACGGTCTGCACGGAGGAAGGAGTTTGGGCTAGATACCTGCGGGCAATGCGCGAGAGTATCCGCGTATATCCGTCCGGTAGCAGCGACGTCCGTGCGGATCATGTCCTGAGGATTTGGGGCATGGTCTTCCTACGGCTGCACTACAAGCTGAGCCGCGTGCATGCCGGCGACACTGTTCAGGGAACCTCGTCACACCGGGCAACGCGGGCTGGCAAATTCTTTTAGGCGTGTCGCGCGGCAGGCGCGTGGCGGCGTACGGCCACGCTCAATAGAGCTAGGCCGAGCGCGGTAACGACTGCGCTCCACGTCAGTGATGGAGGCTGGCGAGCGCCAGCGCGCCGGCCATATACGCGACATTGAGCTCGATACCGTTCGATTGCGCGAAAAAGCCGTGAGGCAAGTGTACGGTGAGCAGCGCGACCATCATCACTAAGATAATTAATGCCGGTCCGAGGGGACCGAGGAAACCCAGGGCCGTCAGCACGCCACCGCCGAATTCCGCAAGTCCGGCCGCCAATGCGAACAATCGACCTGGTCGAAAGCCAATACTTTCCAAAAAGCCCCCGGTTCCGTTTAGTCCATATCCGCCGAACCAGCCAAAGAGTTTTTGGGCGCCATGTGCGCTGATAGCGAGCCCGAGGACGAGCCTGGCGATTAAGAGTCCAAGATGCATAAGGTTCTTCTCCCTCTGGAATGTCTTTGCAATCTGCGCTGGGCGGACGACAGGACACCTGGAGTAATACTGTGGTTAGGCGGGGGCGGTAATTCTCGGCATCTATTGGACCAAACTCGCTGGGTGTGTCGCAGACCGGTCGGGCTGTGGGCTCAACTACTTAGCGCCAATGCTAGCGCAGCGGCCGTTCTGCTGGGGCGGTGCTGTCAAAAAACGGACAGAAGTTCGTCAGAGGGCGTCAAACCATGATCGACGCAAACGACACGGGCTCAAACGCGCCTGGTGCCCATCGGTAGAGCGGTGAGGGGCCCTTCTCCGGTTCACGCCTCGGTGGCGTGCCGGGGCTGAAGCCCCTGGGCTACATGAGCGGCTGGACGACGTTAATGGCCGTTGTTGGTTACGCCTAAGACTCGGGC
>WNFL01017309.1_pt2 | contig 15204 bp, 17 predicted proteins | sample 5400361 | NCBI WGS metagenome assembly WNFL01 (sample SAMN13153351, study PRJNA577476) | soil metagenome | isolation source: 40 cm soil on Douglas fir-dominated hillslope | place: USA:California | collected 2013-09-17
GGCGCCGATGAGGCGTCCGCTCCCGCCGCGCGCATGGCGACCGTGTACTCGCCTGCCGGAACCTTCTGGTATCCGGAGATGGTCCCGTAGGCGACGTGGTGGACCACGATCAGCGCGTTGGAGTTGTGGAAGGAGTATAGGTAGACGTCCACCGCCGGGGTATTCGGCGACAGGTGTGCCAGCCGCAGCCATCCGGAACCCGGCGACGCCGACGCCGGAGCGGCTCCCGCCAGCAGCCCGAGCGTCAGGGCAGCCAGACCGAAGAGCCGGTAGATGCGCGCGAATCTCGCCTTGGCTTTCATTCCCCCCTGCCAATCTTTAGTGAAGTAGTCCGATGGGGTTAGGTCGTGTGAACCTGACTGAAACGATCGCGCGGCCGTTATGCCACGCTGTGGTGACATCTGCCGCTCGGTACACCCACTGCTGGCTCCGCAGGAAACTAACCAGCCAGCGGAGGTAGGCATGTGCGGGAAGGCCTGCCTCCGGGTCCCAGCCTGCGAGCCTTACCCCGCTGAGCGGAACACCTGAACTTGCGCCTGGAGCACGGTCATAGAAGGCGAGAACCCGGATCGGATGCCGCTGCGCGAGCGGCGGCAGGGTGATCAGCAACCGCGGATCGACCTGGCCGGCTGCTAGTTCGGTCTCGGCACTGACGGGCAGCGCGATCCGATTGTTCCCGACGAGCTGAGTCCCGAGCAGTTCCCTCGCGGCCAGATCGCGGTTCAGCGCGAGCTGGTAAGCGCTGGCACCGTAGGCGGCGACCACCCGCACGTCCACCCTGGCATTGCCCGTGCCGAAGCTGGCCAGCACGGCCGGCGCATACTCCGTGCTGAGCCTGATGCCGAACTGGCTTTGGAGCGCGGGGGTGGCGACGAGCACGTCAGCCTGGAGCGGGTCCTGAGTGGTGGGAGTGATGGCCAGCAAGTCAGCCGACGGCACGCCGGACTTGACCAAGGCGCCACACATGACCGAGTCGCAGCCGATGATGTCACTGCGGCTGACCTCGCGCGAGACCCACCGCGCAGCCGCTGCCCGGGAAGCGGCGGCTCCAGCCAGGGCAGTCCCGCCACCACCACCGCCGGCGGCCGGATTCCCGCCACCATGCTGCCTGAGCAGTGCCACCGTCGTGCCGGCCGCCGTGAGAAGCAGCAGGACGGTCAGGGCTGCCATCCACGCCAGATGCCGCCGGTAGCCGGGCCCAGCGACCGTGCGCCTGCCAGCTGTGCGGCGCCGGTGCCGGACGCCGCGGGTGGCCTGTGGCCCTATGGCCGCCGGGTCCATGACATCGGTATATGGCCCGCCGCCAGGACTGGCCAGACTGCCGGCAGCCGCCGAACTGCCGGCGTTGGCCAAGCCTGGGCCAGCGCCAGATTCAGGATTCTGGAGTCGGCTGGACGGCAGCACCTGCGTGGTGACCGTGCTGCCCGCCCGGGCCGTCCCCGCCCCGCGGCGAGCCGGCGAGACCTCGACCGCCCGTCCGTCGACTGGACGGCTCGGCAGGTCCAGAGCCTGGTTCCCGTTCGGTGAACGGACGGGCCGGAAATTTTGCCCGCGATTCCGGTTCTTACCCGTGCCGCCTTCGCTCGGCCGGAGCACAGGCTGGAACAGCAGGCGGACGTTGTCTGGCATCTCAGGCACCGGCGGCTGCGTGCGGCCGCGTGGCGAACCCTCAAGGCGGTGCCGGGTCCGGCCAGGATTCCGTCGCTCAGGAAGGGGCGGAGGATCGTCCCCCACGGGCGGAGGGACGACAGTACCGCTGGCCCTACCAGGCTTACGTCGCATCCACTTTTCTTCGCCCATGAAGCAGTCCTTGGTGGAGAATACGCCATATGGACATTAGTAGTGTGCATCGTCGGCCGCAACACAATTCAGTATATTTTCGTGAGTGAAAGGATTCAATTCGGACGCTAGATGGCCCAATGGAGATCCTGGAATCCTATGAACGTGTCTGGTTCCGCTGCCCTGGCGTGCGATAAGCCGGACAACCTACTGGCCGCCGGGATTGCCCACGATCGCCACAGAATCCGCATATACGGACTTCTTCGTTTGAATAGAACAGAACGTAGACCGGGACTCACAATTCGGAGCCCGCTCGACGCTAGACGAACACAGAATGCGGCGATAGGAACCGATAAGCGCATTCAGTACAACTGGGTCAGCAGACATGTGATCCGCGAGAACACGCCAGCCGGGCCCGGGCCGGGCATACTTGACCGACGGTCAACGAACTTCTGCGCGGTGTGCATACTGTCTATCGACCGGGACTGAGCACAGCATGGAGGCTGACCGTGCCCGTTGACATGCGCGAACTCGCCGATGACCTGGCGGCGGAGACGGCGGCGCTCAGGGCCATGGTGGCCGGCCTCGATGATGATGGCTGGCGGAAGCCGACGCCAGCTGACGGCTGGCGCGTGGGTGACCAGATCAGCCACCTGGCGTTCTTCGATGACGCGGCGATTCAGTCGGCGACCGATCCCGAGGGCTTCGCCGCGGAGATGGAGCGCGCCGTGACCGTCGGCGAGCTCACGCCGGACGACATCGCCGAGCGCTACCGGTCGCAGGCTGGCGCGGAGTTGCTCGCCTGGTTTGATGCGTCCCGCCGCCGGCTGATCAAGGTGTTCAGCGAGCTCGACCCCACGCTGCGCCTGCCCTGGTTCGGGCTGCCGATGAGCGCCGCGTCATCGCTCACCGCCCGGATTATGGAGACGTGGGCACATGGCCAGGACGTAGCCGATGCCCTCGGCGAGGTGCGCCAGCCCACACCGCGGTTGCGGCACATCGCTCACATCGGCGTCCGAGCCTTGCCGTTCAGCTTCGCCGCGAACGGGCTCGAGGTACCTACGGAGCCGGTCAGAGTGGAGCTCACCGCGCCGGGCGGCGAGATGTGGACCTGGGGCTCCGGTCACGCGGTGAACCGCGTGACCGGAACAGCGCTCGACTTCTGCCTGATCGTCACCCAGCGACGGCACCGTGGTGACACGTCGATCCGCGCCGAGGGTCAGGTCGCCGGGCAGTGGCTGTCGATCGCTCAGGCGTTCGCGGGCCAGCCTGGCGCCGGCAGGCGGCCCGGCCAGCACGGCTAACGCCAGTACGCTGACCACCACGGCTCTGCTAGTCGTCGCGGGAACGTCGCAGCCGTTTCGTCTGCGAGCGCCGCTGCTTGTCGGCAAGCCGCCGCTCGGTCGCAGCCCGGCTCGGCCTGGTCGGGCGCCGAGGCCGCGGCGGCGGAGCGGTCGCCTCGGCGAGCAGCTCTGCCATCCGCGCGGCGGCGGCCTCCCTGTTGCGGAGCTGGCTGCGGTGCTCAGATGCGGCGACCGTGATGACACCGTCGGTCAGCCTGCCTTCTAGTGCGGCAAGGGCCCGGCGCTTTAGCGCGGGCGGCAGCGCCGCCGAGCCTGCCAGGTCGAACGAGAGCTCAGCGCGGGTGTCCGCCGTATTCACTGACTGCCCGCCGGGTCCAGGCGACCTGGAAAACCGCCAGGTCAGCTCGTCGGGCGGGATCGTGATGCCACGTACGGTGACATCAAGGCTCATCGCCACCGCCCACGCTGCCGACGCTGCCCGGTCATGCAGTAATTGTCCCTTGCCGACTGGGCCAGTTCGGCAGCGGGCGTCACGGTGCAGGGCATATCGTTCCGGACTAGTCGACTAGTCCGGGCTAATCGTTGTGAATACTGTATTCCTGGTCTTACCGGTAGTACTGCGGTCACGCAGAAAGCATTGCGCGCCGACCTGAACTGGCCGCAAGGAGGGGCGCATGGCCCCACGCACAGCCCGGCACCTTATCGGCGCCGGCATTGGTGTCGCTGCGGCGCCCGCCGTGGCCTTCCTGGTGCTCGATGGCATCCGCGGCACGGTCTTTCTCGCGTTGCAACTGCAGTCAAGTCACGTATCCCCGGGCCTGCCGCCAGGCACCGGCATCCGGGTACCCGCGCACGGCCCGTGGCTAGCGACACTCGAGTTCGCCACGGCTGCCGCGATGACCGGCGTGCTTGCGGGTGCCAGGCGGATCTCGCCTGTCGCCCCGCTCGTCGCGGCTCTGCTTCTCCTGGCGATCCATTTCTACGGTCATTCCAGCGCGGGCGCGTTCCTGGAGATCTCGCGGCATGCGCCTGCAGACCTGATGATCGCTATCCAGGACGCCATTATCTCGGATGTGTTTCTGCTGCTTGGCGGGGCGCTGGTGGTCGCGGCCCTCGCTCCGTGGCGCTGGCGGACCAGCGAGCTGCCTCCGCCATGGGCGAACTGGCACGCCGCGGGCGTCCTCGCCGGCATGGCTGCCGTTCCCCTGCTTTGGCTCATACTGCAGCTCAGCGAGGGCGCCTCGAGCCCTATCGGAATAACAGGCGTGCGCATTTTCGCCGACGAATTCCTGCTTTTCATGCTCGCCGGCGTTGTCGCCCTAGGCGTGCTTGCATCGGCACGATGGGTGTCGCCCGTCGCGGCCGTTATCGCCGGAGCGCCGCTGTTCGCTGTCGGCCTGTTCACGCTTGTGGATCCCGCGCTGGCACAAGCCGTGATAGACCGACTCGTGTACGGCCAGACCTGGCAACCCGTCACCGAGAACCTGGCGGCGTCCGGGTGGCCCGTGCTGTTCGGCGGAATGCTGCTGGCAGCCGGAGCCATGCCGGGCCGATGGCTGCGGGCGACCCGCCCCGTCCCCGGCGGGCCAGCGCCAACGGCCGGACCCGCATCAGGACAGCCACTGAACCTTGAGCCGTAGCCAGGCGAGGCCGGGGTCATTTGCAGCGAGTCCTGCCAGTTTCCCGGCTAGAGTCCTGCCTGAGCAGCCCGCCCGTTTTGTGCACGCGGCCTATTCAGCCCGGCCGCGGGCCACGGGCTAGGGCGAGATCGGAGCGGCATGATCGACACCGAGCGGTCGGTCCTCGTGACCGGCGCATCGGCCGGCATCGGCAGGGCCTGCGCCAACCGGCTGCATGCCGATGGCTGGAGCGTTACGGGCGCGAGCAGGCGCGGCACCTCCTCGGGCGGCTGGACCGGCCTCGTCATGGACGTGGATGACGACGACTCAGTGCGCGCCGGCGTAGCAGCCGTGCTTGAGGCTAGGGGGCGGATCGATGCCGTCGTGGCCGCCGCAGGCTGGGGCCTGGCCGGTGCGGTCGAACACTCGGCCATCGACGAGGCGAAGGCTCAGATGGAGACCAACTTCTGGGGCTGCGTCCGGGTGGTCAAGCACGCGCTTCCGGTCATGCGCGCGCAGGCTAGCGGCCGGATCGTGCTGATGAGCTCGATCGGCGGCGCGATCGGCATCCCGTTCCAGGCGTTTTACAGCGCGAGCAAGTTCGCGCTTGAGGGCTACGGCGAGGCCCTTGCCTACGAAGTCGCTCCGTTCGGCGTGCAGGTAACGCTGGTTCAGCCGGGTAACGTCCGAACCGACTTCACGGCCAGCCGGCGGATGGCGCGGGACGCACGCGACGACGTCGTCTACGGCGCGGCGTCCGGGAAGGCGATCAGCGCGATGGAGCGCGATGAGCGCAACGGCGTCCCGGCCGCCGATGTCGCGGTCGTAGTTGCCAGGGTTCTCGGCTCCCGCCGGCCACCAAGGCGGGTCTCGGTGGGCAAGGCTGGCGAGCGGGCCGGACTGGTCGCCAAGCGGCTGCTCCCGTTCCGCGCATTCGAGAGCGGGGCCAGGAGCAGCCTCGGCGTGTGATCTGGTTACCCATGATCACGGACACTTATCGCTTCCCTGGTCGAAAAAATGTCCGTGATCACGCCTCGCGGCGACTAGATGATCCGCAGCGCCTCCGCCGGAGCCAGCCGGGCTGCGCGCAGGGCTGGGTACACGCCTGCCGCGGCACCCAGCGCCAGCGCGGACCCCGACCGCGGCGAGCAGGACCGGCACGGGAACGACGGTGCTCCAGTGCCGCGCGGACGCGTAGACCGTCGTCGCGAACCCGCCCAGCAGGGCGCCGGCGAGGCCGCCCGTTCCGGCCAGCAGCGCGGCCTCCGCGACGAACTGGACAGCGATGTGCCGGCGGCTGGCGCCCACTGCGCGTCGCAGCCCGATCTCGCCGCGCCGCTCGAGCACGGCAATGACCATGACGTTGGCGATGCCGATGCCGCCGACCAGCAGCGCGACGGCCCCGAGCCCGAGGACGAGGCTCTCGAACGCGGCCGACGCGTCGGCCCGCGCGGTCAGCGCGTCCGCCGGGTTGGCCACCGTGACGTTCTGGGGCGCGGCCGGATCGGCAGTCGCGGGAAGCACGGCCTGGACCGCTGCCACACTGGCCGGGCTGGTCCGTACGTAGATCTGGACCGGATGCCCGCTTGCGTGCAGGAGGTGCACGGCAGCGGGCAGCCCGATCAGCGCTGTCCTGTCCAGCTCGGGCGCGAGCGGCAGCCGGCCGAGTATGCCGATCACACCGAACCAGTGGTTGCCGAGCCATACCCGGACCGAGCCGTCCGCCCGGTCGATGCCGAGCGCGCTGGCGGCATCGCCTCCGAGCACCACCGCCGGGTAGCGAGCTGTCGCATCGGACAGGAACCTGCCCCGTGCCATCTGCCCCTGCAGGGTCTTGAGCAGGCTGGTGTCGGCGCTGTAGACCGTGACCGCCTCGGTGTTCACCGCGGGGATACGGTCGTTGCGGTACACGCTGGCGTGGACATCGCCGATCGCGGATGCGGCGAGCACGGGCCCGATCCTCCGCACCATTGCCGGCGCGGTCGTCGGCAGCGTGAGGTTCTGCCCGGTGAATGACTGCCCGGGGGTCACGGTCAGCAGGTTCGTCCCCAGTGCGTCGATCTCGGCGACCAGCTGCGCCCGGCTGGAACCTGAGATTCCGAAGACCGCCACCATCGTGGCGATACCAAGCGCCACGCCGGCTGCCGACAGCATCGCCCGGGCGGGACGGGCGCGCATGCCCAAGGCGGCGAGCGGGATGATGTCGCGGGCCCGGAGCACCGAGCGCGGCTGGGGACGCGAGGCCCGGCCCTGACTCGAGGCCCGGCCCTGACTTGAAGCCCGGTCCTCACTCGAGGCCCGGTCCTGACTCGGGGCCCGGTCCTGACGCTGGGCCCGGTCCTGACGCTGGGCCCGGTCCTGAGGCGCCACGGTGCCGTCCTGCGTCCGCTTGCCGGCGCGCTGCGCGGTCATGCCGGGCCGCTTCGCGGCGATGCCGCCCCGCTATCGGCGGTGATCGCGCCGTCTCGCAGGCAGACGGTCCGCCGTGCGACCGCGGCGAGCTCCGGGTTGTGCGTGACGATCACGATAGTGGCGCCTGCCGCATTCAGCCTGGCCAGCAGTGCGACAATGGCCGCGCCAGTGGCCGAGTCCAGGCTGCCGGTCGGCTCGTCGGCCAGGATGATCGCGGGGTCGCCGATCAGTGCGCGCGCGATCGCGACGCGCTGGCATTCGCCGCCGGACAGCTCGCCTGGCCGGTGCGCTGACCGGTCCGCCAGGCCGACACGGTCGAGCGCCGCTTCGGCCGCGCGGCGCCGCTGTCCGGCCGGGATGCCGCGGTAGAGCAGCCCGCAGGCCACGTTGTCCAGCGCCGACAAGGCTGGCACGAGGAAGAACTGCTGGAAGACAAACCCGATCCGGCCCGCTCTGATCGCGGACAGGCCGCGATCGGAGAGCCGTTCGGCTGCCGCCCCGGCCACCTCGACCGACCCAGATGTCGGCCGCTCCAGGATCCCCGCGATGGCCAGCAATGTCGATTTGCCAGAACCGGATGGCCCGACCACGGCCACGAACTCGCCGTAGCCAACAGTCAGGCTGACCGACCGCAGCGCCACGACCGGTGGCGCTCCCTGATGCTCCTTCGTGACATCGGTCAGGACAAGCGCGTTCATTGGGCCACCACCACCTTGGTGCCTGCCACTATGCCGGCGCCGCTGACCTGCACGAGCCCGCCCGCAAAGGTCCCGGCGGTCACGCCGACGAGCCGGTGCCTGCCGGCCTCAGTCACGATCTCGATCCCGTATCCGCCGCCGGACAGCGCAACCAGTGCCGATACGGGCACGGCGAGCACATGCCGCACCGATTGCACGGTGAGTGATACCTGAACGGGGACGCCTGTCCCAGTGCCGGTGACGGCGGGCCGGTCAGGCGTCACGGTGAGCACCGAGGACGCCCCGGCTGTCCCGCCTCCCGACGTCGGCGGCCCGATCGCGGTGACCCGCCCCGGCGTCCTGACCAATGACGGCAGCACGATCGACACCCGCTCGCCGACGGTCACGGGCGGCAGCGACGGGTTGACCGGCACCGAGACATTCCGCCGGGTCGTCGTCACCTGGTAGGGCTCCTGCCCGGGGTAGGCGGCCCGGCCGGGCGAGACATGGAGGGCGCCGACCCTGACCGTAGCCGGAACGAAGACCACCTGCCCGAGCCCGACCTGACCAGTGACCAAGGTGCCAGCCGCGACCTGCCAGCGCTGGACCGCGTATGCAGTGAGCAGGTCGTAATAGCCGGTCGGTGCCGAGAGCAGCCCGCTGGCGTAGCCCAGCGCGATCAGGTTCGCCTGTAGTTCGGCGACATCGGGACCGGAGATGCCGGGAGCCATCGGCCGCCAGGCCGGCGTCCTGCCCCGCATGGCGATCACCGGCTGGTTGTCGACCCGGTACAGAACGTGTCCTGCGCCGATCGTGCTCCCGGCGGCGGGCAGGAACGTGTAGGTGCCGGTGACCTGGTTGGTAAGCGGCCGAGCAGCCGCGTAGCCCAGCGTTCCTGCGGTCAGCGTTGTCGTGGTGAGGTTGGTCAGCGTGACCGTGGCCGTACTCACCCGAACCCTGGGCGCGGCTGCCGGAGTGGCCGAGCCACCGGTGAAGGCCACAGTGGCGACCACACCGGTGACACCCGCCGCGACCAGCGCAGCGGGCATCATGAGCCCGCGGCTCACGGACCTGTCCCGTTGTCGTGGACCCCAGCGGGCAGGAAGTGCCTGCAGGCCGTGTCGGCCGCCCGGAACTGCGGTGAATAACGGCCGAAGTTGCTGGTGACGCCGGGAACGTTGCCGAGGTTGAGCTGGCCCTGCGGGGTCGGGTCGAGCATGTTGATGTCGTGAACGCGCATGCACCGCGCAAACTCGGTCAGCGCATGCAGCATCGGCGCGGCTTCGGCCGCCGCGTGCGCGTTCTTCATCTGGATGATCGGCTGGAGAAAGTGCATGCAGGCGCTGAACCCGGGCCGGTTCGCCGCCGTCTGCGATGGAATCTCGATGCTGAGGCCGGAGTGCCCGGCCCGGTGAAACGGGTCGGACATCTGGACCCCGTGCGCTCGCATGCAGCGGGCGAAGTTGATCATGTCCCGGTCGCTCTGCGCGACCGTCAGCTGCCCGGACACCCGGGTCTGGGACCCGTGTCCTGGCAGGTGCGCGACCTGGGGAGCGGCCGGGCCGGACGAGCATGCGGCGATCGCCATCGCCGCTACCGACAACGCGAGCATCGCCGCCGCGCGGCGCGGCCGCGCTCCCCTGTGCTGCGGATGAGCTGTCATCCGGATCTTCCTCCTTGTCGGCCGGCGGTCCGGCCATTCGGCGACTAGCGTGCCCGGCTGCCGGTTACACCGGCATCACGCACTCGGGCCGACTGCGGTGGCGCGGAGAGCCGGCGACGCAGGTCAGACGGGTGAGCCAGAACCCACGCCGTCGGGCCATGTGATGTGGTTGTGACCTGTGCTGCTGCACTATTGGGTCGTGCGCGTTCTCGTGGTGGAAGACCAGGCCGAGCTGGCCGATGACATCGCCGATGGTCTGCGCGACCAGGGCATTGGCGCGGATACCGCCTATGACGGCGCGACGGGAGTCGAGAAGGCGTTGATGACCGCCTACGACGTGATCATTCTCGACCGCGACCTGCCTCGGGTGCACGGCGACGCCGTCTGCGCGACTCTCGCTGGCACCGCTTCCCAGGCACGGATCCTCATGCTGACAGCGGCGACCACGGTAAGCGACCGGGTCGACGGGCTGAACCTCGGGGCCGACGACTACCTCACCAAGCCGTTCGCCTTCGCCGAGCTTGTTGCCAGGGTCCGCGCCCTCGGCAGGCGGGCTCCAGCGGCGTCGCCCCTGACCATCCGCGGCGAACTTGTCTTCGACCGGGCTCGACGTCGAGCCAGCAGGGCTGGCCGGCCGCTGTCGCTGACCAGGAAGGAACTCGCGGTGCTCGAGGAGCTGCTGGTCGCCGACGGCGCGGTGGTCAGCGCCGAGGAACTGCTCGAGCGGGTCTGGGACGAGAATGCCGACCCGTTCACCAGGACCGTCACCGTCACCCTCGCCCGGCTGCGGCGCAAGCTCGGCGAGCCGGAACTAATCGAGACAGTAGTCGGCTCCGGCTACCGCCTGCCGTGACCAGGCTCGAGCCGTGACCAGGCCGGTGTCGCTGCGCTGGTTCCGGCGATCGTGGCCGCAGAAGGTCAGGACCAAGCTCACGCTGATTTATGCCGCGCTGTTCCTCGCCGGCGGAAGCCTTCTTCTCGGCCTGACGTACGGTCTGGTCGCCGCAAGCCTGCCGGAGCGGGCAGCGGTCTCTGGTAAGGCGCCGATGACTCAAGCCGAGTTCCTCAAGCTCTGCAAGCAGCCGCATCCGAAAGCGTCGTTGCCGGTCAAGTCCGGCACCAGGCGCCCGGGGCCCAAGCAGTCAGGGCCGCTGCAGGCCAAGATCAAGCGCCAGTGCAGCCAGGAGAGCGCCTACCTGGCGGGCAGTCAAGCGGCCGCGGCACGCCAGCGGCAGCGCGCACTACATAATCTCTTGCTGTTCTCCGCGCTCGGCCTCGGGGTCATGACCATCCTTTCAGCCGGAGCCGGCTGGATCGTGGCGGGCCGGGTGCTGCGCCCAGTCCGGATGATCACCGGCACAGCACGACGGGCATCCGAGGAGAATCTCGGCGAGCGGATCGCCCTGGCAGGGGCCAGGGACGAGCTCAAGGAGCTTGCCGACACCTTCGACGACATGCTGGAACGGCTTGACCGCGCGTTTACGGCCCAGCGCCGGTTCGTCGCCGACGCGTCACATGAGCTGCGAACGCCGCTCACCGTGATGCGCACTGCTATCGACGTCACGCTTGCCAAGCCTGCCCGCACGCAGGAGCAGCTTGAGTCGATGGCGGTCCGCGTGCGCCGCGCCATCGAGCGGGCCGAAGGCATGATCGATGCGCTGCTCACGCTCGCGATCAGCGAGCACGGCCGGGCGAACCGCAACGAGCCCTTCAACCTGGCAACGGCGGCCGAGGACGCCATTGATGCGGCCGCGACTCAGATTCAGCGCCTTGACCTGAAGCTGCACGCTGATCTCGATCCCGCCGAGACGGCCGGAGACCCGCAACTGCTCGACCGCATGGTCAGCAACCTGGTCGACAACGCGGTGCGGCATAACACGCCAGGGGGCGAGGTCTGCGTGGCTTCCGGGGTGCGTGACGGGACGGCATTCCTGCGGATTACCAACAGCGGTCCCCAGGTGCCGCCCGAGGTCGTCCCGTCGCTGTTCGAGCCATTCCGGCGCCTGGAGGGCCGGATCGGCGGTGACGGAGCCGGGCTCGGCCTGGCCATCGCCCGGTCGGTCGCCGCCGTGCACGGAACCACGGTGCAGGCGCGCAGCCGACCAGCAGGCGGCCTCGATGTCGAGGTCACCCTCGCCGCCAGAGGCTTCCGGCAGCTCTTCCGCTGAAACCCTGGTAGGGCCACAGCGAGGCCATAGCGCGACCAGCGGTTCAGCGCGGGATGGAACGATCGCGCGCAGGCCGTCAGGGCAGCAGGTTTGCCGGCCCGCGGCCTGCATCGGCGGGGCGATCCGTGGGCATGACGCATGATGAGTGACTCTACGTAATAACTGGGGAGCAACAAGTGACCGGGAGCCGGTGATGCCGGTACTGCTTGAAGCGGACAAAATGGGTCCAGTGGACGTGGCCGTAATTGCTTTCGAGGGCAGCGATTTCACCGGCGACGTGGCTCCCGCGCTGGCCGATCTTCAGGCCAGCGGCACGGTGAAGGTCATCGACATGGCATTCGTGCGTAAGGGAGCCGACGGGTCGACCTCTATCGCCGAGCTTGCCGACGAGCCGGTCGCCGGGGCGTTCAGGCAACTCGCCGGCACGCAGGTCGAACTGCTCAGCGAGGCCGACCTGGCTGATCTGGCTGGCGCTCTCGCTCCCGACTCGGCCGCGATGGTTGTCGTCTGGGAGAACAGATGGGCCGCACGGTTCGCGTCGGCGATCCGCGAGTCACACGGCCGGGTGGCGATGATCGAGCGGATACCGCAGGAGAACGTTGAGCGGGCCATCAAGGCGCTGGAGGACGAGTCGTCGGCCGGCGCCGTGGAGGAGTTAGCCACCCCTGAGAGATCTGCGTGGTATGTCAGAATGGTCTTGTGCGTCTCGTGCCTCCCGTTCAGCCATCGCTAGATCCAGGATTCGCAAGCACGTCGTCCGACGGCGCGCCCGCGGGCGATAAATATCAGTGGCTCGAAGAAGGAGCCCACGAAGTCGTCGCCGGCGTCTACCGCATCCCGCTGCCATTGCCCTTTGACGGGCTGCGCGCGGTCAACGCGTACGCGATCGAAGCCGCCGACGGCCTCGTCATGATCGATTCAGGCTGGCTACTCGAAGCGACCCACAAGCAGCTTGAGCGCTCCCTGGCGAAGATCGGCGCCGGGTTCGGCGACATCAGCAGGTTCCTCGTGACGCACATCCACCGTGATCATTACACCCAGGCGATCGGCCTGCGCCGGATCTACGGGATGAAAGTTGCACTCGGCGCGGAAGAAAAGCACTCCCTTGACCTAGTGCTTGGCAAGGATCCCGCTGCCGTGTCGCCGCAGGCGGGCCGACTGGTCAGAGCCGGTGCCCAGCAGCTGATGCAGCAGATGGCGCAAGCAGGCATGCAGCCGCCGCCGCGCGAGGCGGGTTACGAGGAACCGGACGAGTGGATTGCCGCGGGGCAGGTCTACGACGTCGGCACGCGCAGGCTCGAGGCGATCGCCACGCCCGGTCACACCCGTGGCCACGTGGTGTTCGCCGACGCGGCGGCCGGCCTCCTGTTCGCCGGCGACCACGTCCTGCCGCACATCACGCCGTCGATCAGCCTGGAAGCCGCTCCGCAGGAGCTGCCCCTGCGTGACTTCATCGAGTCGCTCCTGCTCGTCCGCCGGATGCCCGACCTGGCCCTGCTGCCGGCCCACGGACCGGTCTCCCCAAGCGTGCATGCCAGGGTGGACGAACTGCTGGATCACCACGATGCCAGGCTCAGCGCCATGCTGGCCGTCCTGGCCGACGGCCCGTTCACCGCCTACCAGGTCGCGGGCGCCGTCAGGTGGACCTCGCGGAATAAGCAACTGACCGAGCTCGACCTGATGAATCAGATGCTGGCTGTCGGGGAGACCCTCAGCCACCTGGACCTGCTCGTTGCCCGTGGTCTGGCCGCGGCAGACGCGGATGGGGAAGTCCAGCATTTCCGGCCGGCCGAGCAGGCAGCAGCCGGAAAGTAGGTCACGCCGCTGTAGCGGCGTAGGCGACGGCGACCTCCGCCGCCAGGCTGGCATTGTCGGCGATCAGCGCCCTGTTCACCGCGACGCTACGGCCATCGCTGAGATCCTCGATCAGGGCGAGCACGGCCGGAGTCACCGCCTGGCCGGTGATGCCGCGAGCCCGGACCTGTTCGACCGCGCTGCCGATGAGCTCAGTCAGATCCAGCCCGTCGGCGGGCGGCCTTGCGAGCACGAGCCCGCCGGACGGGTTCACCGCCCAGTGCACAGCGGCAACTTCGGCTGCCTCCGGGGGGGTGCCCACGACGGCGGAGACCGGGGGCCCGCCGGCCGCGGTGTAGAAGAGCGGAAGGGTCGGCGTCTGCCAGCCGAGAACGGGAACCGCGAGGGTCTCGAGCAGCTCGGCGGTGGCCGGAACGTCGAGTATCGACTTAGCCCCCGAGCAGACCACGACCGCAGGAGTGCTCGCGATCTGCATCAGGTCAGCCGAGATATCCAGCGAGTCAGCGAACCCGCGGTGCACACCGCCGATGCCGCCGGTCGCCATGAACCTGATCCCCGTTATCCGGCAGGCGGCCAGAGTTCCGCCGACTGTGGTCGATCCGAGAGCCCGCTGCACGACGCACGCCGCGATGTCCCTGGCGCCGACCTTGCGGGCCGCATCGCCGACCTCAGCGAACCGCTCAAGCGCCGCAGCGTCCAGCCCGACCCGGACGGTCCCGTCGACGACACCGACGGTGGCCGGCACGGCACCGGCCGCCCGGACTCGCTCCTCGGATTCGAGCGCCACAGCAAGTCCTCGCCCCGCTGAGAAGCCGTGCGACACCAGCGTGGTCTCGAGGGCGACGACGGGCCCGCCGGTCGCCAGCGCACCTGATACCTCGTCGGACACACGCAGCGGAACCGTCACGGCATCGCCCCCATCGTCGCCACTGCCCTCGCCGCCGCGGCGAGGCCGAGGTGCACACCGCCGACAAGATACCCTGCGGCGAAGGCATCCCCGGCCCCCGTCGTGTCTGCTGGCTCGGTCGAGAGCGCCGGGTAGCGCTGCCCGGCAACGAGGACGCCGTCAGCCCCCAGCTTGGTGATTATCTGCGTGCCCGGCAAGCCGCCGACCAGATCGGTCTCCGCCCTGTTGCCGAACACAAGCTCGGGGCGGAGTTCTCGCAGCAGGTCGGCGAAGGCTGGAAGACCGTATCCGGTGATGGCCGCGGTCGACGACAGGTCGATGCTCAGCCGCACCGACCGCGCCCGTGCCGCGGCGACACCGGCGATCGCGGCCGCCTGCACCGGCAGCCTGGTCAGGCTGTATGCGGGCAGATGCAGCCAGGAACAGCCGTCCAGCCAGGCTGGCCGGATATCCGCGTCGGCCAGTAGGGGGCCCACGCCGCGATCGGTGAGCATGCCATGACAGGCCCGACCAAGTCGACCCCGCGGCGCGTCAGATCGCTGCCGACCAGCGCGGCTGCCGCGTCTTCCGCCAGCGCGGCGATCAGCCTGCTGCGGCCGCCGAGCGCCGACACCCAGGCCGCGACATTGGCTGCCTGGCCGCCGACGCTCACCCTGGTCTGCGCGGGAGTATCGGTGTCCGGCGCCACAGGACCCGAGATGGCGACGATGACATCGAGGTGCGCGTCGCCCAGCACGCAGATCACTAGTGCCGTCGCCAGGGTTTGCGCATGATGTCATCCGGCATTGCGGCAGCGTAACGTGAGATCGGCACCGACCCGAGAGGCGGCGATGAAGCTCAAGCTGGACCTGCACGACATT
>WNFL01244721.1_pt3 | contig 15201 bp, 15 predicted proteins | sample 5400361 | NCBI WGS metagenome assembly WNFL01 (sample SAMN13153351, study PRJNA577476) | soil metagenome | isolation source: 40 cm soil on Douglas fir-dominated hillslope | place: USA:California | collected 2013-09-17
GAGCGAGCCGCTGGCCGCGCGCCGGATGATTTCGATGGCTTGATCGGGGTCGCAGCGCGTCGCCATCGCCCACAACACGTCGAATTCGCTGGTCGGGTCGATGTCTTCGTCCACCACCACGACGAAGCGCCCGTTGTAGGCGCCGCCGAGAGACTGCGACGCGAGAACGAGCGCCTGGCGCGAATGGCCGGGATACGCCTGCTTGATCGCGATGACGTTGAACAGGCTGCCGATGCCCGATTCGAGAGACCAGACGCCTTTCACGTTCGGCAAGCCGGCTTTTTCCACCCGGTCCCAAAGCTGCGCGGCGCGAATCATTCCCTTGGAAAGCGAATAGTCGGTGGGCGGACGGCCGGGGCGCGCGACGCAGAGGATCGGGTCGTCGCGGTGATATATGCGCTCGATGCGGAGCACCGGCGTGTCTTCCATGCGCGTGCCGTAGTAGCCGAGCCACTCGCCGAAGGGGCCGTCGGCTTGGATGTCGCCGGGATGAAGAAAGCCTTCGATGGCGATTTCCGCGTGAGCGGGAAAAGGCAGGCCGGTGACCTCGCCCTCGACGAGATCGTAGGGCCGCCCCCGGATGCCGCCGCAGTAATCGTATTCCGAGTAGCCGAGCTCGATGGGATTGCCCGCGGCCAGGAGCAGCAGCGGATCCTGACCGACGCACAAGACGACCGGACAGGGCTTCCCCTGCTTGAAATATTTTTCCATGTGCATGCGCCCGTGCTTGCCGGCGGACGACATGAAAAGCCCGACGGATTTCTCGTCATGCACCATGGCGCGATAGGTGCCGAGATTCAGCCAGCCTTCGTCGGGATCCCGCGTGACCGCGATGCAGGCGGTGCCGATGAATCGGCCGCCGTCGAGCTCATGCACTTTCGGCACGGGGAACTTGAGCACATCGATGGCGCTGCCGGACACGGCGTTCTGGAAGACCGGTCCGCTTTTCACGATGCGCGGCGGCACGGGACAGAGCGCGGCGAGTTTTTCTTTGAACCGGCTGACGAGCTTCAGTCCCACGCTGTCCATCGGCAGGCCCGCCATCAGCGCCAGACGGCGATAGGAAGTTTGCTGGCCGAAGAGGATGCGAAAGCCTTTGGGATAGCCTTTGATCTGGTCGAAGAGAAGCGCCGGAATCGTGCCCGTGCGCTCGCGGTAGACGAGCTCCGCGATGGCGCCGATCTCGAGGTCCCAATCGGCGCCGTCGACGCGCTTGAGCTCTCCCATCGCCTCGACGATCTTCAGCCATTCCCTCACGTCGTCGTACGGCTCGGGCATCGCCCGCCCGTCGGTCTCGGTGATTCTCTCCGGCAGCGACATCTCTTCTCCCTTCTACTCGTTCGCGCGGGCGCTCTCTACGGCTTGCGGTATCTCTTGTAGGCCGCGTCGATGAACCCCTCGCGGTCCAGCTCCCGCACGATGCTGTTGTCGATAAAATCCTCCGCCCTGGCCGCGCCGCGGTCCTTGACCGTGAGCAGGTAGGTGTTGATCTCCTCCGGATCGACGTAGGGCTTCGCCGCGTACATGCCGACCCAGAAGTCGTACGTGCCCGCGAGGATCTCCCCGTCGGTAATGTTGAGGAATCTTTTCAGCACCGCCATGGCGAACTCGCGATCGCTCTTCAGGCGCGCCAGGCCGGCGATGTAGCCCATCAGGAACCGCTTCAACGTATCGCGGTGGCTCCGGATGTACTCGCCGCTCGTCGTCATCTGGCTCGTGGGGAACTTGATCCCGGTCTGGGCGAGGTTCACCACCGGGCGAAAGCCCAGCTCGCCGGCCTTTTTGGTCTCGGGAAACTGGAACAGCGCGCCGTCGACGGCGCCGCTCGCCATCGCGGCGATGTGATTGGAAAAAGGAATGCCGATCTGCACCATGACGACGTCGGTCTCCGGATTGAGGCCGAACTTTTGCAGCGCGACGCGCGTCGCGTTGTGGAGCACGCCGCCGAAGCCGGCGATCGCGACTTTTTTTCCTTTCAGGTCTTCCGGCCTGCGGATCTTTTCCGAGACGTAAAAAACGTACGGGAACACCCCGACGGTGGTGGCGACGAGCGTGACGCTGCCGCCCTTCAGGCGCGCGTTGACCGCGGCCGGCCCGCCGGTCGTGGTGAGCTGCACGTCGCCGGACATGAGGGCCATGATCGTCTGCGTGCCGCCGTTGAACTGAACCGGAACGATGTCGAGCCCGTGCTCCTTGAACGCGCCGCCGTCCAGCGCGACCCGGAAGGGGGCGTTGGTCGGGCTCGGGAGCATGGCGACCGTGACCCGGTCGTCGGCTCCGGCCAAGGACGCGAGCGCCAGCAGAGCCGCGGCGCCGAGCGCCCTCCAGGCGGCGGCGCGGCTAGCGGGATTTTTTCGCGCGCGCATATTTTTTCGCTCCGTCCAAAACCGACTCGACGATCTTGTGGTATCCGGTGCAGCGGCAGAGGTTCCCGTCGAGGGCGCGGCGGACTTCCGCGTCCGTCGGCGCGGGGTTTTCCAGCAAGAGGGCCCTGGCCGCGAGGATCATGCCCGGCGTGCAATAGCCGCATTGAAAGCCGTTGTGCTCGACGAAAGACTCCTGCAGCGGGTCGAGCCGGCCGTTCTCCGCCAGCCCCTCGACGGTCGTGATCCGGCGCGCGCCGACGAGCGCGGCGAGCAGCGTGCAGGAATGCGCCGCGCGCCCGTCCACCAGCACGGTGCACGCGCCGCAGTAGCTCGACTCGCAGCCGCGCCGCGCGCCCGTGAGCCCCAGCGAATCCCTGAGGACGTCGAGGAGCAGCGCGGAGGGCTCGACCGCCGCTTCGATTTCGTCGCCGTTCACGTTTAAACGCAGAACTTGCTTCATGGTTTTTCGCCCATCGCCCGCGCGATCGCCCGCCGCGTGAAGACGCGCGCCATTTTTTTTCGGTACTCCGCCGACGCGTGGGCGTCGCCGATCGGATCCGAGGCCGCCGCCGCTGCTTCCGCAGCCGCGGCGACGACGCCGTCGTCGAGGCGCCGTCCGCGCAGGATCGTTTCCGCCTCGGCGGCCCGGAACGCCACCGGGCCGACGCCTCCCAGCGCCACCCTGGCCGCCCGGCAAACGCCGTCTTCGATTTCGAGCGCGGCCGCGACGCCGACGATCGCCAGATCGCCGGGCCGCATCGCGCTCTTGAGATAAGCCGCGCGGAGTCCGGCGGGCTGCGGCGGGACCTCGATGCCGAGCAAAATCTCGTCGGGCGCGAGCGCGGTGGCGAAGTAATCGGTGAAGAAGTCCGCCAGGGGAACTTTTCTCTTGCCCCTCGCGCTCGCGCATTCCGCCCGGGCGTCGAGCGCGAGCAGCGCCGGCGGCGGATCTCCGCCCATCTCGTTGTGGCAGAGGTTGCCGCCGAGGGTGCCGAAATTTCGTACCGGCGTCGAGCCGATTTTTTCCGCCGCCTCGGCGAGGAGCGGCGCCCGGCGCCGCACCAGCGGCGACGACAGGATCTCGCGGTGCGTGGCGAGCGCGCCGATGGAAAGGCCGCCCTCCGGCGTGGAGGCGATGCCGCCGAGCCCCGGGATATCGTTCAGCGACAGCAGGCTCTCCGGCCGCAGCAGCCCCGCGCGCAGCATGAGCAGCAGCGACTGCCCTCCCGCCAGAACCCGCGTCTCGTCGCCGCGCGCGCTTAGAAGAGATAGCGCTTCTTGGATCGACCCGGGCTGCAATAGTTCGAATCTCACGACGGCCGGCTCCTCATGCCTGTTTAATTCAAGCCGAACGCCCGGCGAAAATCCTTCACGTGGTCCGCGCCGGTCGGGATATCCGGATCCAGCGGCGCGAGCTTGAGCTTCCGCGGGTCCATGTCGGGAACCAGAGGGGCGATGTCGTTCCGGGCCGAAGCGCGGCGCGCTTTTTGTAAAATCTCCTGGCCTTCCTTCGAGACGCTGTAATTGGTAAAAAGCTTCGCCGCGTTCGGATGGGGCGCTTTGGCGGCGACGCCGACCGGCGCCAGGTTGACGAGGATCGGGTCGGTCGTCTTCACCCACTCGACCGGCTGTCCCTTCGCCTTCATCTGCTCGACGTGATCGGGATAGACGACGACCACCACGGGGAACTCTCCCACGGACATCAGATCCGCCAGCAGGGCGTGCCCGTTGCGGAACTGCACATCCTGCTTCGCCAGCGCGTCCATATATTTCTTCCCTTTTTCCGGGCCCCAGTGCTTCAGCATGCCCGCGTGCCAGAAATACTCTTCGTCGTCCATGCCGAGCTTGCTCTTCCAGCGCGGGCTCAACAGATCCTCCCAGCTTTTCGGCGCGTCGGCTTTGGAAACGAGCTTGGTGTTGTAGCCGATCACGTTATAGCCGCTGTAAAGCGAGACCCAGAAATGCTGCGGGTCCTTGAAGCCCTCGGGATAGCGCGCGGCCTCGGGCGCGGCGTAGGGCTGCAGCAGGCCGCGGTTCTGGAGAACTTTCAAGGCGAAGGCGTTGAGGACGTCGTACGTGGTTTTCCCGGCGATATTTTCCGAGATCGCCCGGTTGACGATCTGCTCGCCGCCGGCGCGGTAGATATCGGTCTTGACGAACGGGTATTTCGCCTCGAATCCCGCCGCCAGCGCGCGCGAGTCCTCGATCCGCATCGAGCTCCAGAAGACGACCTGCCCTTCTTTTTTCGCGCCGCGGACGAGCTCGTCCTCCGACTGCGCCCACGCGCCCCCCGCGGCCGCTGCCAGGCACAGCGCCAGGACGAAACAGCGGATGCTTTTGCTCGAAGAATATTGCATGCGTCGCTCCTTACAGATCCGGGTCACCCGGCTTCTTGCCGGTCATCGGCAAGACCTGCAGCCGCTCGTCATGGTCACACCCCTTCCCGATGGCCGCCGGATCACTCGAGCGCCGCGATCGCGGATATTTCCAGCATCGCCTCGGGGATCATGAGTCCGACGACGAACACCGTCGCCCCCGGCGGGTGCGCGTTTTCGAGCATCTCGGTCTTGACCTGCCTCCCGACCGTTCTCCATTCGTTCATGACCGAAGACACGACATAGGAATCCAGCCGGACGATGTTCTTCAGGGACGCACCCGACGCCTCAAGCGCCGCTTTCACGTTGAGAAAGGTCTGGCGCACCTGGGCCTCGAGGTCGATGGTCACATGGTTCTTGAGCTTCTGGGTTCGATCGATCCCGACGACGTTGCCGTCTCTGTCGATGGGAACCTGGCCCGCGACAAAAACGAGCTGCTTCGGGGCCACCTTGATCGCGTGCGTGTACGAGCCGACCGGCTGCGCGATTCCTTTCGGAGCGATTCTTTCTATCATTCTGCCACCTCCTGTTGTTTTTGTTCTTACTCTCCACCGCTGGTTTATTTTCGATAAAGCCCGTCGATGTAGCCGCTCTGGTCGAGCTCGCCGATAAAGCGCATGTCGACGAATTCTTCGGGCTTGGCCGTCTTCGCCTTGGGCTCCTGCTCCGCCAGCCCCTCGAGTATGGCCCGGATGCCTTCCAGCGTCGGATATTGTTTCCGCGGCAAGGTCTCGTCGGTCACGGCGCGGTCGTAGGACTTTTCCAGCAGCTCGCGGTCCGAAATGCCGCGGACGTATTTCGCCAGGACTTTGATCCCCGCCGCGCGATCGGTCTTGAGGCGGTGCACGGCTTCGACGTGGGACCGGACGTACCTTCTCACGGTATCGGGATGCTCGCGGATGAACTTTCTGGTGGTCGCCACCGTCGTGTGCTGATAGACCATGCCGAGGGCGGCGACGTCGGCGAGCACGTGCAAGCCTTTTTTCAGCGCCACGAACGTGATCGGCGGGCTCAGCAGGCTGGCCTGTATCTGCCCCGCTTCCAGAGCGGCGAGCCGGACGGGCACTCCGCCCACCTGCCTGACGCTGACGTTGACTCCCTGCGTGAGTCCCAGCTTGGGGGCGTCGTTGACGCCGCCGAACCTGCTGATGCCGATGGTGCCGCCCTTCAGCTGCTCGGGGGTTTTGATCTCGGGCCGGCTCACCAGCCAAAAATCCAGGGTTACGGTGCCGCCGACGAGGAACACCGCGTCGGAGCCGCGCAGGCCGCTGCTCACGACCGACGGGCCGGAAATCTGGGTGAACGGCACGTCGCCCGACAGCAGCGCCGCGATGGCCGTCGGCCCGCCGGTAAAGTTCACCACCTGGACGTCGACGCCGTTTTTCTGAAAGATCCCCGCTTCCTTCGCCATCCAGGCCGGCAGCTGCGGGCCGTCGATGCCGACATAACCCACATTCACGTTCGCCGTTCTTTGCGCGAGCGCGGCGGCGGGAAAGAGAAGAAGCAACAAAATCACGATCCAGGCGGATTTCATCGGCTGGCCTTTCTTGTCCTGCGTTCCAAGCGCGACAAAAATCTCACTCCAGCTTCAAAATGGCTTCGGCGTTGCGGTAAAAAATATTCTTCTGGTCTTCCGCCGGCAGATCCAGGCTGCGAATCGACTCCAGACCCTCGCCCAGCCCCCAAAAGGGACAATCGCAGCCGAAAAGAATCCGCCGCGAGCCCAGGGACGCATTGGCCATCCTGAGCGCCGGCTCGTAGAGCGAGACCGTGTCCACGTACACGAGCTTGAAGTATTCGCTGGGAAGGCGCCGGATGTTGCGCTTCGAAGCCGCCGGACCGGCCCGCTCTTTGTCGATCCGCGCCGCGATGTAGGGAATCACGCTGCCCAAATGCGGCAGAATAAATTTCAAGCTCGGGTGCCGCTCGAGCAGCCCGCTCAGGATGATCCGCAGCATCGTCAGCGTCGTGTCGTAGAGAAATCCCACGGTGGAGACGAGGCCGTAGTCTTCCATGCCCTTGTCGTTGACCGGATGCGTCGGATGGATGAAGACCGGAACGTCCAGCTCGGCGATTTTCTCGTAAACCGGCCAGAAGCACGCCTCGTCGAGGAAGCGTCCTTCGACGTTGGAAAAGAAAACAACGCCCCGCATCTTGAGGCGCTTGATCGCCCGCTCGAGCTCGATCAGCGATTCGTCGATGGACTGAAGCGGCAGCACTGCGAAGCCTGCGAACCTGCCCGGATGTTTTTGCACCACGTTGGCGACGTCATCGTTGACGAGCCGGCAGAGCTCCAATCCCGTCTTCGCGTCGAGGCTGTGAATGCCGTGGAGCAACGGACTCAAGACCTGAAGCTCCACGCCCTGCGCATCCATGTCCGCCAGGCGGCGCTCGATGTTTCGCGAACCGTGCTGTACCGGCCCGGGCCGTAGCGCAGGTCCAGCGCGCCGTCCTCCAGGGCCTTGACCGAAGGCGCCGCATCCCTCGACTCCAGCCGTCTGAAATAGGCTCTCGGGCAGTAGTGGGCGTGGACGTCGATGATCTTCATGCCGGAATCCCTAAGGCCGCCAGCCGGACGAGGCGAGCTCGGCCCGCGCGCGCCGCGCGAGCTGGAAATCGAAAATCTCGGCCGGCGCGACCTCTTTCGCCGCCCGGGTGGTGCGTTTCGCCTCTTCGAGAGCCTGTTGTTGAAACGCCGCCGGGATGGTGCCGTCTTCCGTAAACACCTTTAATGAATAATCGTAGATCCGGTCCGCCAGGCGCGCGTCTTTTAGATTCAAGAATCTCGCCAGCGTCTTGACCGAGCCCTCTTTGTCGCGCCGGTAGTGAAGGAGTCCCTTGAGAACGGCCTTCACCAGACGGTAGGCGTGCTCCGGGCTCGCCTGGATCCGGCTTTCCAGTCCCGCGACCCCGGTTTGGGGAAGATCGATCACGTCCTGCGCCGCGACCAGGCGCGTGAAGCCGGCCGCTTCGGCCAACAGGTTCTGCGGCACGCCCAACATCGTCGCGTGGACGGACTTCGATTGGAGCGCCGCGAGCCGGAGCGGCGTGGAGCCCATGGCCAGGAAGGTCACGTCCCGCGGATTGACGCCGTTACGCCGGAGAATCTCTTCGGCGATCGTGTGGCTGTAAACGCCCAGGGAATCGACGGCCAGGCGCTTTCCCCTGAGCTCTTGCACGGTTTTGATATCCGGCTGCACGATCAAATCCATGGCGAGGCTGCTATTCACCATGAGGATTTTGAATTTGACGCCCTGCAGGGCGGCGTTGATGGGAATTCCCATGATGCCGGAATAGTCCAGGCCGCCTTCGATCATCGCCGGGACGTTCAGCCCCGCCTTGATTTGAATCAGCTCGAGGCGAATGCCTTCTTCGCCGAAATAATCTTTCTCCCTGGCGACCACCAGCGGGATATGGCCGAGCGTGCCGGGGCCGATGCCGATCGAAACGGTCGGCGCTGCCGGCGCGGCCGCGACCGATGCGGCGACAAAAGTCACGACCATCGCCGCGAGCGCGGCCGGAATGGCGCCGCGAGGCGTTTTCCTGAAGCGCCGCGCGATCCGTCCCGCCGCCGCCATGATCAGTTCCCTCTCCAAGCCGTCATCCGCCGCTCATGCCGGTTTGGTCCGGCTGCAGATGCTCAGGGCGACGAGCGCATAGGAGCGGGCCGCGCGGACCAGGTCGTCGATTCTCATCGCATAGGGCCGGGCTCCGCCCGTCGAGCCGCTCGGACCGTACGTAAGCGCGGGGATGCCCGCCTCGATGAAAACGAGATGGTCCCGCCACATGCTGCTATACGCCGGGGAGACCATGCCGGCTTTCTCCACTCCCAGCACGGCATGCGCCTGCCCCACGGCGTCGACGAGGGGGCCGACATTTTCCGCCACCTGGGCCTTGCGATAGGTGTACATCTCGACCGATCCCTCCACGCCGCAGCCTTGCACGACGTTTCGCAGCGTCTCCCGTATCGCCAGCGGATCGGCGCCCGGCGCCAGCCGGACGTCCATATAAAGACTGCACGATTTCGCGCTCGAGCTTATGTGCGAAGGCGATCCGGCGCGGATGGCGCCGATGTTGGCCTTGGGGACGACGCGGCCGCCCGGAGTATCGACCGTGTTTTCCTCCTGGTAGCGGGCCGCCCAATTCTCCAGCGCCGCCAGCACGGGGACCATCTTGATAATCGCGTTCGGGCTCTGGGACGGCTCCGCGCGCGGCGGCATGAAGGGCACGTAAACGCTCTTGCCGCTGACCGTGATCTTGAAGCAGGCCTTCCCCGCGACCGCCCAGCCCAGGTTGAATTCGGTGCCTTCGGCGACGAGCGCGTAGTCGGCCACGACGCCGCGGCTCACGAGATAGCGCGAGCCGACCTCCTTGCTGAGATAACGCGTGTCGGTGAACTCGTCCACCGGCTCCTGATCGATCTCGCCGGGAACCATGGTGAGCACGACATCGCCCTTCAAACGCGCGCCGGCGCGGCGGATCGCGTCGGCGGCGATCAGAAACGCGGCCATCGGACCTTTGTCGTTGACGACGCCCTTGCCGATAATATAGTAGCGTGGCGTCATCGGGTATCGAGGTGTCCATGTGCGCGTTGAAGAGCAGGCTCAAGCTGCCGCCGGCTCCCGGCAGGCACCCGGCGACGCAAAAGCGGTCGGGGACCAGGCCGATTTTTTTCGGCGCCAGGCTTCGCTGCTTCAGCCAGTCCAGCAGGTAGTCTCCCGCGGGAGCCTCCCGGCCGGCCGGACTATCGATATTTCCCAGCGTCAACGCCAGATCGATCAGCGTTTTCGGGTCGATGAGGGAATTTACCTTGGTCCAAAGCTCTGTGAGATTTTCTTCCGCCATGGTTCTCCCCGCTCTAGCGCTCCGTCATTTGATTCCGAAGGTTCGCCGGAAGTCGGCGATGTATTTGGTCGCCGTCGGGATTTCCGGATCCAAAGGGACGAGGTGAAGCTTGGTCCGGTCCATCTCGGGAAGCAGCGGCTTGATGTCCGGCCGGGCCGAGATCCGGGTGCGTTTGTGCAGGACCTCCTGTCCCTCTTTCGAAAGACTGTAGTTCATGAACAGCTTTCCCGCGTTGGGCCGCGGCGCTTTGACCGGCAGCCCGATCATGTCGAGCGTCACCAGGATCGGGTTCGTCGTCTTCACCCACTCGACGGGCTGGCCCTTCGCCTTCATCTGCTCCACGAGGTCCGGGAAGGTCACCACCACGCCTTGAAACTCTCCCGTGGCCATGAGCTCCGTGAGCAGTCCCCGGCCTCTGCGCCATATGAGGTCCTGGCGCGCCAGGGCCTCCATGTATTTTCTTCCCTTTTCCTCGCCCCAGAATTTGAGCATGCCGGCGTACCAGTAGTAGTCCTGGTCGTCGATGGCCAGTTTGCCCTTCCACTTCGGATGCAGCAGATCCTCCCAGTCTTTCGGCGCGTCCGCCGGCGCCACCAGCTTGGTGTTGTAGCTGAACACGTTGTAGGCGCAGTAAAGCGTCGCCCAAAAGTTTTTGGGGTCTTTATAGCCGTCGGGGTAGGCCGCCGCCTCGGGAGAGGCGTACGGCTGGATGAGCCCGCGCTGCTCGAGAATTTTGAAGGAAAAAGCGTCCAGGACGTCGGCGGTGATATTGCCGGCCCGGCTTTCGGCGATGGCGCGCTCGATCAGCTGGTCGCCGCTGATGCGCACGACCTCGACCTTGACGAACGGATACTTGGATTCGAACGCGTCCGCCAGAGCCTGCGCGTCGGGCACCCGCATCGTGGTCCAGTAGACGACCTTCCCTTCCTTCTTGGCGCCCTGAGCGAGCGCGTCCTGCGTCTGCGCCCCCGCCGGCGCGCCGCAGAGAAAAAGCGCGAGCGCCGCCGCCATTCCATAACCGCCATCCGAAAGTCGGAGTATTCGCATGGGAAGCTCCTTGGATCCCGGCTCCCGCCGCCGAAAAAATTATTCGATGGCGGCGATCGCTTCGATCTCGATCATGGCGTCGGGTATCATCAGGCCGGCGACGAAAACCGTCGCGCCGCCGACGCGGACGCCGAGCAGGTCGTGCTTTGCTTTCACGCCGACCGACCGGTACTCGTTCATCGCCGAGGCGACGACGAACGTATCGACGCGAACGAGATCGTTGAACGTCGCGCCGGCCGCCTCCAGGGCGGCCTTCACGTTGAGCATGGTTTGCCGTATCTGTGCCGCCACGTCGACCGTGCGGTGGTTGCCCAGATTGTCCTTGGCGCTGATGCCGACGACGTTGCCGTCCTTGTCTATCGGCACCTGTCCGGCGATGAAGATCAGCTGCTTGGCCGTTACTTTCGTCGCGTGCGAATAAGGGCCGACGGGCTTCGCCATGGTATCGGGGACGATTCTCTCTTTCATTCGCCTACCTCCTGTAAAAAATGTCGCTGCAGAGCTCGTCGCGACAAAACGCGTAGCGTTGAAATGTTCGGAAGCCTTCTTACCACAGGATCGACCCGCCGTTGACCACGATCATCTGCCCGGTGACGTAGTCGGACCAGTGGCTCGCCAGAAAAAGCGCCGGGCCGACGAGGTCCTCGGGCTGCCCGACCCGGCGCAAGGGTATCTTCTTCGCCTTGGCGTAAAACTCCTCTTCGCTTTTCACGTGCGCCTTGGGCTGCGGCGTATCGATCGCGCCGGGACAGATGCTGTTGACCGTGATGCCGTGGGGCGCGAGCTCCAGCGCCAGCGACTTGGTGAAGCTGATGATGCCGCCCTTGGAGGCCGCGTAGTGCGCGCCGTGCGCGGAGCCCGCGAGCGCCCGGCCCGAGGTGAAATTGATGATGCGCCCGGCGCGGTTTTTTTTCATCGTCGGCATCACCGCGCGCGCGCAAAAAAACGTCCCCGTGAGATTGGTCCTGAGCACCCGCTCCCACTCCTCGTTCTTCATCTCGGCCACGGACGAGGCGGGAAAGATCGCTGCGTCGTTGATCAGGACGTCGATGTTTTTGAAAGCCCGCAGGGTTTCGGCGACCATGGCGTCGACGGATTCTTCCTTCGAGACGTCGGTCCGAAGCGCCAGGGCGGCTCCCCCGGCCGCCTCGATGTCCCTGGCGACCCGCGCGCCGTTCTCCCCGTTGAGCTCGGCGACGACGACTTTCGCCCCCTCCTCCGCCAGCCCCTTGGCGAGCGCGCGTCCGATTCCCTGGCCCGCGCCGGTCACGATCGCGACTTTATTTTCCAACAGCTTCACGTCGAGCCTCCCTTGTGTTTTCACCGGCCGCCGTTTTCGCCAGGGCGGCATGAATTTTTTCCGCCGTGATCGGCAAAGTGAACAAGCGCGCGCCGACGGCGTCCGCGACGGCGTTGGCGATCGCCGCCGGCGGGCAGTTGTTGGCGAACTCGCCGATCGGCTTCGCGTTGAGCGGCCCGACCCCGCCGGAGGATTCCAACAGCACCGTCTCGAGCCTGGGGATGTCCTTGATCGACGGCAGTTTGTATTCGCCGAGATTGCTGTTGAGCACCCGCCCGTTCTCCATCACCAGCTCCTCCATGACGCCCTGGCCGAAGCCCATGACCGTGGAGCCGTCGATCTGTCCCTGGTGGCCGATGGGATTGATGATCGTGCCGACGTCGTGCGCGCTTACGATGCGGCGCACCCGCACCGCCCCGGTTTCGGGATCGACTTCGACCTCCGCCACTTGCGCGCAGAAATAGCTCACGCCGTCCGGATAGGGATAATCCTCGTAGACCGTCACGGAGCCGCGGCCGTCGAGCTGCGCCAGCACCCGGTTGTGGCTTACCTGCTGCGCGGGTTCTTCGGCCAGCCAGTACTTGCCGTCGCCGTACTCCACGTCGCCGGCGAGGCACTCCAGCAGCCGGGCGGCCTGCTCCAAAAGCCGTCGGCGCAGCAGCGCGCACGCCTGCACCACGGCGTGCCCGGCGACGTACGTGACGCGGCTCGCCCGGACGCCGCTGTCCTTCGTCGACGTATCCGTGTCGCCGACGACGACGCGGACCCGATCGACGGACACCCGCATCTCTTCGGCGACGAGCTGCCTCAAGATCGTGTGCGTGCCCGAGCCCTGATCGATGGTCGGACTCAGCACCATGAATCTTCCGTCGGGCTCGGCCGTGAGCACGACGCCGGTGTCGCCGCCGCTGATATGGCGCGCGGTCAGCGCGATGCCGCGGCCGACGCGGGCGGGCTTCGGCTTTTTCCAGCCCGCGGCGTCCAGCGCGGCTTGAAACACTTCCCGGAAACGCACGTCGCTCAGCCGCTGGCCGACGGCGTCTTCTTCGCCGTCGCCGATCAAATTCTTCAGGCGGAATTCCGCCGGGTCCAGCGCCAGCTCCCGGGCGATCAGATCCGTGTGCGACTCGAGCGCGAAGACCGTCGCGATGGCGCCCGGGCTCCGATAGTAACCGCCGGGCACCGTGTTGGTGTAGATTTGCAGGAATTCGAATTCGGAGTTGTCGACCCGGTACGGCACGCCGACGTAATGGCCGGTGGCGAGCGAGGCCTTCGACTTGAGCGCGCCGTAGGCGCCGCTCGCGTGCAGCGCGCGCAGTGTCCGCGCGACGATGCGGCCGCCGCGCATGACGCCGCTCTTGACCGTGACGATGGTGGGATGAGCGGGGTTGCCCGCTGTCAACTCTTCGGCATACGTCATCACGATCTTGACCGGCCGGGCGGATTTGCGGGCGAGCAGGTAGGCGATGGGCAGATCGATGGCGTCGCCCTTGCCGCCGAACTCCCCGCCCACGTTGACGACGTTGATGCGGATCGTCTCCTCGGCGACGGAGATCGCTTTGGCGAATTGCGTGCGCACCCCGAAAGGGTTTTTGGCCGAGGTCCATACCTGAATGCGCCCGCCCTCTTCGAGGGCGACGACGCTGGCATGGGGCTCGATGTAGCCCTGGTGCCGCGCGGGGATGCGGAACGTGTGCTCGAGGACGAGGTCCGCCGCGCGGAAGCCCCGCTCGACGTCCCCCTTCCGCCACGCCAGCCGGGTAAGTCCGTTATGGACGTCCAAGGCGAGCGTGTCCCTGGGAGCGCCGCCGTAGGCCGCGACGTCCGGGTGCAGCAGCGGCGCGCCGGCTTGCATCGCCTCGAGCGGATCGAAGACCGCCGGCAGCGGCTCGTATTCGACGTCGATCAGGTCCACCGCCTCCGCCGCCGCGTCGCGCGTTTCGGCCGCGACGGCGGCCACGCGATCGCCGATAAAGCGGACCAAGTCCCAGCAGAGGACGGGCATGTCGCGGATCTGCTTGCCGATATAGCAATTTTTCGCGTCCTCGCCCGTGACGATCGCCCGGACCCCCGGAACGCGGAGCGCCCGCCGAACGTCCACCCGGAGGATGCGCGCGTGCGGATAAGGACTGCGGAGAATCTTGCCCCACAAAGCTCCCGCAACGTCGACGTCGGCGGCGTAGAGCGTGCCGCCGCTGACTTTTCCATGCCCGTCCGCGCGCGGCACCGGAGCGCCGACGACTTTGAAAGTTTTTTCTTTTTGTTTCATGACGTCGCTCAACGCACTCCGTATTTTTTGTTGGTCTCCTCGAAGAAACCTTCGCGCTCCAGCTCGGCGAGAATGGAGTTGTCGACGAAATCCTGCGGCTTCGCCTTGATGTTGGCGAGCGCGAAATAGGTCTCGATCTCCTCCGGATCGGCGTTGTACTTGGGCTTATAGACGCCGACCCAGAAATCGTAGGCCTCCGAGAGCAGCCTGGGGTCGGAGACGCGCAGATACTTCTCCATCACTTTCATCGTGAACTGCCGGTCCGCTTTGAGCCGGGCCAATCCGGCGATCGCCGCCATCATGAATCGCTTCACGCCGTCCCGGTTGGCGCGCAGGTAGTGGAGATTGGCGGTGATCTGGTTGCCGGGAAATTTGACGCCGCTTTGCGCCAGGTTGAGAATGGGATTGAGGCCCAGCTCGCGCGCCTTGAGGGATTCGGGCGGCTGGACGAGCGTGGCCGCGATCGCGCCGCCGACCGCGGCCGCGAGACGCGCGCCGGCGTCGCCGATCGTCGTCAGCGTGACGTCCGCCTCCGGGTTCAGGCCGAGCTTTTTGAGCGCATAGATCATCGCGAAGTGCGTCACGCCGCCGAGCCCCGCGATGCCGACCCGCTTCCGGGTTGGCGTAGAGGATATAGGGGAACACGCCGACGTTGGTCGCGATGATGACGACGCCGCCGCCCTTGATCATGGCGTTGATCGCCGCCGGCCCGCCCGACGTGTTGAGCTGCACGTCGCCCGAGATCAGCGCCATGAGCGACTGCGTGCCGCCGGAAAATTGGACGGGGAGGACGTCGAGACCGTAGGCCTTGAAGAGCCCCGCCTCCGCCGCGACGTAATAGGGCGTCTGCGTCGCGCTGCGGAGCATCGCGACGGTGAGCTTGTTCTCGCCGGCGCCGTGCGCCGGCGCGAGGAAAGCCCAGGCGAAGACGGCGAGCGAGGCGATGGCGGCGATCGGCTTCACGGCGCGGTGGATCCTCTCAGCGGCTCGCGGCCGATT
>WNFL01421020.1_pt1 | contig 15197 bp, 17 predicted proteins | sample 5400361 | NCBI WGS metagenome assembly WNFL01 (sample SAMN13153351, study PRJNA577476) | soil metagenome | isolation source: 40 cm soil on Douglas fir-dominated hillslope | place: USA:California | collected 2013-09-17
CATTGCGCTCGCTGAAGCATTCGATCATGCGCGAGATATCTTCCACTACAACAATGAAAGCCAGGGCGCTGAAGATTTCACCAACCTGGCGGAAGAGTTACTTCCATTTGTCTAAGACAGGACAATCGTAAAGATCTCCCTTCAAAAATCAACATTCGTTATTCTAAGTTCCTAATTCAAAATTTTGAATGATGAATGTTGACTTTTGAATGTTGAATTGGAGATACATCATTAGCTCATCTTAAACTTACGAAGTCATTGCACGCAAAATATCGTGCTGAGTGATGATGTGCGCATTTTCTTTTTCATCACGGACAAGCAGCGCTTTATTGTTTTTGTTCAGCATCGATGAGAGCACGTCAAGCGTTGTGTCAAAGGCTACCACTTGCATGGGCGCATCCATAATCTCTCCAACGGATTTATCTTTCAACGTAGGATCATAAATAATTTTCTCCACAAGGGTTGCCGTAGTTACGCTGCCAACAAACTCCTTCCCGTCAATTACGGGTACCTGGTCAACACCTTCCTTGTTCATCAGGCGGATTGCTTCACCAATAGTAGACTTTTTTGTTACCGTGTATAATGAGTCCTTGCCATTTCTGTTCAAAATAATTTCACGAGCGGTGACAAAGATCCTTTCTTCAGTGAAGCCATGGTCTTTCATCCACATGTCGTTGTACACTTTGTTGAGGTAGCGTGTGCCGTGATCGGGGAGGAGGATCACCATCATATCGCCTTTTTTCAAATTGTCTTTTGCGTATTCCAACGCCCCGTGCAATGCAGAGCCACTACTCCAGCCCACAAACAATCCTTCTTCGCGCGATAGTCTCCTGGCCATGATCGCTCCATCTTTATCGGTGACCTTAATAAAAGTGTCAATCACATCGAAGTCAACATTCTTTGGCAATATGTCTTCCCCAAAACCTTCGGTGAGATAAGGATAAATTTCGTTGCGATCGAAAATACCTGTCTCCTTGTACTTTTTGAAAACCGAGCCGTACGTATCTATACCCACCGCGATCAGATTCGGATTTTGTTCTTTCAAAAATTTAGCTGTACCGCACATCGAGCCGCCCGTTCCAACCGTAGCACAGTAGTGCGTAATTTTGCCTCCTGTTTGATTCCAGATTTCAGGGCCGGTCGTTTCGTAATGTGCTTTCGCATTCGATGGATTATCGTATTGATTTGGATAAATGGAATTCGGAATTTCCTGATTCAATTTTCTCGCTACAGAATAATACGAGCGAGGATCTTCCGGCTCAACGTTTGTTGGGCAGACAATTACTTCTGCACCTACTGCCCGAAGAATATTTATTTTCTCCTGCGATTGCTTGTCAGCCATCGTGAAAATGCACTTATATCCTTTTGCTACTGCCGTCAATGCCAGTCCCATTCCCGTGTTTCCGGAAGTTCCTTCAATGATGGTTCCTCCCGGCTTCAGTTTTCCTTCTTTCTCGGCATCTTCTATCATCTTCAGCGCCATCCGGTCTTTGGTGCTGTTGCCCGGATTGAAATATTCGACTTTCGCCAAAAGCGTACCCACTATGCCTTTATTTAACTTATTTAGCCTCACCATAGGCGTGTTGCCAATGGTTTCGATGATGGAATTGTAAATCATAACCTGAAATTTTGGCGCAAGTTAGCAAAAAGCTGAAGGCAAAATTCTTTGCCTAACGCTAAGGTGTATGACTGTTTTGCATTTCTTCCCGCACTCCAGCCCTAAAGGGGTCAGCGCTCATGTGGTTCTCCATTTAGGGAGTCAGAGGGTGAGCGATGGCAAATGACGACTTTCAAAACTGTCGTACACCTAACAGTAAGCATAACAAATTGTCGCGATGGAATTTTGTTTATCGCAGCTTGGCTCCGTAACACTTTGTGATTTCTCTGTGTTCCCTGTGGTTTTGTTCATTTTTTACCTCAGTGGACACAGAGAGCCACAGAGATGCACTGAGAGTCATATTCCAAAGATTCAGCCGCGACAATTTGAAATTCACCAAACAGTAATGCGCTAATCATTTTCAAATAACATCTATAGCTGATCTTTGTGCCATCAATGAAGATACAACTGATCCTGCTNNTCATCAGTGTTCTTTCACTAAAGATTGGTTCTTGCCAGTCTGAGCAGACCTCCTCACCACAAAAAAAACTGAAGATACTTTCCTGGAACATCTACATGCTTCCCGGCATTGTTGCCATGAAAGGGAAATTATCACGTGCGGCAGCGATCGGGGAAATGTTGAGCAAAAGTGACTATGATGTTATTGTTTTTCAGGAAGCCTTTCACAAAAAATCAAGAAAGCGGATTGAGCAGTTATTGGAAAAAGAATTTCCTTATCAGGCAGGACCGGCAAATCAAAAGTTACTGTCGCTGAAAACCAACAGTGGTATCTGGATATTCAGTAAGCACCCAATCCTTACTACCCGTTCAATTATTTTCAAGAATCGCTCAGGCATTGATGCATTTTCGAGAAAAGGTGCATTGCTTGCCGAAATTTTATTTCATCAAAAACGAGTACAAATCGCGGGCACGCATTTGCAAAATTCCGGTCCATCCTGGATCAAGCATACGCAATGTGTTGAATTTTATCATCGGATTTTAAGGCCCGAATTAAAAGCCGGTGTACCACAAATCATCTGCGGTGACTTCAACATCAATCAAAATAATTCAGATGAATACCAATCGATGTTGAAAAGTTTGGATGCGAGCGATTCTGAACTAGCTGAGGGTCTAACGCACTCTTATGATCGAAAACTTAACGACTTGCACGTGGAGCAGGGTACCAAAGCGGATCTGATTGATTACATCCTTGTACGGAATCGCGGTGATTTTGAGTTGCGAAACAGAAAGATTATTGCCATTCCACGCTGACTTGTCCGATCACTTTGCACTTGAGGCCGAATTACAAATCAAGAGCAATGATGTGGTGGTCTCCTCGCTAAAGAAATAATTCAGATTTTTACAAGTCCTCTTCGAATGGCTTCGAGCACCATGCCCGTACGGCTCACTACTTCAAACTTGGTAAATAATGAGGCACGATAGCCATCCACCGTTCGCTCGCTTACCTTCATTTGAGTGGCTATTTGTTTGTAGGTTTGATCGCTAGTGGCCAATTGTAAAAACTCTTTTTCCTTATCGCTGATTTCAAGCCCACCATCCCTTCTGTCGAGGATCAACTGACTGAGCTTCTGATTGGATAGATCAGAGTTGTAATAATTATGCTCATAAACACAACGTAGGGCACGTTCCAGTTCATCGGGCTCTGTGTCTTTTAGCAGATAGGTACAACACCCGGCCTGAATCATTCGGAGGATCGTTTCCTCTTTTATCTCCATGGAAAGCGCTATCAAGCGAATGGTTGGATACGAATGATGAAGCCACTGCGCGGTGGCAATGCCATCCATATTGGGCATCAGTACGTCCAACAAAATGATGTCGGGCAAAACAGAAGCTTGCTCCATTTTTGTTTGCAAGTCGATGCCGTCCTGGGCAGTGAGAATCACTTCGATATTCTCAAAATTATTCAACAACAGGCGGAGCGATTTATTAAATAATTGATGATCGTCAACGATGCCTACTTTGATGCTCATGATTTTTGAATTCTTACTTTGCACCGACCTTCGTTGGGTGCCAACCAGCGTAACTAAAATTTGACTTGCTCACATTTAGGCTAACTACAGACTACCAAAAATAACAAGGTTAATTCAAATTCTATACAAATGATATCGCCAGCCTTTTTTTTGATGTCAGTGCTCAAGAAAATTTCCTGCCGTAGTCGTCATTTGTTTAGCAAGGTCTTTCTGATTTGATTTGCTCCATATGGCTTAGCAAACCTCTCGGAAAGAGAAAATCAACTGAAGAAACAAAAATTTATAACTAAACCTCATGGAAAAATTGAAAGACTTAGCACTCGGAGCAATTCTCCTGATCGGAGTATTGGCGCTTTATCAGGTTTTTGTAACCAACTCCAATTTGCGAGCAGCCCTTAAGACTCTTGATGGGACGAAGAAAAAACTTGACTCAGCTTCATTGGAAATCAAGTCCTCAAAGATTCAGGTGGACTCCCTGCAGCAGAATTTTGTGAGGTTTGGCGCTTACATACACGATGTTCAGGGTCGCCTGGAACGACTCGATTTAGAGAAGCGGATTACAGATCAATCATTCGTTTCCAAAAAAGACAGTATTAGAGTACGATTGAAAGAGTTAAACAAAATCGTAGATCTTACGGGACAAGACTTGCCGGAAGTCCGCATTATTGAAACCAAAAAACCTTGAGTATGAAAACGCTTTTTATTCTTTCGCTTCTGATTTTATCGGGAACCGTTAACCTATCTGCGCAGGCATTCAACTGTTCAGGACTGTCTGCCAGCCGGTATTATCTAAAGGATACGATCGTTGTGAATTGCGATACGGTCTTCCTGTTAAATAAAGTGACTTATTCATTCTACAAAAACCAGTTGAGGAAAATAAATGCTGCCGATCCTAAACTTAAAGAGCTGGTGACTACCCAAAGTGAATTAATTAATCTGTACGAAAAAAGAATTTTGGACATGGGTAACCAGTACACCGATTTGCGAAAAACAGTGGACGAAAATCTCAAAAAATCTTCAGCGCTTATCGAGACGTCAAGCGGAGAAATGACTAACCTCAAGAATACCCTGACCAGAGCCCAAGGCAATATCGCTGCTGCACAGGATAGCATTTCTACAGTGAAAAAAATACTGATCAAGGATATGGCGAGAATCAAAAAAAATAATTTGAAGTGGGGAGTAGGCGGTGTGATTTTCGGAGTGCTTGCTACCATCGCCATCAAAGGTCATTGAGGTTTTGTTTGAATTACGCTGTCTATTCTAATTAAGGGGTTTTTTCACCTATCAATACGTGGATTTTCCCCAATAAAATGTGAAAATCCACGTTGACTATGGCCACTCGAATGAGTTAAAATTGCACAAACCCCAATAACATGGCTAACTATCTTGTTAAAGTGCAGCTGAATTTCGCTTCTGACGATGATTACGATCTTTTACATTCCTATATGAAAGGTATAGGGTTTGCAAAGACGATCACTTCCATTAATAACTTGACCTATCAACTCGCTCCCAACGAGTACTATTTTGTTTCGAATTTTGATTCTGCTCAGGTTTTTGAGCTAGCCAGTACAGCAGCTAATCGCACCAATAAAAGCTTTGAAGTATTGGTCATCAAAACAGAGGAAGTAATGTGGGGCGAATTGTTCGAGCTTGCCTTTTAGTCCGGAGCTAAATTTTTCAAAATGCTTTTCAACTGCGGATGCACCTGTGAGGTGAGAAATTCCGTGACTGTGAATTCCGCTAACCGGTGAATATGGAACGGATCTTCTTTGATAATCCGATCGATTTCTTCTTTGGCACCAGCCAGAGCCAGGATGACACCACCGGTGCGAGGCACTTTTCGACCTGAAGCAACGAACACATTCTGTTGGTAATACTTGTGCAGGTATTTCACATGATCGGTCATGTGAGCATCAATTTTTTCCAGCGAGACAATGTAGTGTAAATCGATAACGAACATAGCTTCTCTAATCTTCCCCTTTCTTCAAACCAGCTTTTAGTTTTCTCACCTGCACTGCTGCTCCAATAAGAAACAGCACAAAACAAATTCCAATGGCCATTTTTATGTTCGGGTCTTCCGGACCGGAGGCTAAGGGTGCATCCAAAGGCAATCGTGTTGCAGTTTCAATAATACCCGGAATCACATGAAAGAGAAAAGTCATTGAAAAGCCCACCGTTACAATGTATTGAGAATACCGTCCGAAAAAATGTGTCTGCTGTGCTGTATATATCAGTGCAAGAACAACCAGCGTGATCACTCCCAAGGCATGGGGCTTTCCAAAACCACCGTGTTGAAAAATCCCAAAGCCGGTGATGCAGGTGACGATTGTGGTTGTCACATAAGTTTTTCCAATGGTATTTTCCCAGGAGATTTTCCCGTCACGTACAAGGGCGATGGCACCTGTGGCAACCGCTACCAGACTAATGATTGTATGAAATATGCCGAGTGTGGTAAGGCCAAACATAATGTTGAGGTTTAATTTGAACAATCTGAAAGAATGACTAAGCTACCAAAATTTATGGGTGTACGACACTTTTGTAAGTCTTTTGTCGATGCCATCGCTCGCCCTCTAACTCCCTAAAGGGAGAACCACCAGCGCGCTGGCACCCTTTAGGGCTAGGGGTGCGGGAGGAAATACAAAAGTGTCGTACACCAAAATTTATGGAAGGCAATTCCCAAATCACTTCTTATATTTGATTACCCTCAGTTAAATACAAACATTAAACTTATGCAACCCCTACAATACTACTTTGAAATGGTGGAGCGCGTGATCGCGGAGTTTAAAGTTGACCCCCAGCTTTGCCATGGTCAGCAACTAGGCCAATGGAGCATGAAAATTGGTTCGGCCAGTATGTGGATCGATGTTTTTCAATCGAAAGATGCGCAAGGGAATTACATCGACTCGGGATATCTTCAAGTCATGGCACCCATTATGGCGGTGCCGGCCGACAGGCAGTTGGATTTTTTTCGCGAACTCCTGGAGATCAATCACAAGCTTTATGGTGTTGGCTTTACCAAATTTGAGAACAACGTTTATATTAAATCTATCCGCGAACTGGATAGTCTTGAGCAATCAGAAGTGTTGAGCACATTCAAGCGCATCGGCTACTATGCCGATGACTATGACGATATGCTAAAAGGAAAATACGCTGTGGCCGGACGCGATCCTCAGGCGTAAGTTTTAAAGGAGTCCGTATCAAAAGTCGAGTGTCTGTCAGGTTGAGAGCTTGTCGAAACCTGATTTGCGAAACGGAGTCGCCTTCGACAAGCTCAGGCTGACATCGATTACTAACTTTTGAGACGGCCTTTTTTCTACTTCATGTAAACCAAAACCACGGCAGCAAGGAGTAGCATCGCAAAGTGATAGCCTGTATTAATGGCGAAAAGTTTCCATGATTTCTTTTCCCACGCTACAGCTCCCAAATCAACCGGCACATAAAAACCAAGCCAGGTAAAAATTGTGGCGGGTATGATTTTGTTGATTGGAGACATTTCTTGTCCGCCTGGTACGTAGCCCCAGGCTGCAATATTATGTGCGAACACATAAGCCATCAGGAAATTGCCGATGACCATAATGATCATGCCTTTCGCAAGCTCTCCACTCGCAGGTTTAATGCTGATATCAAAACCGTTTTCTTTAGCCCATGCTTTTCCAAACAAGGGCGTGTACCAGATAAACCCAAGGATAAAGTTGGCAACCACGGCTATAAGCACGGCCACCATATTGATATGCATTTCTTCCATAGTTAGGTAAGGTTAGGTTGACGATAAATAAATGTAGCAAATTTTGGTGTCAGCTCCTGCGTTGGGTGCATTGCAAATTGTCGCAGCTGAACACCTGAGCACTTTACAACTCTGTGATTCCTCTGTGATCCCTGTGTCCTCCTATGTTTTAAATTTTTTACCACAGAGTTCACAGGGAAATCACAAAGGGCCACGAAGAAATGCAAAAGGGGTCGTCCGTGACAATTTGAAATACATCCCTTCCGCGTTAGTCATCAAGACGACATATTTCCGTGCTCATTAGTACTAGTTTTACCTGATGAAAATAGTCAATTTAATTTTTGGTTTGCTGATTTCAATTCAAGGTTTTTCTCAGAAGACCAATTTTATTGATGCCACTCTTGGTGGAGCGAAGTATCAAGCTACTTTATCAATGTCATATGTTCACCTTTGGGCATTAGGTACAAAACAAAAATTTTCGGTGGGATTGGGAGGCAGGTTCACTTCATATCTTGGAGCAAATCAATATTACATCACGGCACCGGCACAACTCACTTCAGAGAGCACAAGTCCGCTGATTCTTTTCAAAGACAATATCGCTGCAAACATTGACACTTTTTTGGTGAAATCACCTCAGGTGAACTCTATTAATGCAAGCATCAACATTCATTACCAATTCAGACAGAAATGGAGTGTTGGTTTTAATATCGATGCGATCGGCTTTTCTTTTGGCGGCTCACGAACGGGGAATTACATCAACGGCTTCACAGGAAAAATAACTGCTGCATCGCCAACACCATTCAATGTTTTGTTGATTAGTGACAATGATCATGGGAGCCTTAACTCCGAATTCTTTATAAAATATTCTCTCAACGAAAAATATGCGCTAAAGCTTGGTGCTCAGTTTTTATTCACGGAGTACACCGCGACATCCAAAGTGCAGCAATTTCCTGCACCAAATGATCGCTTTAGAAATAAATCACTTTTGCTTTGCCTTGGAATTAGTTGGAGGTTGAAAAATAAAAATAAGTGATGAAAGTAATTACATTTCTTGGAGTGGTATTGACGATGGTGTATTGCACACCTAAAAACATTACCCCGGCAATTCCACCTGCGTCAAATTCAAATTTTGATTCATTGAAAGCTCAGTTGCTAAAAACGGGGATGTTCATTGGATTGGATGGACCTACATCCGGTACTGCAACTGTATATGATCAGGCAGGAACGAAATATATTGTGCTCAATCCGTTCCAATCGCACAGCGGTCCAGACCTGTATGTGTATTTAAGCAAAGACAAGGATGCAACTGATTATATCCGCGTTGGTAAACTGCAAGCCACTTCAGGGAAACAAATCTATGCAGTACCTGGAATGCCGGTGGTTGCCGATTATGGCTACGTCCAAATTTGGTGTCAAGCATACTCCGTTGATTTTGCAAGGGCTGAAATAAAATAAAAATCTTACTATTGCTCAAGTCTATGTTAGACTTTCTATTAAGTTCTTTTACGGACTCCGCAGCACAATTTGTTTTGCAAAACCGTTGGAATTCAGCCCGGTAGCAATCATTCTTTAAGACAGTAAGAAAGATTATCACTCTTTTCATGCAACCTTTTCAATTTTAAGTAGTATATAGGCAAAGGTGAAACTAATACCGCCTTATTATGAAGGGAACCTACCTCGGAGAATTTGAAGAACTCGTCCTGCTTACCGTGGGAATTTTATTTGACGATGCCTATGGCCTCGCGATTGTAGATGAGCTCGAAAAACAAACCGAGCGAACCGTACTGATGAGCTCCGTACACAAAGCACTGGTGCGGCTGGAAGAAAAGGGATATTTAAAATCTCATCTCGGAGGCGCCACTGAAACACGCGGAGGAAGAGACAAGCGTCTTTACACCCTTACGCAAGCGGGGGTAAAAGTGTTGAATCAATCCAAAGAACTGCGCAACTCCATGTATAAACAAGTTCCGAAATTGGTTTGGGAAGGAGGGAGTCAGTAGGCAGTCAGCAGTAGGCAATTGACAAAAAACAAATAGTATAATTTCATGCTTGACGAAATTTTGCCTACTGCCTACTGCCCCTTGCCTACTTTAAACAACAGACTTCTTTAAATAGATGAAATTTGAAAACAAACAAAATCAACCCGCCCCACCTCCTCATCCGCTTCTTCCGCTGGTATTGCAATGATCATTTGTCAGAAGCGGTACTAGGAGATATGCTGGAGCTTTATGAACGCAGAAGAAAAAACCTCGGCAAGCGAAGGGCCGACTTGCTCTTTCTCTGGAATGTGCTGTGCTTTCTTCAACCCTTCGCCATCAAAAAGAAATCATCACCTCAAAACAACATCGCTATGTTTGAAAATTATTTGAAGATCACCTGGAGAACGATGACGCGCCAGAAGATGTACACCGGAATTAAAGTCGGTGGATTCGCCATTGGCCTCGCTACTTGCATTCTCATTTTCCTTTTTATAAGAAATGAGATGAGCTATGATCAGCAATATGCCAACAAGAATCTCTATCGCCTGTACAACGAATGGCGCGGAGAATCAACAGGGCACTGGACTTCCTTTCCCGCCAACATCCATACCATTCTTAAAAAAGATTATGTTGAAGTGGAGAAAGCAGGACGACTGATTCCATTCAAATGGTTCAATGCCGGAAATAATTTGATCAGGCGTGAGGATAAGTTGGACAATACGTTTGAAGAAGGCTTCGCCTATGCCGACAACGAGCTTCTCGACATTCTTGAAATCCCCATGGTGTATGGCAACCGCGACAATGCTTTGACGAAACCGATGTCCATCGTGCTCTCCAAAAAAATGGCCGACAAATATTTTCCAAACGAAGATCCGCTCGGAAAAATAATTATCCTCAACGAAGACAAAACCAAACCCTTTGAGATCGGTGGCGTGATGGAAGATTTCCCCGCCAACTCGCACCTGCATTTTGACTTCTTCATCACATTGGCTAATGTAGAATTCTGGCCGGGCGAACAAACCAGTTGGTGCTGCTGGAATTACAACGCGTATGTGAAACTCAGGCCTGATACAAACATTCCGGATTTCAACAACAAGTTAACTTCCATGAAGGACACTTACTTGCTCACGCATCTTGAAAAGCAAGGCGATCAATCTTTGGCAGACGAAAAAGAGCATCACTTCTTTGGCATTCAGCCCGTGGAAAATATTTATCTCACCTGGGACGACATGGGTGATGACCATGCCGACATGCGCTACATCTTTTTGTTTGGCGGAATCGCCATTTTCATCCTGTTGCTCGCCTGTATTAATTTCATCAACCTCTCCACCGCTAAGTCTGCGAACCGCGCGAAGGAAGTGGGCTTGCGCAAAGTAGTGGGGTCACATCGCAGTTACCTCATTCGTCAATTTTTAACCGAGTCGTTGATGTACAGTTTTGTGTCGTTCGCATTGGCTTTACTATTAGTTGTGCTTGCGATGCCGTTCTTCAATTCACTCGTGGGCAAGCAACTCTCCGTGCCGTGGACGATGGTGTGGTTCTTGCCGGCTCTTTTAGTGGCGGCTATCCTCATCGGAATCGTGGCAGGAATTTATCCGGCCTTCTATCTCTCTGCCTTCAAACCGGTGGACGTGTTGAAAGGAAGTGTGAGTCGCGGAAGTAAAAGCTCCGGCATGCGCAGCGCCATGGTGATCTTTCAATTCACCACGTCCATCATTTTGATCATCGGCACATTTGTTATCTACAAGCAAATGAACTTCATCCTGAATACGAAGCTTGGTTTCAATAAAGACCAGGTGCTCATGATTCAAGGAGCGAATACATTAAACGGCCGTCACGAAGAATTCAAAAATGAATTGAAGCAATTGGCCGATGTAGAAAATGCTACCAGCAATAATTACTTGCCTGTGGCAGGAACCAACCGCGACAACAACGGGTATTGGAAAGAAGGAAGAAATAAAATCGACAAGCCAGTGTATGGTCAGCACTGGGTGGCCGATGCCGATTACATCAGCACGCTGGGCATCAAACTGGTGGGCGGAAGAAATTTTGATGACAAACTAAAATCCGACACGGCTTCTATCATCATCAACCAGAAAATGGTGAAAGAGATGGGATTCAAAAATCCCGTGGGCGAGCGCATGGGCAACTGGCGCATGTACACCGTGATTGGCGTAGTCGCAGATTTTCATTTCGATGACATGCGGCAGGAGATACGGCCGCTCACTTTCACGCTAGAAAAAGGCGGAAACATTGTATCTGTCAAAGTGAAATCAAAAAATGTAGCAGACGCGCTTCAGTCGATTAACAAAGTTTGGAACAAATTCATGCCACACCAGCCTTTCCGCTACACGTTCATGGACGAAAGCTACGCGCGCATGTATGACCAGGTGGACCGCATGGGAAAAATATTTGCCAGCTTTGCCGGCCTCGCTATTTTAGTAGCGTGCCTTGGGTTGTTTGCCCTCTCGGCTTTCATGGTAGAGCAGCGCAGCAAAGAGATCAGCATCCGCTTAGTGATGGGCGCTTCGGTGAAAAATATTTTCCGATTGCTCACGCAAAATTTTGTGCAGCTCGTGTTCATCAGCTTTGTGATAGCCGCGCCTATGTCATGGTACATGATGACCAAGTGGCTCGAAGACTACAAATACAAAATCACCATCACGTGGGATGTGTTTTTTATCGCGGCCATTATTTCCGTGATGATCGCCCTGCTCACCATCAGTTATCAATCGATTAGTGCAGCGTTGGCAAATCCGGCCAACAGGTTGAGGTCAGAATGAAAAAGGTAATGCCCAACTATCCTACATGCTATTGACTTGTCTGTTATTGATCCCTACGATCTATATAAAAAAACTCAACCGTTCAACGGTAAAATCGGCAACTCCTCCGGAAAATTATCTGACTCTCGTGAATTAAGTTGCTACTCTAAAATACACTTAATATTTTCGAAGCAGATTAAAGCCAACTATAGACAAGATTATCCCCGGGTCCAGGACTTTGGGGATTTTCTTTTTTGCAGATTTGAAAAATCAGAAACCTTATAAAAATTTTAGTAACAGGCACAATTTCACTTGTCGTAAGCATGGTTCGATGAGTTCGTGTAACGCATCCTTTGTTTGCACGAAAAAACCTGCAAGCTTTTTTATTGAGCGCTACTTTTCCGACACAGCCGGTACTCATTTCTATGACGCAACAAAAATAAATTCACTTACACTGGTGTAAAATCTTGAGACTTAATTTTGACTTATGAATTCAGGATTTGATTTATGAACATAAGAAAATATTATGATTGGAGGAGCGAAAGACTGCTGATGCTTATTGGTGGAGGAATATTGGCGCTTTTACTCTTTTCAATTTTGCTGATGTAGCCACTGTGAGAATAGGATACCTTTAGAATCAATTCCAAGGCAGTCAAAACTTCTGTCTTGTCCACTAATTACTGAAGCGGTCTCATCAGCACCATTGGCGCGTGATCCATTGGATTCTTTTCAAAGATCACCTCCTGGTTTGGTGCCATGATGGTTGCCAATTACCAGGGCTGGGGTTTTATTCTTTTTGTTTCAGCTCTTGGATTTATTTTTCGAAGCAAACTTAAAAAAATGGTTATGCCAATACTTTCAGTTAGCAAGTCTATGGTGAGAACAAGAATTGCAGTGCCAGGTTATGTCAAGTTTATTTTTGTGGTGGCGGTGGTACTTGCCGCTCTTCTCTTTTTTCGCATGGAAATGAAAGTGTCAGGGCCATTTACAGTGATGCCTTTACATAATGCCGATGTTCGCATAGAGGTGGAGGGCATCATAGACCATATCTATCTAGATGAAGGGACTTCGTGAAAAAGGAGCGGTGATTGCACGGCTCTCCGATCGTGATTATACAGCGGAGCTGAGAAAAACTTCTGCAGAAATCGAAGCCAAGCAAGCGCAACTTAAACTGTTAAAGTTAGGCGCGCGCAAAGAAGAAATCGAATTGGCCAGAACACAAGTTGCCAAAGCGGAAGAGCTCGCCAGGTTTGCAGACGGCTACCAGGTGCGCGACAAATTGCAATACGAACAAAGACTGATCTCCATGAGTTGAAGTCGGTGATGGTTGAGATCGCGATTCCTGAGAAAAGAAATAAGTGAAGTGACCCTCGGGCAGAAAGTGGTGCTCAAAGCACAAGCTTACCCGAGCATTACCTTCGAAGGCAAAGTAAAAGAAATTGCACCCGTGGCTAGCAAGCCCACCGATTGGCAACCCGATAGTACAGTCCTTGTAACAACGCAACTCGACAATGCAAGTGGATTACTCAAACCTCAAATGACAGGCAACGCTAAAATCTTTTGTGGACCAAAGCAGGCTTCTTGACTTGGCTACGCATCGCTTTGTTCGTTACGTACGTGTGGAGTTCTGGTCGTGGTGGTGATTCCAATCGCCCGGAATAACGTTGATGAGGCTCCAATAACGGGTTACTTCCTTTACGGTGTTCAGATAATGATCAAATTGCGTAGGCTTAATTACATAACTATTGGCCCCAAGTCGATATGCCCTTTCAATTTTTTGTTCTTCTTCAGAACCCGAAAGTATTACAACCGGAATAAACTTAGTGATTTCATTTTCGCGTATGGCTCTGAGCACAGTAAACCCGTCTGCCTTTTGCAAGCCGATATCGATAAAGACTAATCCCAGATTAGAGCTTTGAGTAGAAGGCTTTCGAATAAAATCCAATGCAGTTGCTGCATTCTCAAAATGAATCAAGTTAGCACTAGCGTACCCTTGCTTTACTCCTTGAATGGTAAACTCGGTGTCAACCGGATTGTTCTCAACTACCAAAACGTCAACGACCTTTGAATTCACTGATGCGATCCCACCAATTTTTTGATGTATGATCCAGTCGCAAATTTAAATATGAAGGCCAGCTTTTTCCGTACTAAGAAAAAAGGATTTGTGTGTAGTTTAGCAAAGGATTTTAAAGCAGTCAAAACAAGCACAATCGTAGCGCAAGCAATACAGTTCGTTGAAACAAGCGAAAATTTTCGGAGTTATTTGAGCAACGATATCACCCACAGAATGAAATAGGCCAACATGGAAAGCGCTATAGAAATAGTAAGAACAAACGCACGCTGGTAGTAATTTTTAGCGAACCTCATATCAATTTCGTTTTAATTTTTTACAGATGATCGAACATCATCTTTTGTGAGAAGAATAAGCTCAACTCTTCTATTGTTCGCCTTACCAACTGCTGTCAAGTTTGAATCAATCGGTCTTGTTTCGCCATAACCCTTGGCAAACAGTTGGTCACCATTAACACCCTTTGATTTTAAATAATTAACAACAGCTTGGGCTCGGGCCAATGCCAAAAGATCGTTGAAGTCTTCAGGCCCGCTGCTGTCTGCATGCCCATCAACCTCCACTCGCGTAGATCTGTTACTGATACAGAACTCAACCAAGAGGTTCAATTCTGCATGTGAATCTATTCGCACATTGGCAGTTCCAAAATCAAAATGAATGTTTCCGAGAGAGGAGACGGTGATTTCAGGTGCGGCAGGTTTGTCAGACAAAACAAGTTCTACTCTCCGGTTATTTGCTTTGCCGATAGCAGTGGTATTTGAATCAACTGGTTTTTGCTGGCCATAACCAATAGTGATGAGCTGATCACTTTTAACTCCTTTAGCACTCAGGTAGTTGACAACCGACTGCGCACGTGCCTGCGAGAGCAACAAATTGTACTCCACCGGCCCGGAATTATCTGTATGCCCGGTGATCTCTACTTGCTTGGATAAATTATGATTGAGAAAATTACCTAAGTAGTCCAGCTCAACATAAGCATCGGACTCCAGCGTTGACGAACCAAATTTGAAATGAATATTTGTTAACGCGATAGAAAGCTTGCTATCCAGCGGAACAAGATGATAGTCTTTATGGAT
>WNFL01423738.1_pt1 | contig 15197 bp, 14 predicted proteins | sample 5400361 | NCBI WGS metagenome assembly WNFL01 (sample SAMN13153351, study PRJNA577476) | soil metagenome | isolation source: 40 cm soil on Douglas fir-dominated hillslope | place: USA:California | collected 2013-09-17
ACTCATCCGCGTGCTCGTCGGCCCACAGCTTCTTGCCAGAACCCATCGAAGAGAGCAGTGGATCATTTTCGATGATCCTGGCTATTTGCTCTTCGTCAACGGTCGCGTCCGAACCTTTCGGAGCTTCTTCAGAATTGCTGTCATTCGGCTTTTTCATTTTTAGCTTATAGATTATCCAGAAAAAACTGCGTGACGCGGTTCATCAACACTTTGCGCGCGGCGGGGTCGCTGACCCCGTGCCCGCGTCCGGGAAACGGTATTACTTCGACGTACTTCTGAAATTCAATTAGCCTGTCAATCAGCGATAGCGTATTCGCAAAATGCACGTTGTCGTCGCCCGTGCCATGCGCGATCAACAGCTTGCCCTTAAATCTCTCCGCTTCGTTTATCGGCGACGATGCGCGATAACCCAATTCATTTTGTGGCAGCAGTCCCAGGTACCGCTCCGTGTAAATCGAGTCGTAGAAGTGCCAGTCTGTAACCGGCCCGCCAGCAAAACCCGCCTTGAAAACGCCTCCCGCCTCAAATATGGCGTGCAGAGTCATGTCCCCCCAGCCCCAGATGCCGATGCGCTCCGCATCCACGTATGCCAGCGACTTCAGATACGCCACGCCGTCGAGCTGATCGGAAAGCTCCTGCGCGCCCAGCCGATAATGAATCGGTTCCTCGAAAACATGACCACGCCCACCCGAGCCACGGTTATCAAGCGCAAAAATAATGTAGCCCTTCTGTGCCATCAACTGGTGCCACAGGCCTGCGCTCCCTCCCCACGCATTCAAGACCACCTGCGCGTGCGGCCCTCCGTACGTAAAGACGAGCACCGGATATTTCTTCGAGCTATCGAAATCGGGCGGCTTGATCATCACGGCATTCAGCGGCATGCCGTCGTGTGCCTTCACGGAAAGAAATTGCGGCGCGGAGAGATGATATTCCGCAAGCTCCGGATCCTTGTTTTCATTGATCACTCGTAGCAGCGAACCGTCAGCCCGCGCCACGTCCTGCCGCGGCGGCGTCATCACATCGGAGTACGTGTCCACAAGCGCCGACGCATCCGGCGCCATGTTCACGCCATGCGTCCCATTGTGAATCGTGATGCGGCTAATCGCCGACCCATCTAGTGAAACGCGATAAAGGTGCCGTTCCAGCGGTGATTTCGCTGTACCCGTGAAGTACACCACTCCCTTTGCTTCATCCACCGCGTCCACGCCGGACACTTCCCATTCGCCCTTGGTAATCTGCGCGAGCTGCTTGCCTTCGAGGTCATAGAGATAAAGATGCCGATAGCCGGATCGCTCGCTCGCCCACAGAAACCTCTTCCCGTCCCGCAGAAACCGCAGCTCATTGTTGACGTTGATCCAATACTGATCCTGTTCGGTCAAAGCGGTACGCGTCTGCCCAGTCGCCGCGTCCGAAATCAATAAATCCAAAACGGTTTGCTGTCGGTTCAGTCGCTGAATTGCAACGTGCCTTGAGTCCGTCAGCCAATTCACGCGCGCGATATAAATATCCGTGTTCTCGCCGATATCCATCGCGTGCGCCTCGCCGCCGCCCACCGGCGCCACAAATACCCGCACAATCGGATTGCCCCCTCCCGCCGGAGGATAGCGCTCCTCCTCCGCCTCCCCCACCGGTGAAGCAAACTCCACCAATGGATATTTCGCCACCTTGCTCTCGTTCATCTCAAAATACGCAATCGCCGAAGAATCCGGCGCCCACCAATACGCCGTCGTGATCTCCAGCTCCTCCGGATAAACCCAATCAAGCTCGCCCTTGCGCACTTCCTCCGTCCCGCCTTCAGTGAATGCGCGCTCTTTCCCATCCGCCACGCTCACCAGCCACAAATTGTGATTGCGAACGAAACTTACATACCGCCCATCGGGCGAGATTTTCGGATCGGCGATGCTTTCCTTGCCGGAAACCAGCGTGCGCGAAACCTGCGTCTTCAGATCAAACCAAGCCAGCGATGTCGGCCCCTGAAAAAGAAGCGCGCCTCCCCCCGGCGCCCACTGATACTCCGCCGGCGGATGTCGTCCCAGGCCTGTTGCCTGCGTTCTTTGCTCCGCGTCTGCCGGCAAAATCGATTCCAGTTTTTCCGCGGAAACCACTACGCGCCTCTGACCGGAGGCGACGTCCACCGCCCAAAGCTCCGTCTTTCCCGCTTTTCCCGTCGCGTTGCTTTCAAAAAAGCTGATCTGCTTCGAGTCCGGCGTCCAGGCAATCCCGCGCGTCAAGCGCCCGCTCAAGCTCGGCTCGCTATAAATGCGATCTACGGTAAGCGCCTTGGACGAAACAGGCGTCGCCACAGCAGCCGTCGCGCCAGGCTGTTGTTGCGCGAGGCAAACAGACGCAGAACCCGCGCAAACAAGCAACAAAATACAGCGAACCACACCGATGCCGACCGAACGCCGCATGAACCCTCCTCAACCCGCCATAGTTTAGCGTGACAAAGTCCCACCGTGTAGGGGCGCAGCCCGCCTGCGGCAGGCAGGCACGCTGCGCCCCAAGCGCCCAGCCCATTACTCGAAGGCTGGAACTCCTCTCGATTAGCGGCTAGTATGTCGGCCAGCGACACACCGGCAACCGCCGGTCAATGAGGGAAATCATGATTACACGACGTGAGTTTCTCGATGCACTCGCAGTAAGCGCGGCGGCTGCAGCTGTTGGAACGACGGCAAAAAGTTATAACCGGATCCTCGGTTCCAATGATCGTCTCAACTTTGCGGTTATCGGTCTCAACGGGCGCGGTTATGCTCACCTCGCAGGGCTGAAGGCGAACAAAAGCGCTGCCCGCATCTCGCACGTCTGCGATGTGGACAGCAACATCCTCAAAAAATTCGCTGGCACCGTGCAGCAAGAAATGGGCGAAGCCCCTGCGACCGAGAAAGACTTCCGCAAGATTCTCGAGCAGAAAGATGTGGACGCCATCACCATTGCGACTCCGGACCATTGGCACACACCGATGGCCATCGCCGGGCTGCAAGCCGGCAAGCACGTCTACGTCGAAAAGCCGTGCAGCCACAATCCCGCTGAGGGAGAAATGCTGTTGCAGGCGCAGCAGAAGTACGGAAAGCTCGTGCAGATGGGTACACAGCAGCGCTCGTCACCGCACACCATAGAGGTCGTCGACAAGATTCGCGAAGGCGTTATAGGCCGGCCCTATTTCGCAAAAGCCTGGTACTGCAATGTAAGAAAGTCCATCGGCACCGGCAAAGAAGTGCCCGTGCCTGCGCACCTTGATTGGGATTTGTGGCAGGGCCCAGCGCCGCGCCATCCCTATAAGGACAACGTGCACCCTTACAACTGGCACTGGTTCCGAATTTATGGCACGGGCGAAACGCTCAATAACGGCACGCACGAAGTCGATGTCTGCCGCTGGGCGCTAGGCGTCGATTATCCTGAACGCGTCACTGCATCAGGCGGTCGCTACCAATTCAAAGACGACTGGCAATTTTACGACACCCTGGTCACCAGTTTCGAGTACCCGGACAAAACCTTGTCGTGGGAAGGCAAGAGCTGCCAGGGAATGAAGTATTACAGCCGTGATCGCGGTTCGTTAATCATGGGCACGACCGGCACAGTGCTGGTCGATCGCGATGGCTACGAGATATACGACCTCAAGGGAAATAAGACCAGCGAATTCAAGGCCGGCAGCACAACCTCGTCCTCTGACCTCCAAGGCCGAGACTCCATGACCGATGCCCATTTCGCGAACTTCATCGCGGGAATCCGTAAAGGCGAGAAGCTCAACGCTCCCATCTCTGTCGGCAACGTCGCTGTTACGATGCTGCAGCTTTCCAACATCGCCTGGGAAGTCAACCGCGAATTGCATCTGGACACGAAAAACGGCCGCATCCTGGACGACCCGGAAGCAATGAAGGGCTGGGGGCGCGAGTACGAGAAGGGCTGGGCCCCGCATGTCTGAGGCGCGAGGGCGTCCTTCAGTTGATGAGCCGCAAATAAAAAACACTTTGTCCCGCCGCGATTTCGCTCGCTCCGGTGCACTCGTTGCGGCCGCGTTAGCTGCTTCTAGCGACGTCTTCGCACTGGCCAACGAAAATCCATCCACTGCCGATGCATCGACCATTCGTTTGGGAGTCGCCAGCTACACCTTTCGCAACTTCAGTCGTGCACAGATGATTGGCTTCCTGAAGCTGCTCAATGTGCTCACCCTGAATGCCAAGGACGTGAAAGATCATCTCCCCACCGATGCGCAGCAGGAGGCGGCCGCGCTTGCGGACTATACCGCGGCGGGCGTCAAGCTTCACGGTGCCGGAACCATCTACTTCGCAAAAGACGAAGACGCGGACATCCGCAGCAAGTTCGAATACTGCAAGCGAGCAGGTATTGCCGTCATTGTCGCTGGCGACCCCGCACCGAAAACTCTGCCGCGAATCGAAAAATTCGTAAACGAATACGACATCCGCTTCGCAATCCACAATCACGGCCCCGAGGATAAGTTGTGGCATTCGCCGCTAGACGTATTGAAAGCCGTAAAAAATATGGATCCGCGCATGGGGTGCTGCATCGACGTCGGGCACACCGCTCGCGCAGGCACGGATGTGGTTCAGTCCATCCGCGAAGCAGGTCCGAGACTCTTTAACGTGCACATGAAAGATCTGACGAGCTTTCAGAACAAGGAAAGCCAGGTCCCCGTAGGCGAGGGCATAATGCCTGTCCGACAAATTTTTCAAGCCCTGATCGCCGCGAACTACAACGGCTTCGTCGATCTTGAGTATGAGATTCACCCCGACGATCCGATGCCCGGCGTCATCGCCAGCTTCGCCTATATGCGAAGCATCCTCGCAGGTTTAGGCTATCCGAGCCCACCTAAAGCGTAAGGTGGCTTCTAGTCAAAAGATTGGCCTCAGTTCAGGGGCTAAGGTGCCGTGTCATGGCAAGTAGCGATTCCCGGCGGCGTCACCGTCATCGTATCCGCCCGTGCAATTCCATGACTGCTTACATTGAATATCTCGATGGTATTCTTTCCCGCGTTGAGGGGACCAGGATGCTTGAGCAGTCGTAATCCTCGAAGTCGTAAGTGACCGGGAAGTGCATATCGTAGCTGATCACCACTCCGTTCACCTTGATCCCCTCCGGCCGATCCGTTACGCCCGGATAGCCGCCAAAAGCAAACGCATACCGAATTGTTACCGTGTAGTTGCCCCTCGATGGCACAACAACCTTAAAGAACGTAGCCCTGCCGTGAGCGGCGTAAGCCATGTCAACAATTATGTGGTTGGGACTGATCGACTGCCCGGAGTTTCAAATATGCGGGGAACCAAGCCCTGAGCACTTCAAAGCAGTCGAACCCACCGAGCTGGGCGTATTCAAAACTGTACTGACGCCCGCCCCCGGCAAAGCTATCCCCACAGTTGTACCGTTGTAACGCGATTGCGGCTGGCCCGGGCAAGTCTGTCCCTTCGCGATTCCGCCTGGAACTATTAGGAAAAGCAAAAGAAGAAAACTTCGTTTCATGTGACCCCCTTTGCCATGTCTCAGAATTCGTCGCAACATCCCACACCGCGGATATCGAGTTCACAGACAAGGCTTGGCTGGGTCGGATTTTGCAAGCTCCGTAGCTAGGATTGATCCAGTATCTTACGACAAGATTGCAGGAAAATTTAGACTTCTGAGACCGTGGCATGTGAACCGGCTTGAATCCACGTTAAAGCAAATGCCGTGTCTCCACGAAATTGATCTTAACTCTCAAACGGAATAAGGAATCCTTTGGATAAATTCTTTGCTGGTTGAGCTAAGTATACGCGCTTGACAAGTACCTGCACGAGGCCGTACGCTCCCGCCAGTTTCAGTTGCCCAATTCCCCGCTTGGAGTTTCAAAAATAATTCGGATTGTGAGGAAATCGCCATGCCTCGGAGCACGCTTTCTGTTTTTTCCGAATTTCCATCTCGCGCAGCATGGTTCGCCGTCTGCGCACTCATTCTTCTACTAATCACTGCAACTGTATCTGCTTCGCCTACCGGAAGCATCGCCGGATCCGTGAAGGACTCGACTGGCGGGGCGATTTCTGGCGCCAAATTGACGCTCACCAATCTCGCCACTAACGCAAAGATGGAGGAGGTGAGCGATGCCAACGGCAATTTCCAGTTTCTACAATTGGCTCCCGCGGAGTACAGGCTTGTGGTGGAATCCCCAGGCTTCAAGAAAGTCACGGAGGACAAAATCCTGGTCCAGGTGGACCAGATCACCCACGTGGATATACCGCTGCAAGTGGGCAGCGTTAATGAAACAATCGAAGTTGGTTCCGAGGCGATTCCGCTGCTCGAAGCGGACAGAAGTACGCTCAGCAGCGTGGTGGACAGCACGGTCATATCGAACATGCCGCTCAACGGGCGGCAGTATCTGGATTTGGCTCTAGTAACACCTGGCGTACTGCCATCGGCAAATGGTGTGCAGGGAGGCGGCTTCAATGTCGCCGGGGCACGCTCTCAGTCCAATGTGTTCCTGCTCGACGGCGTCAGCAATATCGATACACAAATTAACTCGGCGCTGGGTAATTTCCGCATTACCGACGCGGTGCAAGAATTCGCCGTGCAAACCAGCGTGGCCACCGCGGAGTTCGGGCGGGGCACCGGCGGACAGGTCAGCATCGTTACCAAGAGCGGCACCAACCAGTTTCATGGCTCGGCCTTCGAGTATCTGCGTAATGATGTGATGGATGCGGCCGACTTTTTCACCAACAAGCAGCGTGGCAAAAAAAATCCGTTGCACCGCAACGAATACGGTGGGACGTTCGGTGGACCTATTCTCAAGAACAAACTGTTCTTTTTTGGGTCTTATGAAGGATTTCGCCAGGTAGCTCCACAAGTCAGCACCACCCGCGTACCGACCGATGCTCAGCGCGCTACCGTGACCGACAGCATCTCCAAGGCGTTACTGCCATTCTGGCCGACAGCGAATACCACGCCGGCCCCCGGGTCCACAATCAATTATATCGCCAACGTACGATCCACCCTTTTTGATCAGACCGGCCTGGTGAAGGTGGATTACAATTTCACAGACAAAGATCATCTAACCGCCCGCTGGGCCGAATACAAAGGCACATCCTTCACTCCCGGTGCCCTGCCGCTTCTCGGCGGAAATGGCAACGTGCCTGAGAGCCACTCGGATGTTATCGACTACACGCACACCTTTTCGCCTCGTTTGTTGAATGAAGTGCGTTTCGGTTTTTCGCGCAATAAGACATTCATTACCGTGCAGGATTCGGGGTTCGACGCCTCGAAAATCTTTGTCGACGCGGCCGGGAATCCACTTCCTGGCGTTGTCCACGCCAGCCAAAATCAGCTCGATTCCGGCTTGCCAACCATCAACGTTAACGGTGGTTATGCGGCTCTCGGGAGCACCAGCAATCTCCCGCAAGGCCGGATTACCAATACCTACGAGCTCTTCGACAACGTTTCTTTGATTGCGCCCTTTGGCGCCTCCAAGCACTCCTGGCGCTGGGGCTTCCATATCCGCCGCGAAGATGCCCGCCGGTTCCTAGACGGTTCCGCGCGCGGCCAGTTTCAGTTCTCCAATTTTCCGGACTTTGCGGCGGGACGGGTTAACAACGCCGTACTCCTCTTTGGCTCCACGCTGTGCTACTGGCAACGGTACCCTTGGGACGTCTACTGGCAGGACACATACAAAGTTAAAGATAATTTCACCTTGAACTATGGCGTGCGCTACGAATATCCCTCGGCCATTCACCAAGTGCGCCAAGAGGCCAGCAACTTCATTCCTGGCGTGGGTCCAGTGCTGCTGGGAACTAACCAACTTCTTGCCATTGATACCACCAAGAAGGGACCCGGCTCGCTGTTCCTTACCCAGGCGCCGATCACCCTGTCCGACAGCGGGGTGAATTTGGATAAGAACAATTTCGCGCCGGTGATTGGATTCGCCTACACGCCGCGGTACGCCAGGGCGGCTTTCGGTAACGATGCGACCGTAATTCGAGGCGGGTTCCGCGTGGGTTACGACGAGGTCTTCAACAACATCCCGGCTAACATGGGTCTGAACGCGCCATTCAACTTGACCACCACGCAGACCGCGGGCCTTACTCAGCTGCCAAGCCCTAGTCAGCCGGGGGGGAAATTTCCTTGGGCGGTGGGTTTCGACCAGAATGTGGCCCTGGTAAAGAACGTCGGTAAACCCAACCAGGTTGGCTTGCTGGGCTTCAGCGCCGAAGACCAAAACATCCGCAGCGCCTACCTGTATCAGTACAGTCTGGGAATCCAACGTAGACTTGGCTCCTCCTTTTCGTTCGAGACGGACTATCAAGGATCGACTGGCCATAAGCTTGGCTTGTTCGTGGACCAGAACCAGCCGATTGTGACCGTGAATGATCCCACCAAGCGCGGGAACCAGACGCCAAATGTGCAGTCTCTGCCGTATCCATTCTTCGGCTCGGTCGGCACCGGCAAGGACTTGGGAAACTCCACCTATAACGGCATGGTGGTAATCACCAGATATCAGGGACGCCATGGGATCTATTTCGAAGGTTCCTATACGCTCGGCAAGTCACTGGACTACGGCTCGGCGTTCTTTGGCTCCACCAGCGAACGCGCTGGAGTAGCGGATGCGCATAACATTCGGGCGGACCGTGGTCCTTCCGCGTTTGATATTCGGCACCGTGCGGTGTTCGTTTACGTCATCGATTTGCCGGTCGGGCCGGGTCACCGCCTCTTGGGCTGGAATAACGGCGTCAACCGCCAAGTTTTTGGCGGTTGGCAAATCTCGGGCATCACCACGCTGCAGACGGGGGCGCCTTTTACGGTGTATAACAATTCCGCCGACTTCAGCGGATTCAATCAGTTCAACGACCGGCCCGACGTCATCGGAAGCGGCTCATTGCATCAGGACAACCGGAATCCGGATGCAGCGTTCGATACGACCTACTTTTCCGCTACGCCGCCTACGGGCAGAGTCGGCAACTCCGGACGCAACCAGTATTACGGCCCGGGCTTGTCCAATTACAATTTTGCGGCTGCCAAGACTTTCCCGTTGGGCACTGAAAGAGTCCATCTGAGGTTTCGGGTGGACTTCTTCAATCTGTTCAACCACACGAACTTCTCCAACCCGGTAAGCAATCAGAGCAGCGGGAATTTCGGCAAAATCACTTCAACAATAGGCAGTGGCGTGGCTACGGCAGTTGGCACTACTGCGGGCGTGGTCGGCGGCGGCCCGCGCGTGATCCAGGGAGCCTTGCGCGTCGAGTTTTAATTCGGTAGAACATCTCTGTCCATAGAGCGGGCATCCGTTGCCCCGGCGCGCCCCGACCGAGCTGCTGCCGAGCGAAGCCTGCAGAGAAAGCCCATTGCCGTCTTATAGATAGAGATCGCGTTAGCCTGGAGGCCAGCGAAACGCGCGTCCACCCAGCAAATGCAAATGCAAGTGAAAAACGGATTGGCCTGCGCCGCTCCCGCTGTTTACCACCGTACGGTACCCTTGGAGCAGATTCAGTTTGCGCGCGAGTTGCGCTGCAACAAGCTGTAATTTTCCGAGAACGCTCTGATCCTCAGGCGTGGCTTCATTGAGAGAAGCAAAATGTTTGCGTGGACAAATCAAAATGTGCGTGGGCGCTTGCGGGCCAATATCTTCAAACGCGAACACTTCGTCATCTTCGTAAACCAATTTTGACGGAATCTTCTTCGCCCCGATCTTGCAAAATAAGCAGTCAGCGCTCATTGATCCCTCCTGCGCCCGCGCCTTCGTCCAATCGCACTACCATTGGCTTAAACCCTTCGCGATTGCGAAGCTGCTCGCCGAAGTGTTGTGCAGCGTCCTCTCCAGGAACCTTGCCAACGCGTACGCGATAGAACAAACCATCAGGCGAGTCATACGGCTGAATAAAAATCGGCGAATACTCTGCATTCAGCCTTTCGCGCAGCCGTTCAGCATTGCCGCGATCGCGAAACGCGCCAACCTGCACCGTAAAAAATCCCGATGCGGGATCGATGTTGGCCGACAAAATCTCCAGCCGCACCGGAACTACTCCGGGACCGATCGAATCGATCTCGCGCGCCGCCGCCATCGACAAGTCAATGATGCGATTGTCCACAAACGGGCCGCGATCCGTAATGCGCACCACGGTCGATTTGCCGTTGCTCAAATTCGTTACGCGCACCACGGTGTCAAACGGCAGCGTGCGATGCGCCGCCGTCAGCTTGTGCATGTCGTAGATCTCGCCGTTCGAAGCCCGTCGTCCATCAAAGGGAATGCCATACCAGGATGCGTTCCCCTGTTCGGTGTACGCTCCCGCCGCCGGACGCCCCGGGGGGATGTCGCGCTTCACGGCCGTGCCGGGAGCACTTATCCTCGGTGCGTTTGCCGCAGGCCCGCTGCCACGCTCAATCTTTCTTGGCTGCTCCGCATTGTCCGATGTTTCAGCAGCCTCAGGCTGTGCCGGCTCGGGGCGGCTCGCGGTAGTACGGCGCGACCCGCAACCAGAAATAAAACCAACATAAAGAACACAAAAGGCGCAGAACATGCGCAGCCGTCGCCGAGAGATTCGCAAGTTGCCGGCGCGGCCCGCAAATTCTGCCAAAATCATGATTGCGGATTCGAAGGAGGTGCATTCGAACCGCGGCGCGCGGCCATGCGTGCTTCCAGCTTGCTGGCCGCTTCACTCAATTTCGCGGAAACTTCGCGCAGAAATTCCGCGCTGCGCCGCTCCGTTTCCGGCGCGACTTCCTGCTCAATATAACGGCGCAGCCGTGTCAACTCTTCGTCGATGCGCTTCCCAAACTCTTCAAATTTGTCCATAGGCGTGTTCGCCGGACCCAGCAAGGCGATTTCGGTATTATAGGAACGCTCCGCGAGTGCCGCAAGGAGGACCGTTGGCGCTTCCCTATCAATGGCAATATCGACTCGAACGCTGGAAGGCCACGCTGCAACGTTTCTTCGGCAGCGCCAACAAGCAGCCGCGCCCTCAAATCTGCCCCAACTGCGGCTCTCTGGTGGGAATCAACGCCACCCGTTGCCACAATTGCGGCACAAATCTGAAATTTTCCATGGCCGCCGTCAACCGCAGCCTGTCTGGAATTTTCAGCGGGCCCGCGCCGGTGACCACCGCTCTGCTAGTTGCGAATTTTCTCATGTTCGGCGTGGAGTGGATGGCGGCCGCCGCGCAGGGTGGCGGCGGTGGCCTCAGCATTTTGTGGGGAATGGGCGGTGCGGAAACGTACCGGTTGGGACTGAGCGCCCCCTACGGAATTTACGTTCAGCATCAGTGGTACCGCCTGATCACCGCAATGTTTCTACACGGCGGACTTCTTCACATCGGCTTCAACATGTATGCGCTGATGCAGCTCGGGCCCGCACTCGAGGAGCTTTACGGGTCGTCACGATATTTCTTCCTTTACATCTTCACTGGCGCGTTCGGCTTCCTGGTTAGCTCGTTTCTTGGTTCGTACTCGCTCGGCGCGAGCGGCGGCTTGCTCGGACTCGTGGGAGCGATGCTCGCAGTCACTACCAAGCGCGGCGGCGCGTACATGCGCCAGTTGCGCTCGCAACTGATCAGCTCGGTGGTCTTCCTTTTGGTGCTGGGCTTCATGGGCATGGGAATCGACAACAAGGCGCATATCGCGGGCCTCGCTTCCGGATTTGTGCTCGGCAAAATATTTCCGGACCGGCAACCTATGACTGTGCGCGAACGGCAGATTGCAAATGCGCTCGGCTGGCTGGCGGGAATCGCTGTGATAGCGAGTTTCGCGCTGATGATTTTACACTATCGCGATCCGCTACCGGGCCAGGCTTAAGCCGGTGGGTGCGCCGGCGAACTCAGGCTGCGCGCGATGCTGACCGAATAATGAAAGGCCGACAACGTTGCGAGCGCGGCAACGAGGTAGATCAGGATTTGCTTGACGCTGCCAAGCAGCGCGTTCGGGTATGCCGCACCGAGAACCACCGTGAACACCAAGACAATTTGAAAAAATGTGGTCATCTTGCCTAACAGGCTCGGTGGAAATGGGCGGTAGCCCCAAATCAAGATGATCACCACAGCCACGACGAGGATAAGAACATCGCGACTAAGCACGATAATGGTAAGCCACCAGGTGATTTCCTTCTTGAACGCCAAGATCACAAACGAAGACGAAAGCAAGAGTTTGTCGGCGATGGGGTCGAGGTATGCGCCGAGTGAGGAACGCTGATTGAGTTTGCGCGCGAGCAGGCCGTCGATGCCGTCGCTGAGTCCCGCCACGACCAGCACCGCCAGCGCCCAGCGATAGTGTTCGTAGGAAATTAAAATCAAAAAAATTGGCAGGAAGCCCAGGCGCAACAGCGTGATTTGGTTGGGAACCGTCCAGATGCGACCTTTCATTGCGCTTCAGGATAACGCAGTTCAGGCGAACTGCGCGAGATAGTCGATCAGGCGGCGGCCGATCTTGCGCGCGAAAAGTTCGTCCATGGAAGGAATGGAGCCGGTGGGCTCATCGAGGGTGATGCGTTCGACGCGCGTCATCGGGAAAAACAGTGTGGGAACTCCGACGCGTTCACCGTCGGGTTCATTGAGCTGGCGAATGAAGTGATCGAACGAATTGAGATCGATGCCGCGCATGGTAACTCCGGCGGTGCTGACGGCCAGGAGCTCGCCCCAAATTTTTTCCTTTGGGCTGTGCAAGCTGACTACGACGATAGAGTGTGGATCCATTAGTAGGCGCCGCTTCGTTCCAGCTTACCGCAAGCTGATATGTTCAGCACTCCTTGCCATCGGGCAGTTACTTGGCATGTTCATAGGCCTGGTTTAGCCACCACAGTGCGTCGCGGAAGTCGGCTTCGGAATTCAACTCGAAGGTAAACCATTTCGCGCTGGGCACCGCGTTTTCGATGTCGATACGCGGCTCTTTTCTGGCGCGTTCCAGGAGTTCCGGTGGCATCGGTTGGATTCGGAAGATGAGGGAATTTGGATTCTTGATTGCGCGGGTGACTGGTAACGCGGCAAAGATGTTTTTGCCGCGATAGAAGCCGCGCAGGCCGAACATCGGGCGCGTTGTCACTTTCGGCCATGTGCTTAGCTCCGTGCCGAGCATGGCGGACAATTGCTTCATTTCCTCGCTGGTGCGGGGCATTCTCGGGCTTGGGCGTTTTGTTTGTTTGGTTTTCACGTTGGCATCGGGCGCGGACCATTTGGCGGCAGCAGGAGCTTGGGCTCAGTCAGCGATTGCACTTGGGCTAGGGTGGCGTCGGGAGCTAGTTCGCGGAGGAGCAGGCCTTCGGGGGTGACATCGATTAGGGCTAGTTCGGTGACGATGTGATCGACTACTTCCAGGCCGGTTAACGGCAGGGAGCATTTTTTCAGGATTTTGGGTTGGTTGTCGCGGGTGGCGTGTTCCATGGCGATGTAGACGCGCTGGGCGCCGGCGACCAGGTCCATCGCGCCGCCCATGCCTTTCAGCATTTTGCCGGGAATCGCCCAGTTTGCGAGATTGCCTTTTTCGTCGACCTGCAGCGCGCCGAGAACGGTGAGGTCGACGTGACCGCCGCGAATCATTCCGAAAGAATCGGCCGAGGAAAAATAGCTTGTGCCGGGAATTTCGCTGACGGTTTCCTTTCCGGCGTTGATCAGGTCGGGATCAATTTCGGATTCGAGCGGATACGGGCCGACGCCGAGCATACCGTTTTCCGATTGCAGAACGACTTCGATGCCTTTGGGAATGTAGTTCGCGACCAGCGTGGGCATGCCGATGCCGAGATTGACGTAGAAGCCGTCTCGCAGTTCCCGGGCGATGCGGCGAGCGATGCGTTCGCGTTTTTGTTCGTCAGTCAGTGGCATTGGTTCACGCCTCGATAGCTGGGGCGCAGCAGTGCTGCGCCCCTACGGGCGATCATGATTTTCGCACGGTGCGGCGCTCGATTTTCTTCTCGTAGTGCGGGCCTTGGAAAATGGCGTTTACGAAGATGCCGGGGGTGTGAATTTGGTCTGGCGGGAGCTGGCCGAGCTCTACGAGCTGCTCGACTTCGGCGATTACATAGTCGGCGGCGGTGGCCATCATGGGATTGAAGTTGCGCGAAGTCTTGCGATAAATGAGATTGCCCCAGCGATCGCCTTTCCAGGCTTTAATGAAGGCGAAATCGCCGCGAAGCGCGCGCTCAAGGACGTATTGGCGGCCATCGAACTCGCGGGTTTCTTTTCCTTCGGCGACCATGGTGCCGTAGCCCGTTGGCGTATAGAAGGCGGGAATACCTGCGCCGCCCGCGCGGATGCGTTCCGAGAAAGTGCCTTGCGGGTTCAATTCGACCTGCAATTCGCCGCTTAGCACTAACTGCTCGAAGAGTTTGTTCTCGCCGACGTAGGTGGAGATCATTTTTTTGATCTGACGATTTTGCAGGAGAAGGCCCAGCCCTGCGCCATCGGTACCGGCGTTATTGCTGGCGATGGTCAGATTTTTGGTGCCTTTGCGGCGGACTGCGTCAATCAGGTGTTCGGGGACGCCGCAAAGGCCGAAGCCACCAACGAGAATAGTGGCACCGTCGGCGAGATTTGCGATGGCGACGTCGGCAGAAGCTATGCGTTTATCCATGACCGTTGTCTGAATCCGGGCTGATGTGAATCGTCCGGACGAAGAGTGTACTGCAAGCCGGACACGCGGCGAATGGTCTGACCGCAACTCCCGACGAGTTGTCGCCGAGGTTGAAGTAGACGTTGAGGTATTTGGACACGCAGGGGGGTACCACCCCCCGTGGCGATAGAAAGAGTGTGGAAGCTGTTGAAAATAGGGGAGATAGCCGTGCGCCGTTGCGCAAAAGAGTGTGTAACTGCATGAAACTGCGAGGGTTGCAGGGATGTGATAGGAAGCACGGGAGTTGCGGGATTGCACGAATGAGCCCTCGAAGGCTGAGACCCACACCCCGGGCAAAAGGGCGCGAAAGAGGCTGGGGTGGTGAACGGATGGAACTTTGGGGTTTGTGCGAGGACCGGGGCAAACAGGACGATATCTCGCATGAATAGGAGACGCCGATTGAAAAACTTGTATCGCCCCACATCTACACGAATCTTTCCCATCGGACGCCTACTTATACTCTCTATCTCAACCCAGTTGATGGATTTCCACTTGAAGTATCTTTTGTAGCGAATCCCCCCATCATCAGCAAAGCCATGCACGATTTGGTGAGCATGTCCAAACCCACCCAACATCAGAACGCCAAAAATAATTAGCAACGGGAAATCCAGCCGTTCAGTGTGGAAGATAGTCGGATG
>WNFL01009859.1_pt2 | contig 15196 bp, 22 predicted proteins | sample 5400361 | NCBI WGS metagenome assembly WNFL01 (sample SAMN13153351, study PRJNA577476) | soil metagenome | isolation source: 40 cm soil on Douglas fir-dominated hillslope | place: USA:California | collected 2013-09-17
ACTCACACTCATGTCAGCCACATAGGGAGTGGACGACAGACAGACATCGGCCACCTCTCCTCGCTCATTCGAAGGCATTGTTTGTCCATTCGGCTTGAATCAGTTTCCTCGCCTAACCCTATCGCAGTATCGCCCCAAGACTCTTTAAGATTCTCCAATCTCCTTGAGCGGCTCCTTGATCAAGTCAGGACTCCTCACCCCGGGCTTCTGACGAGCAACTAACGCCCTACAGGACGTTTTGACTCGAAAACATGCCGTTCTCCAATTCCTTAGCGCGGTTTCCAATTCAGATGCACCTCCTACTCCCATAATCCCTCGTCTGACTACCCCTCTCTCGATTCGATCTGCCCCAGCCAGTCCGCGACTACCGCGTTCTCCGCTCCTCACAACCACGCCCGAGTCACACTCACGGCCTACTCAACCCTCTCAGCAGAAGACCAAGACCGACATATTGAAGGACTGGAGGGCGAGGCATGGTCCGTCCGCTCTACATCATTTCCCATTGATCTCCCTGAGTGTCCTTAGGCCGCACACACCTCCCTGAACATCTGCTTCTCCGAGATTGTTTATATCTCCTCCAAGGAATCAGCGGGAAATACGTAAGGTTCCAGCGAATGAGAACCAATGAGCAGAAGATGGATGTCGTTTTTGTCGAGGAATCGGTGTGTCCTTTCCCACGAGTATTCCTTCAAAGGTACTGTTTCTCATCGTGTGGATCGATCTAGGGGTACATAATCCCCCATTCGACGCGTGCACTTATACTGCGCCTTTCTGAGCTGGGTCATTTATATATGCGCGTCGCAAACTGGGTAAGGGACAAAGAAGGTCGAACTGGAGTGGGCATGACTGAGCAGGTATATTTTACTTCCATCCTCATTTACACTCTCCCTTATCTTTGTCGCATTAACCTTGGCCCTGATAGAGCCTCTGCCATCATCTTCAAACACAACTGACAGAATACTACCGCCTAATCGCCGTCCTTGAGTCTCAAATGTCCAAATCTGGGCTCCTCGATTCTACCACCACCTCTCTGCCTGACGCCAATGATTTGCCCAGTGTAAGAGAAGAAACGGGACTCACATTGCGCAGGTTGGAAGTATGGATTGACGAGTGGCGGCTGAGAATGCGAATGATGAGTGCCTGTGTGGAGGGTTGTCAAGAGGAGGACGCGCAAGGTGGTGCATTGGTTAGCCTTATTAATGGGTATACAGACCATGGAGATCCGTTTGTCAGGAAGTTTACAGATCAAATGCTTGAGGAGGTGTGTCCATTCCTTATTTTCACCTCCACGAACTGGACTGCGGGAGATAGGTCTCCAAACCTTTCTTCTCGACGTTACACCGCTGGCTCTTCTATGGAGAATTACAAGACCCCTATACCGAGTTCTTCGTCTTGGAGAATTCAGAACTTGCGCATATTCAGTATTACTCAGCGCGAGCTGCGTACTCCATACTCGCCGGTGATGGTGGGTTCACGGGTGGGGGTGACGAGGACAGGGAAGTGGAGCACAATGGGCTCAAGCTATGGGAGGGGAAGTATCTCTTCAGGGAGGAGATGCTCCCCAGTTTTGTAGGGGAGACCTTTGGTAAGAAGGTGGGTATTTTACACTAACTCGGAGCGACAAAGGACGTTGACTAGTTGGGTTTAATGGAGTAGATTTTTTCAACTGGCAAGAGCTTGAATTTCATCCGGTACAGCTGCCATGATTCAGAATGGGTTGCGACAAGGAACAAGTTGGATACTACCGGTGGAGGTATACTCCATTTCCTTCGTGCTTATGGGCCATGAAGAACTAACGTCGGCTGGCCTTAGTCCTGAAGTACAGTGACATGGCTGGACTTGTTCGGTCGATCGACAATGCCTACCAGATCGCGAGTCGGCGACTATTCGACGTCTTCTTTGAGAAGTTCAAGCTCATGGACCATTTGCGCGCTCTCAAGCAATATCTTCTCCTCGGACATGGCGACTTTGCTGATCAACTCATGGAAGCCTTACTGTATGCTTAACTTCGCTACATCTTTCCTCGCAGTCTATTTACCTTCGGCTAATAGCCCAAGCCTTTCTCGTCCTGCAAACACGCTCTACCGACATAACTTAACTGCCACTCTCGAAGCGGCTATCCGGTCTACCACCGCAAGATACGATCCACCAGACATTATCCGCCGACTCGATGCGCGCATGCTCGAATACTCGCATGGCGAAATTGGTTGGGACGTCTTCACTCTCGAGTACAAAATCGACGCACCCGTGGACACAATCATCGACCCCAAATCAATGGAATCCTATCTGAAGATCTTCTCCTGGCTCTGGAGACTTAAACGCGTCGAAGGCGCCTTGACACAATTGTGGTCGAATATTTGTGGCGGGGCGAAGGCATTCCTCGAAGGTGGGAAATGGAAGGGGGGAGGGGAGCTGAAAGGAGAGTGGCACCAAGTCCGCATCGCCCTTGCAGAGATGATCCATTTCGTAAGGGAGTTGCAGGCATTTTGCCAGCTCGAAGTGATCGAATGCTCGTGGAAGGAGCTTATGGACTTCATAAAGAAGAAGGAGGGGGACTTGGACGCCCTTATTCAGGCGCATCAGAACTACTTGTAGCGGACCGTGCGGAAGGTGTTGTTGATCAGTCCCAAAGCGGGGAAGGAGGCGAGTGTGTTTAGGAAGAAGCGTCCATAGGCTGACGCAATTATTAGGAGCATCTTCTTATTGCAATGCGTGAGTTGCTGAATAGCACTTTGCAGTTTCGTGATGCTGTGGACACACTGTACAATTACTCCTTGCTTGAAGCCGCACGCCTGGACAGCTCCCGTGACCACGAACGAGTACGTGTCCCCTTCCTTGTCATTTCCGATCAGCGATGACGAACTGGTAGTATAGGGAGTGGTCACGATGTTTGATGGTGACCTACCCAAACCCACGACCGCAGCGGAAAATATTCCCCGTGTCTTACGTCGGGTACGGGAGTATAGTACATCATTTTCTGAGCGAGCGCAGAGCATCGTACATTCGTTGCAAACACATCCTGATCTGGATTGCCGGTTCCTGGCCGTGCGACTGAGTTTCTCAGACTACTACAGGTCTAGGAAGGAACTGAGAGCAGAGATAGAGGGCAATAAGACTGGTGCTACGTCAAATACGAATAAATAGGGATCCAGCGCGTTGTCGATATTTGTTGTTGTACTTGTTCTAACCCAATCGACTGGACGGGCGTGGGAACTAGCATCTAGATCGATCCCCATCCACGGCGTCGCGATGAATGATATTCCTGTGGAGACGATTATGGAAATCTTCGAACACCTCGATAGGTCCTCACTATGGGCTATGAGTCTCGTCGCGGCCCGTTTTCGAGCAGTCGCAACCCACAACCTCTATCGCGAACCCTTCCTTCTCAACTCGAGACTTTCCCGCCTGCTTGCGTCCATCAAAGTGAACCCCTTCAACGCAGCAATAATCAAATGTATCTGGGTCTGGCTTCAATCAACGTGCACTCCACCAGAGACCTACAACGAGCTATTCGTTCTTCTGACCCACACGACAAATCTGGAAAGGCTCTATGTCTCTCCTGTGGGTTACATGAACGAGGTTGAATGGTATCCGCCACCATTGCCAAGGCTCCAGATCCTTGAATTCAAGAAAATCCGGATGTCTGCCCAACTCGCGGAGTCGCTCCTCGCGCTTCCAGAATTAAAGTGCCTGAAAATGGGCCGAGTCCGCTGTCTCAGCCCTGTGGTGACGGACCTGTCGCCTACCTCCGAGCACCTGATAACGATTATGAACAATCTGGTCGAGTTTGAGGGCTCGACGGCACTCACCATGTATCTCAGGAACTATGGGAAGCTGAAATATCTTTCCACTGGCCTCTGTGGCCTCTGTGAGGGCATGGAGGAGGAATGGCGGTTTCTTCTTCAAGTAGCTGGAGCTACCTTACAATTTTTGCGAGTCCGTGGCGTCGACGTAGACGACTGTTACCAACTTCTATCCCGTGCTTCCAGATTCAGCGCATTACAATTCCTTGGTGTAGTCCCTTTGAACGTCACTGAGCCATCTTCTACGATAGTACGTCACATTTCTTTTGCCGTTGTGGCTAGAATACCCACCCACCTTCTTATAGGGAGATTCAGATCATGATCAAGAAATTGAAAACCGGAAACGTTCCAACGAAGTCACTTTAAAAATGTTATCAAGTATACCTTCGTTACAGCACCTTTCGATGACTTCAGGCTCCTTCGGGGATTTGTTCACGCCACTGTGGAGTCCAATACTTCATCAACTATACAAGATGGCAAATCATGAGCTGCCATATTTGCGCAGCCTGGATCTCTCCGTGATCAGTAATCAAACGAACAATCATTTCTTATACAAGAAGGTGGAGAATACGCCTAATGAATTCGCTCCATTTTGTTCGGACTCGGGACGGTGGATGGAAATGGAAGTAGATATTTGGGGTAATGGTTGGTTTGAAGATTGACCCAATATAGTATAAGACCACACAGAATTTGAGTGGTGCGCAATAATACCCGTGGACTCACTCATCTCAGTATCCCGAGAAGTAGGCCGTTCCTGAATGTCAATCGTCGTGTGCGCCTCCCCACACGGAGTCTGGTCAAGGATTAATCCTTCTTTCTAGAGACGAAACAGTTGCGCATTACACGGGAACCTTTTGTACAAAAATAGCCAGTGATCACTTCTTCTTTACCTCCCGCAGCTCAAATGACACCTCTTCTCCATCTTGTACATTGTAAAATGCGAGTGTCTTGCTATTGGATAAGGTGATAGCGCCCATTTGCAATCGCATGCGACTCAATGGTACTGTCGATCCGATCTGGCCAATGATGCGATCTCGCAGTGTCGACACGATTGTGGAAAGTGTTACTTCCGGGATTGGGACCGTAGACCCATCAAGCTTCCACTCGGGCTTTGCAGAGTAATCAGGTAGCTTGACGTTGACTGTGATGGGTTCCTAAAGACAGTCTCAGATCAGAGTGGACACCTTTGAAACCTTGAAAACTTACTGGGTGATACGCGATCCAAGTCTCCTCGGGCCACAGAGACCCATCGGGTCGCCGGTGCACCCTCGGTCGTGGCACAGCACCAAAGTGACCGTCGGCCATCATCTCATCTGCAGATCTCACGGTACCTGCGACAGGAGGTGGTGGACCACCGAGAGCAGCTAACCGTGAGGGATGCATGCCAGGTGGGGGGGGCGCATAACCAAACGGCTGCGCAGCTGTGAGACCTTGGTAATGCAGCGGAGGTAGGACGACTGGGGCGGCTTGTCCGGGAGCAAGATTGAATATGGGCACAGACGGCTGAGGAGCAGCAGAAACGGTTGCGGCTGTAAACCCGGCGTCGCCGGCTGCGACTGCTGGATTGGGAGGTAATGGGAGTGAAGCCGGAGCCGGTGGGAGTGACGAGGTTGCTGGGGCTACTGCTGGTCCAATTCCAGGTCCCATTGCGTTGGGGTCTTGCCTATAAACAAGATCGTTAGGATGTGTAACACAAATGAAGGCGAGATACTCACTGTCCCAAGCCGTGGGCACGATGTATGGCAGCAATCTGCTCGTCAAGGTTGACATTTGTTTGGAACTTGTCCATGGTCCCTGCTTTCGAAGCGGTATGACCATCCCAAACGACTTTTTCCCTTTCCTTTCGTTTTGCCCTTTCTTCCTCCTCTTCCTGTTTTCTCCGCTCCTCCGCCTCTTCGGCACCGAAAATGTCCACTCGCTTCTTTGCGAGGGTTCTCAGAGACGCGGATACGTCTGCTCCCCGTTGCAGCTCGCTAGCTTGCGCACGGGCTCGTTCGAGAGTATCCCGTTTGTCTTTCCATCTTGGGTCCAAGAGTTCGATACGCACGTGTTCGTCGAGCTCTGCGACAGGTATTTGTTGACCGCAAATCTGACAAGTGGTGGTGAGACTCTTGGACGCTTGCTTGTCGACCAGAGCTATCGAAAAAGGTCAATCCGTCGAGTCATCCACAAGGAGGAATGATACTTACTCTTCGGGATATAATCCTTCCGAATCTTCATCGGACCGCCATGCTCCAAGTTCTTCGCTTGCAGTTCACGAGCACGAGCCTCTTCACGAGCACGTTCCTCTTCTTCCTTCTTCTTTCTTTGCCGAATTTCAGCAGCTTCTTCATCGTCACTCTGCTCCATCTCCGCCTCTTCATGTTTCGCCAAATCCGCAGACTCCTTGGCACGGAGCGCTTCAAGCTCAGGTTGAGCGTCCTCCATGATCATCGCCGCCATTCGTTTCTCTGCGAGGGTCCGCTCTTCCATTTGCTGGATAGTCATTGGTGCAGGTAGCTCAGTAATAGCATCAGACTGAGTAAACTCGATTGTCTGTACAATGGCAAATTCGTGCCAGTCAATCTCGGCGAATGCAGCTGGACAATACCATTTTGTTAGTAAGCGAAGGGAATGAGTGAAGGCACTCACTTCTTTCAGCCTCCAAATCCTCCTCACGCTTCTTATCCTTCTCCGTCTGGATTCGCTCCCACCTGGCTCTCCTACGAATCTCTGCCAATTTCTTCCACTTACCGCCCGCACGCGCAACCTCGACAATTTTTGCGAGCGTCTCTTTGGACGGAAACAAGGCCAATTTGTATTGCTCCACCATTCGGTTGAACAGACCAAAGAGCGCAGAGGTCGGTCGCAAGAAGTCGAACTGATAGTTCCTGCCCTCCTTTTGAGAAAGAGCCGCCAGGAAAGAGCGACCCCGCTGTGCCGTAAAGAGCGCCGTGAGCTTCATGATGTCTACGTCGACAGCCGGCATGGGTGGTATGCTGAGAACGTAGTCCATAAGCGGTGGTGCCTCTCCCTCGTCTACAGCTGCCACGACTTTGTCCACCTCCATCGCCTTCGCATTCTGTGAGGCGTCGGTCGCCTCCTCATCTTCTTCACCAGCGATTATCCGTTCTACACGATATTTATAATATGCATTGTACGGGTCTGAGGAGTTGAGGAATGAGAACTTGGGATCTTCGCGTCGGCTCTCGCGAATACGGTCTTCGAATTGCTGACGGGTGGTAGAGCGTGCGACGTGGCTTGCAGTTCGTGCGATGATATCTGAAGAATAGTGATTTAGCCAGACGCAAGCGTCTTCGGGGAACAGGTACTCACTTTTAATGTCTGGTGGCGGCAGAATAATGTCAGAACTCGCAAACTTGAGCGTAGTTCCTTTTCCATTTGCAGACGATGTGCCATTGGCGTCTGTTGTGGCCGGTGCAGTCTCAACTGTGATGGCCATGGTTCACAGATTTGGCAGGGACCAAGTAGTTCGCCCTTGGACCCAACGCGTTCTCTGGATATGTTCGGCCCTTTCACACCAAGTAGAGTATGCATGTCTGGTTTGCTATGGTATGGAGCACGTCATGCGTACTTTAATGGAGACTGAGGTCGTTCGTAGGAAAATTCCGTGGCGAATGTCGAAGAGTCGCAAAGCGAACCAAAGGAAGCGACTCAAGTTGGTGGACAGTGTAATCGAAACAGTACGAGCAAGTGGGGTCAAGTGCAATGCGCTGGTGAGTGCCCTACTTGTACCCCACCTTGCAAATCTCTTAGGTTGCACTCAGGACAAGGCCCTCTTGCTTCCTAAAGAACACGAGATGCTACCCAAGGATAAGTACACCGTATTCTCAAGGACCACCCGGGGTTTCCGAAAGGGCATACACAAAGTGCCCAAATTTACTCGGGTACGCAGCTCGATTTACATCGTGAAGGTTCTCATATTGACAATATTCTCAGATAACACATAGAGTGAATCCCATCGGATTTTAAACACATTCTTACTGTCGTGTCTCCCAACGCTTTTTCGCGGGTAATCAAACGGGGTAATCAAACAGAGTTATCACCGAAGAGGCCCCAATCCACGATTCGAAGCGACTTTGCGCAGGTCATGAAGACCTCCTTAACACCTAGAGCAGTGAGGTCGTCGATCGACCCGGAGGTAGTGACCGTCGGCACGTTGGCAGTAAAAACCAAGTCCACGTTCTGTTCTGGGAGCCTATAGAGGGCCATGAAAATTTTGACCACGTCCAACTCGGCCCGATTAAACTTCGAGATGCGCTGCACGCCATCCAGGAAGACCGGGGACGGCGTTTTATTGGGAGTCACTGTTGTGTCCTCAGGCAAAACCACCTCCAGAACATCCGTGGACGCGGCCTCATTGTCGTGAGCGAGAGAGTCGAAATGGAACCTGGGGTTGAGGGTTAGTTGAGGTCGGCGCCTATTGATGTTGCTGCCCACACGGCGGCGTCGTTAAGATCGTTGGGCTCGACGCGCACGAGGATTTCGAGAATGAGGCTGACGTTAGACTGAGGGTCCAGATAGACCTCTTGAGTGTCCGGAACTTGGCGGAGGTCGCTGGGTGGTTGCTCAGTGGTGCGGTTAGACCCGAGATGGACACGCACGATGCATCGAGTAAGCCCTCCGGCATGTAAGCAGTGATAGCACCTCCAAAAAGCATCTTGGGTGAGAAAGACATCGGAGCAGCCATGGAGCGGACTGGCTTGGGGATGGTTGGGGGCAAGTGGTGGCGCGTCTCTCAAACTCCGCCATCTCAGCCGCGCCGAAAACAAATCGATTTCTGACGCGTCAATGGACTACAGACGGCTCCAGGTGCCCGGGTCGAGTCTCCCAGTGCCGACTTCCGTGCAGAAAACACCCGTCAGCCATGGTCAACAGAGGAAACGCATGTCCATGTTACGACAATCCCTCGGTGGTGGCTTCAAGCCTCCCTTACTCCAATCCGCCACCAAGTCAGACAAGCAACTAACATTGTCGACCGTATCCAAGGGCATTGGCAGCCGCCGACAGTCCGTCCGCCCAGCAGCAAACCCCTTACTCGCCAGTGCCCAGAAGCCGGCTCGGACCCCGTAAGTGCTTTCAATAATACTGCCATGACATCGCAGCCTCATGGCGAGTCTAGACTGCACCCTGCTTTGATGAATACTCCACGAGTGATCAACGCCCAAAGCGACGACCGACCACTACGTGACAAGCCGTATCAGGCGAAACTCGTCAGGGAAATAGTCGCCTACACTGCTGAAAATGGGTTCAGTATAACCTTTCAGGCGCTCATTAATACACCGACTTTGAAGGACTTCTCCGATCTCTTCCACTTCCTCTACAACCAAATATTCGATCCCGGCCATACATGGGATCCTCGTGCGAAAATAAACGACGAATTTGTCCCTCTCTTGAAAACAATGCGATATCCCTATCTTGACCAGGTCGCAAAGGGCTTAGGTGGAGGGGTCGTTGCACCTCACTCATGGCCGGCGCTCTTGGGGATGTTGCACTGGATAGTAGAGTACGCAAAAGTGGAAAATGCATGGGCAGAGGCCCAAAGTGATCCTATCTTCATGGACAACCTGCCTGCAGACTTTGGCAACGACTTTCTCCCACGAATATTCTTCGATTTTACAGCTGACGCTTGGGAGGACTTCTTGGACGGGAAAGACCACTTCCCTGGACAAGAGGCAGCACTCAACAGCGTTTTGGAACAACGCTTCCAGATCAAGCTCGCGATTTTGGAGGAGCATGAGAAGGAACAGACTACTCTACGGCAAGAGGTCGCCGAACTCAGCAAAGCATCTCCACAAGAGGAACTGGACGAAGAGATGCGGGTATTGGAGGAGGAGTTAGATAAGCTCAAAGAGCAAATGGTGTCCTTCAGCACGAAACACAGCGTTGCCGTCGACAACATATCACAGACGGAGCACGACATCTTGATGCTCGAAAACGAGAAGATCGCACAAGAACATCGGCTCGCGGAGGTTCAGGAGGAGCTCAAACGACAAAACCTCTCCCCAGAAGAAGTTTCCCGCCTCCGTCGTGACCGCGAGGCATTCGAGCGGAACTTTGACGATCTCAAATCCAAGTATAACGATGTCCAGGGCTTGGTGCGCGAACGTGAGATCGAATTCTTCTGTCAGTCCGAGACAGTGGAGAATCTCGTCACTCAGTTCGAAAACCTTACATACGAACTCGGTCTACATCCCAACCCACCTCCACCATTTAAGGAGGGTAGCTTTCGGATTGTGTTCAATAGCGCGACAGACAATCTGAAGGCGATGTTGGTGGGCCCAGACTTAAGTACTGAGATGCGTAGGAACCTGCTACGCTTTATTGATAGTATGAGAAAGGCTCTGGATGACGCAGAGAAGGAGAGGATTCAGTTAGATAACGAACTGGATATGTTGGAGACGGAAGCCGAAGCGGCTAAGCAAGCCACGGACGCGCTCGCCAACGACCTTGACTCGCGATTGGTCGATATTGACCAGGTTAAGCAGGTAAACCCCTTTCTGAATAAATTTGGGTGCCCCATTACTGAAGTTGTCCAGAAATCCGCCGAGGGCGTCAGCATCGTAAACAACGAGATCGAGGGCCTGCAGAGAGAGTTGACGAAAATCAAAACACACAATCAAAACAGCTCGATCCAATTGTCTACGAAGGTCGACGCGCTCAAAATCGAGTGCGTTTCTTTGGTTCATTCTATGTCTTCCAGCAACTTCCATATTTAACATGACAACCTTACAGGCAAGCGGAGACGCGTGAGAAAGTGCGTAAACTCAAGGAGAGGACGATTGCAGAGATCGTTAAGAACGTCGAAGAGATTCTCAAGACTAAGGCGTATGTCTCTGAGCAACTCGAGCACCTTGCACGAATGGCAAAGGAGGACGAAGCACGAGGTTTGGAAGAAGATTCTCTAGCGGCATAAGCCATCTTCTCACCTCTATGTATTGATCCAGTGCTCGTGTGACCCTAGTCTCGATCATCTATTCCCAATCTATCATGTTGTACTTTAGAGTTCATAATTTACCATCCTCGGACTGCAATATAAGGCTACATATGCGAAGCGCATAGAGGTAATTAAAACAGTACCACTTTGATCTTCCCAGAAGCAATGGCGGCTCGAATCCCGTCGTTGGCAAGAACTAGCTTGAATAGAGGGTCTCTCGTCTCTGGGATGTCTAATAAGGACCGGTTCTTGACGTCTCGGAAAGTCACGTCCAAGATTATGTGTGTGAGGGCTTTTAACGAGACCGAGTCTGGAGGTAATCTTGTCAGGACAAAATGAAATGGAAAGGCGTGGAAGGACATACCGGTTTCGCTCAACAACCTTCCCAATCGACCAGGGGTCCCAACGCCCGCACTAACCAGAGTCCGCCGAAGATACTCAGCGTGCTCCTCTAATTTGAAGTGCTTCGCGAAGAGCTTGGCCACGTCACCGCCTTTCGTTCCCTTCATATCCCGAAGCACACGAGCGAGATCTGCTGCTCGAAGTGCAGCACTCGTGATGACAAGGGCTGTTGGAGCCCCTTTCTGGGCTGGACGTTGAGCCAGTCGGACTTTGAGAGTAGGGAGAGCTAGAACGGAGTAGTCCATATTAAGAGAGCGATTCTTCGTTACCGTATGGATAGCCACAAACCTTCTTTGATGAAGTCGCAAAGGGTGTCCACATTGCGCGGACGAGTGAAAGAAGAAGTGCCAACCAAGGCAGGTTCTAGTATATTTGGTGTGTGAGTCGGTTTGTTGAGTGCAAGTCTTCGAGCGTGTGGCCAGCCATACCTGGGATTCTCATGTCGGCGAGCTCGAGCTCGCTGGCTTGCTTGTACGACCTCTTCTGATATCCCGCAAGATAATCGGCTAATGCTGCAGGGTCTTCTGCTACCATGGGCACGTTCTCGCTCGTTGTCGCTTCTGCCAGTTTTCGTTTCTGTGAATTTGGAGGATTAATGGGACTAGTCTTGGGCGTACTGGGCGCATGCCTTTGACTTCTTCTCTTTTGCCTGCTTTCTCTTTCTCTTCTTATTGGGTGTTGGTGCGGCAGATTGGATACCCAACCACTCCTCGCTCGCGTCTGAGAGCTCCTCTCCGGCCGTCACCCCCAATTCCTCGTCGGAAAAAACATCAGCTTCGAACCCCTCAGCGACGAAATCGTCGTCGAGGTCGTCCCCTCCACGCATGAGGCAGTCGTGAGCAGTCGTAAAATTCTTTGAAAGGGGCCCAGTTTCAGGCAAAAAACAAAGGAGCAACTTCGTCCCTTCCACACAGGAAATGGCCGTTCCTCTCCTCGATATCACACTCAACGATATAGCTCTTGTTCTAGTATGGTTCCTTATAGCCGCTGTATTCTATCTTGTACTCTATCACACCTACTGGCACGAACAACGCGGACCACACGCATTCCCGGCGACCACTCCAGAACAACCTGAAGCCAAGAAGAAGCAACCAGATACATTCCTCATCCTCGATGTTGAGGGTACATGTGTCCCCGGAACCGGTTTCGACTGGCCAAATGAAATCATTGTCGGTACCTTAGCTGATAGGGCGAGGGCTGCATCAGCTTACTGCGACACATCTTCAACTTCTAGGAATGGCCAGTAGTGCTCCTTAAGTGGCAAGAAACCACTTCAGATACCGTCAACGGTCCATTGACAAAACGAGCACTCGTCGCCATCGATGAATTCCGCTCCTTTGTGCGACCTACTTGGAGACCACAGCTGCATCCGTTCTGCACGCAGCTTACTGGGATAACGCAAGTACGTTTTCATTTTAGTTTCCAAACAGGTTTCTCCAGAAAGGGGCAACGTCAGCGGAGTGGGGTTGCGTCCTTTGATAGTTGGAATAGTCAATTGATATATAACTTGTACGCAGGCTCAGGTCGACGCGGCACCAACATTCCCCGATGTAATGCGCGACTTCGAACAGTGGCTCATGAAACATAAATTACTCACCAAGAAGGATAAACATTTACGGCCGAATGTAGTATTTGCTACCGACGGACCTTGGGACCTTCGCGACTTCGCTGCGAAATCTTTTCATTTGTCTCGGTGCCCGAAACCCTCATGGTTCCCTCAAGGTTACATCGATATTCGAGCGCTCGTATCCGAATGGTACGTAAGGCACCACCCGAAGAAGGTCTTTGAGAACCAGCATTCAACCCAAGTAAGTCATTCGATGCTTCCTGAATGTGGTCTCAACAGAGGGCATAGCGACCGCATTTCTTCATCCAACCGAGCTTCAAGCTCAACAAGCAACTGGAAGTTCTTGGCATAGGACCTTTCCAGGGCCGAGAGCACTGCGGAATTGACGTGCGTACTTGAAACTGTGGCACTCGTCGAGTGTATTGAATGCGACCCCTACAGGATACCCGCAATATCGGACGAGTGCTAGCGGAGCTTGGACGTCGTGGTATGGACCTGGAAGTGAACAGTAGGCTTGTCCTACCGAGGTGGCCTTGGATGGGCCCCAATGGTACTGTAGTTGGCTTTGACTAATGGCGGGTCATTTGGGAGATATTCGGTGGTCACAGATAATGCCTCATTTCGCTGCACAGACCAAGTACTTCCTCGTCCTCTCGTGGTGATCCGAACTCCTGCCAGAGCGGGGGTTACGTTCCGATATATATGCGCCGCCAGCATGCATCCGTTCGTAATACTTCATAGCACATGGCACTAAGCAAAGAAGTCATCGGCAGGCCTCGCGGTTTGTCCTAGTGCGTGTATGTAAAGCAAGGCATGATTACACAAGACCTATCGAAGGTCTAATTATGAAAAATAGGCAGGAAGTAAAGTAAAATATAAATAGGTGTCTATGGCTCGCATCGTCCATGGTCAAAGATCAACAATTAAGGAGAACCCCACGGCGAGCGGTCTGCGCCTTGATTATTAGTTGTTCTATAGAGGGTGAGTTGAAGGCTGGGTATCTTGGATTATAGTTTCTAGAAATCCCACAGCGTCCCAAATGCGTGCAGTCCAGCTGTCATGGAGCAGGTCAGCAAGACTTCTTTGTTTTATTAGGCTTGGTGCGCACCCTCCCTGCAGCCTTCCATCATCTCAGTATTTCCTTGTAAATTTGAGGTAATGAAAATTACTATCGGGACACTTGTCAGTTTGCAGCAAGAGCAAAAATCCACCGAGCGGACATACCCTCCGCATTCCAGCTCTTCGAGACATCCTTGAGCAATTGTACGGTATCAGGTCGTCCACCTCGCTTTTTCGAGTCCCATAGGATCATCCTCTCAGGTTCAATATGCTTCTTGATCAATCCCGTGATGGTTGGGCCGAAGGTTTTCTCCTGGTCGGAACCAACCCAAATGAGGAACCTGAGCCAGGAGGTCAGCGTCTGTGTGTCTAAAACAGAATATGAACTGACCAGTTTGGACTTTGAATGCAGGTGGACAGAGCCGCTCCAATCCCTGTGCCAGTGCAGATTCGAATCCCACGACGAAACATCGCGGAAGCATGCCCTACCGCAGCTGCGCAGACATGAGCAAAAATCTATCTGCACAGCAGCGCTTAAGAAGACGTACCAAATTTCAGCTCGCGTGTCCAGAGAGTTTTCGGGGGGTTCTGTACGAGGTCTTTCGTGAAGTCCCCTGTCGTATTCGGTAGGTAAACAGAACTCCCATGGGCGGTGCAACAATCGCTCTTACCTTGAACACCGCAGATCATGTAATGGCATCGAGCATTCCGACCCTCGGAGATGATACCGAATGCGTGATACTCCAGGATTGAGCTGCGGCTGATACGACCCAGAAGACCTTGTTGCATGCCACGGTCAAACCGTATGACCGCGACTTTCGGGGAGGGCTGGAGAAAGGCCGCGTGTCACTCTAGGGAACTCGGCATAATGTATTCGGCTTACAATTTCGATTTCAACGGGGACTTCGCGCACAGTAAACCAAGGAATCAACACGCTAAAGGGTTACGTCACGGATTAATAAAAAAACAGGAGAATGACCGATGGACGCACAAGATAGTCATGCCCAAGGCAAACCAAAACTCTTGTGACGAGATGAGCTGGTCGCCGTCGGAGCGCCATGTACTTGTATTGATATCGTATGTGTTCCCGAGGATGACGAAGACCCATGTGGCCTGACGTTCAGTGATTAGCCCAAGATTCTCTGTCAACGACGAGGACGCCACGCACCGCAAGTCCCAGCCATCCGATAAATCGGTGGTGGCGTTCGAAGACGTTATGGTGGTTACTTTTAACCGGAGAGGTAAGTACTTCTGGGGCGCCCAGTTGTGACGTTTCACTTACTTCCGGATCTGAAAAGCTTGTCAAACCATAGCCATGCTTCAGGGTCGACTCGAACTCACCCAAGGGAATGCACTGAGGATAGATATGGCGATCAGGATGTTCGTAAGGACACCCGCGACGATAACGGCGGGGTTGTTGACGGCATG
>WNFL01023042.1_pt1 | contig 15195 bp, 9 predicted proteins | sample 5400361 | NCBI WGS metagenome assembly WNFL01 (sample SAMN13153351, study PRJNA577476) | soil metagenome | isolation source: 40 cm soil on Douglas fir-dominated hillslope | place: USA:California | collected 2013-09-17
GGATGCCTTCGTGGATCGCGCTGTGGATCACGAAGCCGGCGCGGTTCACCGGCCACGGCGAGGGCCGCACCGGCTGGCCGTCGAGATCGATCAGGAGAAGGTTCGAGGCGGTGACTTCGCGGTAGTGCAGGCCGAAGGGATTGATGAGGAAATGCCGCTCCGGGCCGGGCACGCGCAGCGTGATGTGGTTGAAGATCATCTCGGTCCAGCCGAGCATATCGAACACGCGGTAGCACGCGGCGAGCTGGATCCGGGCCTCGCGCTCCGCGTCGGTCATCGGCAGCTCGCGCGCCGCGCGCGGCTTGGTCTGCAGGTAGATGCTCATGCGTTCACCTCTCTCGATACTAAGTTTACCCGCAACGTGTACCCCTCCACGTGTATCCCCTCCTCATCGCCTCTTTTTCCCTGTGAATCGCTTGCCGAAATCACGCAGCACCTCGCGCGCGCAGTTGTGCCCCGGCGCGCCGGTCACGCCGCCGCCGGGATGCGCGCCCGCGCCACAGAGATAGAGCCCCTCGATGGGCCCGCGGTAGTCCGCGTAGCCGAGCAGCGGGCGCGCCGACCAGAGCTGGTCGAGCGTGAGCGCGCCGTGGAAGATGTCGCCGCCGATCAGGCCGAACTCGCGCTCGAGATCGGCCGGCGAAAGCGCGGAGTGGCCGATCACGCTTTCCTTGAAGCCCGGCGCATGGGACTCGATCACCTCGAAGATGCGCTGCACCGCCTCCCCCTTTCTCGCGCCCCAGTCCGCCGCAGGATCGAAGTGCTGGCAGAAAAGGCTTGCGACGTGCGCCCCCTTCGCGGCGTGAGCAGGCGCCACAAGGGTCGAATCCAGCATGCTGGAGATCACCATCTCCACGATCGGCGCGCGCGAAATACCGTGCTCACGCGCCTCGGCATAGGCCCGGTCCATGTACTTGAGCGAGGGCGCCATGATGATGCCCGACGCGTGGTGCGGGCCGTCTTGCGGCAGGCAGCTGAAGCGCGGCAGCCGCGACATCGCTACGTTCATGCGGAAGGTCCCGGAGCCGCACTTGTAATTTTCGAATCTGGAAATGAATTCAGGTTGCAAAAGCGACGGGTCCACGAGTTTGAGATACAAAAGCTTCGGGTTCACATTCGCAACGACCGCGCGAGCCTCGATTTCGGCGCCGCTCGCCAGGGAAACCTTGCCGGCGGAAACCCGGCTCACCGCGGCGTTGCATTCGATCTCGACGCCGAGGCGGCGGGCTTCGGCGGCGAGCGCCTCGCTGATCGCGCCCATGCCGCCGATGGCGTGGCCCCAGGCGCCGCGCTTGCCGTTCACCTCGCCGAACACGTGGTGCAGGAGCACGTAGGCCGTATTCGGGTGGTAAGGGCTCGCGTAGTTGCCGACGACCGCATCGAAGCCGAACGCGGCCTTGATGCCGTCGGACTCGAACCAGCCGTCCATCAGCTCGCCCGCCGAGCGCGTGAAGAACGCGAGCAGGTCGCGCCGGCCCTCCATATCGAGTTTTTTGAATAGAGTTCCTGCTTGAACCGCTCTGACAATGTCCATCAACCCCCCGCCCACATTGGGAGGGCACCGTAGGACCAACGAACGCAGAACATCCGCGACCCGTTCTACGGTCCTGTAATACTCCGGCAGGCGCGCCGCATCGCGTTCCGAGAACTTCGCGACCTCGCGCTGCGTCGCTTCGAGTCCGCCGCCCACTTTCAGGTAGCCATCCCCAAGCGGCAGGAAATTCGCGAACGGCCGCTCGACGATGCGCAGGCCGTGCTCGGCGAGGCGCAGGTCGCGGATCACCTTCGGCTGCAGCAGGCTCACCGTATACGCGGCGACGGAGTTGCGAAAGCCCGGGTGGAACTCCTCGGTGACCGCGGCGCCGCCCACCACCGCGCGCCGCTCGAGCATCTTTACCTTGAGCCCTGCTTTCGCGAGATAACAGGCGCAGGTGAGGCCGTTGTGCCCCGCGCCTACGATTACCGCGTCATACCTCATCCGCAATCACCAGCCGATCACCGTTCGAGCCGCGCACCGGTCTCCGGATCGAAATAGTGCGCGCGCGCGGGGTCGTAGCGCAACGGCAGCTTCCCGGTGCGGGCATCCATCGTGGCGGCCATTCTCGCAGCGACCCGAGTTTCGTTTTTTCCTGCAAGGCGTCCGTAGACCAGCGTATCGGCGCCCAGGGGCTCGACCAGGTCGATTTCCACGATCAGCATGGCGTCCTTCTCCGCGCAGGGCTCGAGGTGCTCCGGCCGGATGCCGAGGACCACTGGCTTGCCGCCGCGCTCGCCGGGAATCAGGTTCATCGGCGGCGAGCCGATGAAGCTCGCGACGAAGGTCGTGGCGGGCTTCGCGTAGACCTCCAGCGGCGCGCCGATCTGCTCGGCGCGGCCGGCGTTCATCACGATCATGCGGTGCGCGAGGGTCATGGCCTCCACCTGGTCGTGCGTCACGTAGAGGCTGGTGGTTTCGAGCCGCCGGTGCAGCGCCTGCAGCTCGCCGCGCATCTGCACCCGCAGCTTGGCGTCCAGGTTCGACAGCGGCTCGTCGAACAGGAACACCGCCGGCTCGCGCACGATCGCGCGGCCCATCGCCACGCGCTGGCGCTGGCCGCCGGACAGGGCCCGGGGTTTTCTTTGTAAAAAGTTTTGTAACTCCAAAACGTCCGCGGCTTTGCGTACGCGTTCCTCGATTTCTGTCTTCGAGAATCCTTTGATCCGCAGCCCGTACGACATGTTCTCGTACACGCTCATATGCGGGTAGAGCGCGTAGTTCTGGAACACCATCGCGATGTCCCGGTCCTTCGGCTCGAGCTCGTTCACCACCCGCTCGCCGATGACGATCTCGCCCGCGCTGATGGTCTCGAGGCCCGCCACCATCCGCAGCAGCGTGGATTTGCCGCAGCCCGAAGGGCCCACGATCACCATGAATTCGCCGTCCGCGATATCCACCGACACGCCGTGGATGACCTGAAGGTCGGCGTAGGTCTTTCGTACGTCGCGCAAGCTCACAGCGGCCATGCCGGCATTTCTCCTATTTCTCCGTCTCCACCAGACCCCGGACGAACCATTTCTGCATCAGCATCACCACCAGCGCCGGCGGCAGCAGCGCCAGCATGGCGGTCGCCATGACGACGTTCCATTCGGTGAGCGCGTCGCCGCCGATGATCATGCGCTTGATGCCGATCACCGCCGTGTACATCGACTCGTCCGTCGTGACGAGCAACGGCCAGAGGTACTGGTTCCAGCCGTAGATGAACTGGATCACGAAGAGGGCCGCCATGCTGGTCTTTGAAAGCGGCAGCACCACGTCGACGAAGAAGCGCATCGGGCCGGCGCCATCGATGCGCGAGGCCTCGGCGAGCTCTTCCGGGATGGTGAGGAAGAACTGCCGGAAGAGGAACGTGGCGGTCGCGGAGGCGATCAGGGGCAGGGTGAGGCCGGCGTAGGAGTTCAGCATGCCCAGATCGGAGACGATCTTGTAGGTCGGGATGATGCGCACCTCCACCGGCAGCATCAGGGTGACGAAGATCATCCAGAAGAAGAAGTTCCTCAACGGGAAGCGGAAATAGACGATCGCGAAGGACGCGATGAGCGAGATCGCGATCTTGCCGAACGCGATCGCGAGCGCCATGACGAGGCTGTTCAGCATCATCCGGGCCACCGGCGCCGCGGCACCGCCTTTCGCGCCGGCGAGCAGCGCCTTCGTGTAGTTTTCCCACAGCTGATCGCCGGGAGTGAGCGGCATCGGCACCGTGAGGATCTGGTCCAGCGTCAGCGTCGAGGCGACGAACGTGACGTAGAGCGGGAACGCGATGACGGCGATCCCCGCGATCAGCACGGCGTGCGAGAGGACGGTCAGCCAGGGACGGTTCTCGACCATCTCAGTACTGGACCTTGCGCTCGATGAAGCGGAACTGCACCACGGTGAGCGCGACTACGATCAGCATCAGGATCACCGACTGCGCCGACGAGCCGCCCAGGTCGCCCGCCTTCACGCCGTCGTAGTAGACCTTGTAGACGAGAATCTGCGTCGCGCCGGCGGGCCCGCCCTGGGTGGTCGAATCGATCACCCCGAAGGTTTCGAAGAACGCGTACACGATGTTGACCACCAGCAGGAAGAAGGTGGTCGGCGAGAGCAGCGGAAACACGATGGTCCAGAAGCGCCGCGCGGGACCGGCGCCGTCGATGGCCGCGGCCTCGATGAGCGAGCGCGGGATGGACTGCAGCCCGGCGAGGAAGAAAAGAAAGTTGTAGCTGATCTGCTTCCACGTCGCCGCCATTACGACGAGGAGCATGGCTTGGTCCCCTTGGAGCACCCAGTCCCAGTTGTAGCCCGCCTTCCTCAGCACGTAGGTGACGACGCCGATCGAAGGCGCGAACAGGAACCCCCACAGCACGCCGGCGACCGCGGGCGCGACGGCGTAGGGCCAGATGAGCAGGGTTTTGTACGCGAGCGCCCCGCGCAGGACGCGGTCGGCCATGGTGGCGAGGAGCAGCGCAAGCGCGATGCCGCTGCCCGCCACCAGCAGGCTGAAGACCGCCGTGGTCTTGAAGGACTCGAGGTAGTGCTCGTCCCTCAGGAGCTCGACGAAGTTGCGCAGGCCGACGAACTCGGTGTTGATGCCGAACGCGTCCTGCACCTGGAACGAGAACCAGAAGGCCTGCGCCGCCGGCCAGAAAAAGAACACCAGCGTGACCGCGATCTGCGGCGCGAGCAGCGCGTAGGGCAGCCAGGTCGAGCGAAAGACGACCCGCTTTTCCACTTAACTTTTAGCTTTTGTTGGCCGCTTCGAACTTGCGCAGAATCTCGTTACCTCGCTTCACGGCTTCGTCCATGGCCGCTTTCGCGGTTTTCTTGCCGGCGAAGACCGCTTCCATTTCCTCTTCGATCACCTCGCGGCCCTGCACGTAGTTCCCGAAGCGCAGACCCTTCGAGTTCGCGGTCGGCGTCTTGTTGCTGAGTTGCCGAACGGCGATGTCGGCGCCGGGAACCTTCTCGTAGTAGCCCTCCTTCTTCATCGCTTCGAACGCGGCGTTGGTGATGGGAACGTAGCCGGTCCCCTTCGCCCACTCGGTCTGCACCGCCGTCGACGAGAGATAGCTGAAGAACTTGGTGACGCCCTTGTACTCGGCGGGCTTCTTGCCGCTCATCACCCACAGCGTGGCGCCGCCGATGATCGAGTTCTGCGGCGCGCCCTTGATCTCGTCGTGGTAGGGCAGGAAATTCACCGAGAAATCGAACTTGGCGTTGCGCCGGATGTTCGCCTGCGCGCCCGAGCTCGAAGTCAGCATCGCGCATTCGCCGCTGAAGAACCGCGCCTCGGCTTCGTTCTTGCGGCCCGAATAGGTAAACAGGCCCTTCTTCGCGAAGTCGGCGAGCATCTCGATGTGCTTCACGTGCTGCGGCGAGTTGATCTCGAACCGGGTATCGGTGCCGGCGATGCCGTTCTCCCTGGTGCCGATCGGCAGGTTGTGCCAGGCGCTGAAATTCTCGACGTGCACCCACGACGGCCAGCCCGTGGTGTAGACGCACTGCTGCCCGGAAGCTTTCAGCTTGGCCGCCGCGGCGCTGAACTCCTTCCAAGTCTTGGGCGCGGTCCCATCGAGGCCCGCCTTCTTGAGCGCGTCCTTGTTGACGTAGAAAACCGTGGTCGAGCTGTTGAAGGGCATCGACAGCATGTTGCCTTTGCTGTCGGTGTAGTAGCCCGCGACCGCCGGCAGATAGTTCTTCGCGTCGAAGGGCTCGCCGGCCTCCTTCATCATCTGGTAGACCGGCTTGATCGCGCCCTTCGCGCCCATCATCGTCGCCGTCCCGACCTCGAACACCTGCAGGATGTGCGGCGCGTTGCCGGCGCGGAACGCCGCGATCGCCGCGGTCATCGACTCGGGGTACTGCCCCTTGAAGATGGGGACGATCTTGTAGTCCTTCTGGCTGGCGTTGAAGCCGCTCGCGATCTCGTTGACCTTGTCGTTGAGCGCGCCCTGCATCGAGTGCCACCACTGGATCTCGACCTGGGCATGGGCGTTTGCGGAAAACAGGCCTGCGGCGAGCGCCGCGGCGGCGATTTTTCTAATGGACATTGCACCCCTCCTCAGAAGGCAACGAATGTAGGACCGAAAGATTATTCTACTGTGACGGACTTGGCGAGGTTGCGCGGCTTGTCGACGTCCGAGCCGCGCGCGAGGGCCGTGTGATAGGCGAGCAGCTGCAGCGGCACCACGTGCAGGATCGGCGAGAGCAGGCCGTAGTGCTCGGGAAGCCGCACGACGTTGATCCCCGGGGCGGGCGCGATGCGGGTGCCGGCGTCGGCGAACACGTACAGCTCCCCGCCCCGCGCGCGCACTTCCTGCATGTTCGACTTGAGCTTCTCGAGCAGCGCATCGTTCGGCGCCACGGTGACCACCGGCATCTCGCTCGTGACCAGCGCGAGCGGCCCGTGCTTCAGCTCGCCCGCCGGATAGGCCTCGGCGTGGATGTACGAGATCTCCTTCAGCTTCAGCGCGCCCTCGAGCGCGATCGGATAGTGCAGGCCGCGGCCGAGGAAGAGGGCGTGCTCCTTCTTCGCGAAGCGCTCGGACCAGGCGATGATCTGCGGCTCCAGGGCGAGGATCGTCCCCAGCGCGCTCGGAAGGTGCCTGAGGTTTTTTAAAAGACGTTCCTCCTCCTCCGTTCCAAGCCGGCCGCGCCCTTTCGCCAATACGAGGGCGAGAAGAAAGAGGGCGGTAAGCTGGGTCGTGAACGCCTTCGTCGAAGCGACGCCGATCTCGACGCCGGCATGGGTGAGGAACGCGAGCCGCGTCGAGCGCAGCATCGCGCTGGTGGCGACGTTGCAGATGCCGAGCGTGCTCTCGTGGCCGAGTCCCTGCGCGTGCTTCAGCGCCGCGAGCGTGTCGGCGGTCTCGCCCGACTGCGACACCACGACGACGAGGGCGCGTGCGTGCGGGACGCTGCGGCGGTAGCGGTATTCGCTCGCGATCTCGACGTTGCAGGGAACGCCGGCCAGCCCCTCGATCCATTCCTTGGCGACGAGCCCCGAGTAATAGCTCGTGCCGCACGCGAGGATCAGCACCGAGTCCACGCTCTGCAGGACGCCGGCCGCGTCGGCGCCGAAAAGCTCCGGCGTGATCGAGCCGACGCTTTCGAGCGTGTCGGCCACCGCGCGCGGCTGCTCGAAAATCTCCTTCTGCATGAAATGGCGGTATGGCCCGAGCTCGGCCGCGACCCCGGTCGCCTTGACGACCCGCGCCTCGCGCGCCGCGGCCCGGCCGCCGCGGTCGAAAACACGCCAGTCCTTGTCGGTGATCGCGACTACGTCGCCGTCTTCGAGATAGGCGATGCGGTCGGTCGTGCCGGCGAGCGCGAGCGCATCGGAGGCGAGGAAGTATTCGTTGTCGCCCACGCCCACGACCAGCGGCATGCCGTCGCGCGCGCCGACCACCCGGCCCGGCTCGCGCCTGGCCACCACGGCGATCGCGTACGCGCCGGTGAGCCGCTTGACCGCCTTGCGCACCGCGTCGAGGAGATCGCCGCCGTAAAGGCTGTGCACCAGGTGCGCGACCACCTCGGTGTCGGTCTGTCCGTCGAAGCGATACCCCTGGGCCGCGAGCTGCTCGCGCAGCTCGTCGTGGTTCTCGATGATGCCGTTGTGCACCAGCGCGATCTCGCCGCGCGAGAGGATCGGGTGGGCGTTCTCGGTGGCGGGCGCGCCGTGCGTCGCCCAGCGGGTATGGGCGATCCCCGTCACCGCTTCCATTTTTATTTCTTTTATTCGAGAAACCAGATCGGCGACGCGTGCAACGCTCACCACGCGAGCGATAACCTCCTTCTCCGCCACGGCGATCCCGCAGGAGTCGTAGCCGCGGTACTCGAGCCGCCGCAAACCCTCGACCAGGACCGGGACGATGTCGCGGCGCGCCGCGGCGCCGACGATGCCGCACATATCGCTAGTCCTTCTTCTTCGGTGGTTTCCAGGACGGGATCGACACCTGCTTCGCGCGCGCCACGGTGAGCTGGCCGGCGGGCGTGTCCTTGCTGATCGTCGAGCCGGCGCCGATGTACGAGCCGCGCGCGATGCGCACCGGCGCCACCAGCGTCGCGTCGGAGCCGATGAAGCACTCGTCCTCGATGACCGTGCGGTGCTTGGCGACGCCGTCGTAGTTGCAGGTGATGGTGCCGGCGCCGACGTTCACGCGCGCGCCGATGTCCGAGTCACCGATGTAGGTGAGGTGGTTCGCCTTCGAGCCCGTGCCGATGCGGCTCGCCTTCACCTCGACGAAATTGCCGACGTGCACATCCTCGGCGAGGCTCGTGCCGGGACGCAGCCGCGCGTACGGCCCGAGACGGCAGTTCGCGCCGACTTCGGCATTTTCAAAATGGCAAAATGCAAAAACTTCCGTCCCGGCGGCGATGGCGACGTTGCGCAGCACGCAATTGGGGCCGATGCGCACGCGGTCGCCGAGCTGCACCCGGCCCTCGAACACGCAGTTCACATCGATCGACACGTCGCGGCCGCACTCGAGCGCGCCGCGCACGTCGATGCGCGCGGGATCGGCGAGCGCGACGCCGGCTTCGAGAAGCCGCCCGGCCTCGCGCGCCTGCACGACCCGCTCGAGCATCGCGAGATCCTGCCTGGAGTTCACGCCCTCGACCTCGCGAGCATCGTCGACCTTCACCGCGGCGACCGTGACGCCCTCGCCGACCGCGAAGCTCACGATGTCGGTAAGGTAATACTCCTTCTGCGCGTTGTCGTTCTTGAGGCGCGGCAACCACCCCAGGAGGCGCTTTGCGCCGAGCGCGTAGAACCCGGCGTTGAACTCGCGCAGCGCACGCTCGGCAGGCGAGGCGTCTTTGGCCTCGACGATGCGGGCCACGCGCCCGGCGGCGTCGCGCACGATGCGCCCGTAGCCGCCGGCGTCGGCAAGCTCCGCGGTAAGGACAGCCGCGCCGTTGCGCGAGGCTTCCAGCAGGCGCTTGAGCGTGTCGGCCCGCACCAGCGGCACATCGCCATAGAGGATCAGCACGTCCGCCTCCGGCGCGAGCAATGGTGCGGCCTGGCGTACCGCGTGTCCGGTGCCGTGCTGCTCGGCCTGGAGCACCCATTCGATGTCCCTGTCGGCGGCGAACGCGGCGCGCACCTTCTCCGCGCCGTGTCCATGCACCACGAAGATCCGGCGCGGCGCGAGCGCGCGCGCGGTATCGAGAACGTGGCCGAGCAGCGGCTTGCCGGCAAGAGAATGCAGGACTTTCGGCAAGTCCGAGCGCATGCGCTTGCCAACACCCGCCGCCAAAACCACGATGTCCAGAGGCATCGGGCGATTTTAACGCGGGAGTTGGGGCAAACTTATGGCACCCGGGCCGGGTCCGGGCGCGCGCCGCATAATGGCGCAGTGTCGAACCCCGACAGCTTCTACGCAGCCGCGCTCGCCGCGCACCGGCTCGGCGAGCGGGACCAGGCCGCGCGCTTGTGCGAGCAGGCGCTCGAGCTCGACCCCGACCGGAAAGACGCGCATGAGCTCCTCGCGGAGCTGTTCATGCACGGCGAGCACTATTCCCAGGTGCTGGCGCGGCTGCATGCGCACCTCAAGCCCCGCACCTACCTGGAGATCGGCGTCGAGACCGGGGCCACGCTTCGCCTCGTGCAGCCGGGCACGCTCGCGCTCGGAATCGATCCGCAGCCGGTCGTCAGATACCCGCTGGCCGCCGGCGTGCGGATTTTTTCGGAGACCAGCGACGCGTTCTTCGCGAGCCGCGACGCGCGCGCGGAGCTGGGCGGGGCCGCCGTCGATCTCGCGCTGATCGACGGCATGCACCACTTCGAGTATGCCTTGCGCGACTTCATGCACCTCGAGCCGCTTTGCACGCGCGCGTCCACGATTCTGGTGCACGACTGCTTTCCGCACGACCGCAGGACGGCCCTGCGAAAGCGCGAGACCTATTTCTGGACCGGCGATGTCTGGCGGCTGATCGTGCTGCTGAAGAAATACCGGCGCGACCTCGCCATCCACACGATCGCGGCCCCGCCCACCGGCCTCGCGATGATCCGCAACCTGGATCCTTCGTCGAAATTCATCCGCGACAATCTGGCGGCGCTTTGCGACGAATTCATGGCGCTCGACTATGCGTTCCTCGCCGAGGACCGGGCTGGCAAGCTCGGCCTCTTCCCGAACGACTGGGAAAGGGTCCGCGCCCTCGTCGATTCGCCGCCGGCCTGACTAGCGCCGCAGCTCGGAAAAGCCCATCAGGAATTCATCGACCGAGCGGGCGCACTGCCGGCCTTCCCGGATCGCCCAGACCACCAGCGACTGTCCGCGCCGCATGTCCCCCGCCGCGAAGAGCTTGGGCACCGACGTGGCATAGGCGCCCTTGCCTTCCGTGTCCGCGCGCGCGTTGCCGCGCGGGTCCTTCTGCACGCCGAATTCCTCCAGCGTCGACTGTAGCGGCGACACGAAGCCCATCGCGAGCAGCACGAGGTCGGCGGGGATCTCGAATTCCGAGCCGGGCATCTCGCCGGGCTTGCCATCCTTCCATTGCAGCCGCACCGCTTTCAGCTTTTTGAGCTTGCCGTTTTCGCCGATGAACGCTTTGCTGGCAATCGCCCAATCGCGATTGACGCCTTCCTCGTGAGAGGAAGAAGTGCGCAGCCGAAGCGGCCAGTAGGGCCAATTCTTGTTGGAATCCACGTCTTCAGGCTTTTCCAGAAGCTCGATCTGAGTCACTGACCTGGCGCCGTGACGGTTCGAGGTGCCGACGCAGTCCGAGCCGGTGTCGCCGCCGCCGATGACGACGACGTGCTTGCCGCTCGCCCACAGGTCGCGCACGTTCTGGTCGCCGGCGACGCGCTTGTTCTGCAGCGGCAGGAATTCCATGGCGAAGTGCACGCCGTCGAGCTCGCGCCCCGGGATCGGCAGGTCGCGCGGCTGCTCGGCGCCGCCGGCCAGGACCACGGCGTCGAATTCGTTTTTCAATTTTTCAGCAGAAACGCTCTCTCGCGCGTCGGTGCCGATTCCTCTGCCCGGGGCCTGCGTGCCGATGAACACGCCGGGACGGAACTTCACGCCCTCCTCGCGCATCTGCTCGACGCGCCGGTCGATCGAGCCTTTCTCCAGCTTGAAGTCCGGGATGCCATAGCGCAGCAGGCCGCCGATGCGGTCGCTTTTCTCGAACACCGTGACGTCGTGCCCGGCGCGCGCGAGCTGCTGCGCGCAGGCGAGCCCCGCCGGGCCCGAGCCGACCACTGCGACCTTCTTGCCGGTCTTATGCGCCGCCGGCAGCGGCTGGACCCAGCCTTCTTCCCAGGCCTTGTCGATGATGGCGTGCTCGACCGACTTGATCCCGACTGGGTCCTCGTTGATGCGCAGCACGCAGGCTTCCTCGCACGGCGCCGGGCAGATGCGGCCGGTGAACTCGGGGAAGTTGTTGGTCTGGTGCAGCGTGTCGATCGCGCTCTTCCAGTCCTGCCGGTAAACCAGGTCGTTCCAGTCCGGAATGATGTTGTTGACCGGGCAGCCCGACATGCAGAACGGGATGCCGCAGTCCATGCAGCGCGCGCCCTGCACCGCCGCGTCCGCGTCGGACAGGCGCAGGTAGAACTCGCGATAGTGCTTCTTGCGCGCTTCGGTCGGCTCGTGGTGCTCCTCGAGCCGCTCGTACTCGAGGAAGCCGGTGATCTTTCCCATCTAGGCGACTTTTTGCGGAGGACCGGCGAGATCGCCGAGAGCGCGCCGGTATTCCTTGGGGAACACCTTCACGAAGCGCTGGCGGAAATCGGCCCAGTTCTTGAGAATCTCCGAGCCTCTCTTCGATCCCGTGAACTTCACGTGGCGCTCTATGAGCGCTTTCACAATCGCTTCATCCGATTGGTCCTTGTGCCACAGATGCCGCGGGACTTTGGCTTGCTGCTCCGATTCCGACAGCAGCGGCTCCAGATCGACCATCGCCGGATTGCAGCGTTTCACGAACTCGCCATCCACGTCGAGCACGTAGGCAAGCCCGCCCGACATGCCGGCACCGAAATTGCGGCCCGTGATCCCGAGCACCGCCACCGTGCCGCCGGTCATGTATTCGCAGCCGTGGTCGCCGACGCCCTCGACGACCGCCAGCGCCCCGGAGTTGCGCACTGCGAAGCGCTCGCCGGCCACGCCCCTGAAATAAGCCTCGCCGGCGATCGCGCCGTAGAGCACGACGTTGCCGGTGATGATGTTCTCGGCGGGCTCGCCGCGGAATTTCGGCGACGGCTGCACCGAGATGCGCCCGCCGGAGAGGCCCTTGCCGCAATAGTCGTTGGTGTCGCCGACCAGATCGAGCGTCACGCCCTTCGCGAGGAACGCGCCGAAGCTCTGGCCCGCCGAGCCCGCGAGGCGCACGTGGATCGTGTCGTCGGGCAGCCCCTCGTGGCCGTAGCGCTTCGCGATCTCGTGCGAAAGCATCGTGCCCGCGGTGCGGTTGATGTTGCGGATCGGCGTCTCGATGGTCACTTTCTCGCCGCGCTCGAGCGCGGGCTGCGCCAGCTCGATGAGGCGGTTGTCGAGCGCCTTCTCCAGGCCGTGATCCTGCTTTTCCTGGTGGAAGCGAGCCACGTCCGCGGGCACCTTGGGCAGCGCGAAGATCTTCGAGAAGTCCAGCCCGCGCGCCTTCCAGTGCTCGATGCCCTTCTTCGTGTCGAGGAGCTCCGCGTGTCCGATCAGCTCTTCGAGCTTGCGCACGCCGAGCTGCGCCATCAGCTCGCGCGCCTCTTCGGCGACGAAGAAGAAATAATTCACCACGTGCTCGGGCTTGCCTTCGAACTTGCGCCGCAGCACCGGGTCCTGCGTCGCCACGCCCACCGGGCAGGTGTTCAGGTGGCACTTGCGCATCATGATGCAGCCCTCGACCACCAGCGGCGCCGTGGCGAAGCCGAACTCGTCGGCGCCGAGGATCGCACCGATCACCACGTCGCGGCCGGTCTTCATCTGGCCGTCGACCTGCACCGCGATGCGACCCCTGAGCCTGTTCAGAACCAATGTCTGTTGAGTTTCAGCGAGGCCCAATTCCCACGGCGTGCCGGCGTGCTTCACCGAGGACCAGGGCGCCGCGCCCGTGCCGCCGTCGTGGCCGGCGATGGTCACGTGATCGGACTTGCCCTTGGCGACGCCCGCGGCGATGGTGCCGACGCCGGTCTCGGAGACGAGCTTCACCGAGACGAGCGCGCTCGGGTTCGAGTTCTTCAGGTCGTGGATGAGCTGCGCGAGGTCCTCGATCGAGTAGATGTCGTGGTGCGGCGGCGGCGAGATCAGCTCGACGCCGGGCGTCGAGTAGCGCAGCTCGGCGATGTACTCGGAGACCTTCTTCCCGGGCAGCTGGCCGCCCTCGCCGGGCTTCGCGCCCTGCGAGATCTTGATCTGCAGCATCTCGGCGCTCGCGAGGTACTCCGCCGTGACGCCGAAGCGGCCGGAGGCCACCTGCTTGATCTTCGACTTCATGGAATCGCCGGCGCGCAGCGCGATGTCGGTCTCGACCCGGCTCTTGCCCAGGCGCGACTGCATCGTCTCGCCTTCCTTGACGATCGCATAGCGGCGCCGGTCCTCGCCGCCCTCGCCGGTGTTCGACTTGCCGCCGATGCGGTTCATCGCCACCGCGAGCGTGGTGTGGGCTTCGGTCGAGATCGATCCAAGCGACATTGCGCCCGTAGAAAAGCGTTTCACGATCTCGCTCGCCGGCTCCACTTCCTCGATCGGAATCGGCTTGCGGTCGCCGAAGCGGAATTCGAACAGGCCGCGGAACGTCATGTGGCGCTTCGCCTGGTCGTTGATGATCTGCGCGTATTCCTTGTACGTCGAGGCCTTGTTCTCGCGCGCTGCGTGCTGCAGCTTGGCGATCGCGTCGGGCGTCCAGGCGTGGTCCTCGCCGCGCACGCGCCAGGCGTACTCGCCGCCGGCGTCGAGCATGTTCTTCAGCACCGGGTCGTCCTCGTCGAAGGCCGCGCGATGGATGCGCAGCGCCTCCTCGGCCACCTCGAACACGCCGATGCCCTCGATATGCGACGCGGTGCCGGTGAAGTACTTGTCGACGAGCGAGCGCGCGAGGCCGACCGCCTCGAACTGCTGCGAGCCGGTATACGACATGTAGGTGGAGATGCCCATCTTGGACATCACCTTCTTCAGGCCCTTGCCGATCGCCTTGACGTAGTTCCTGACCGCCTTGGTTTTGTCTTTTTCAGAAACAGAAAGAACTGTTTCCAACGCGAGATAGGGATGTACGGCCTCCGCGCCGTAGCCGCCGAGCAGCGCAAAGTGGTGCACTTCACGCGCGCTCCCCGTCTCCACGACCAGGCCCGTGGAGGTACGCAATCCCCGGCCAACCAGATGCTGGTGGATCGCCGAGAGCGCGAGCAGCGCCGGGATCGCGACGTGGTCCTTGTCGACCAGGCGGTCCGAGATCACGATGATCGAATAGCCCGAGCGCACCGCGTCCTCGGCCTGCGCCGCAAGGGATGCGAGACGCGCCTCGACCGCATCGCGGCCCCAGGCCACCGGATAAGTGATGTCGAGCTCGCAGGCCTTGAACTTGCCGCCGGTGTAGCGCTCGATGTGCCGGATCTTCTCCATCTCGAAGAAGTCGATCACCGGCTGCGACACCTCGAGGCGCAGCGGCGGATTGATCTCGTCGATGCCGAGCAGGTTCGGCTTCGGGCCGATGAACGACACCAGCGACATCACCAGCTCCTCGCGGATCGGATCGATCGCGGGATTGGTCACCTGCGCGAAAAGCTGCTTGAAGTAGTGGTAGAGCGTCTTGTCCTTGTTGGACAGCACCGCCATCGGCGAGTCGTTGCCCATCGAGCCGATGGCCTCCTCGCCCGCCACCGCCATCGGCTGCATGATGAACTTCAGGTCTTCCTGGGTGTAGCCGAAGGCCTGCTGGCGGTCGAGCAGGCGCACCGCCGACTTGAGCGGCGCGGTCTTCTCGGTCTCCACCTCGTCGAGCTTGACGCGGATGCGCTCGATCCATTCGGCGTAGGGCTTGGTGCCGGCGAGGCCGTCCTTCAGCTCCTTGTCGTCGACGATGCGGCCTTTCTCGAGGTCGACGAGGAACATCTTGCCCGGCTGCAGGCGCCACTTCTTGATGACTTTTTCCTCGGGCACCGGCAGGCAGCCGCACTCCGAGCCCATGATCACGAGGTCGTCGTCGGTGACGATGTAGCGCGAGGGCCGCAGGCCGTTGCGATCGAGCGT